>CEOJ01087849.1_pt1 | contig 19240 bp, 23 predicted proteins | sample 530281 | NCBI WGS metagenome assembly CEOJ01 (sample SAMEA2619879, study PRJEB7988) | marine metagenome | isolation source: saline water (ENVO:00002010), including | reverse complement strand
GCATCATTCACTGCATCCATAACACACTTACGTGGGTCACTATCGTATGGTGCAAGTTTGAAGTCAGTCTTTGATGCAATAAAGAAGAATCGTTTTCTGCTTTGATGCGAACCATGATACATAGTGTTATGAATGAAGAATGTAACTTGATATCCTCGTTCATGTGCATACTCTGCAAGCTGTTCTAAAAACGGCCCTGCTTTGCTGTAGATATGACTCACACTCTCAAAAGCTAATACGTGTGGTTCAACTACATCAAGCAATGACATAACATTATGAATGCACTCCACTCTCTTGTCCAACTTCCAATTCTCTTTACGATGAGAGTTTTGATTGTTCTGAGAGAACGGTGCACATGGAGGATTAGCATATATGAAATCGATGTTTTGCATACATGGATCTACATGTAACTCGTCTTGTGTTTCTTCATACCATGGATATGGAACGATGTCCACATCACCATAGTATTTATCATTCATACGAAGAACTTCTTCACCATACGGTTTGGGATCTTCCAGATGGCCAGCTAATTCAAAGCCGCCTTGCTTAACGCCTATGCCGAATCCACCAGCATATACATATGCACCTAGTGCTCTTGGTTTTTTACTCATCTTCTTGAATTGCGAATTGTATTAACGATCATCGCTACGATGAACAGAAAAGAGAAAAGGAATGGAATTGAAATAACGATGAAACGTAATACGTTCCCCCAGTTTTCATATGCTGTTGCTATCATCGCTTTTGAACTAGTTGTAATTTTAATTGCGGTTGTTCATCTTCATAGCCGTGCATCTCCAAGCATGCCTTAATGTCTTCCTCAGGTCCAGTCCAACCTTCCGGTTTATAGATGTCCCATTCAACAGTGCCTCCCGGCCTGTCTTCCTTTGGCCCTGCTTCCTTCTTCATGTTAGCATTATGTACATAGCCCCATACTTTTTCAATAGGAACTCCCATATCTAACAATGATCCGAATGCTACATAGATCAAATCAATGTGCGCATCTACATATGAAACAAAATCTCCATCTGATCTGGCCTTGGCCATCTCTTCGAGTTCTTCCTTCATATGTGCTTCTCTGAACTCCATGTTTTCTTGTGTATGGAATCCAGCTGTCTCATTTGCGAAACCTTGAGGAAGCATTCGTTTTTGAAAATCACGAACGTCGTCCACCATGTTTCTTATTGTTATCGTTGTCATAAATGAATGTAACCATTAACCAGTTCTTTGCATATCAACCTTCAATACTCTTATACATGTCGTGCAACCTTACTTATCTATTTTTTCTCCTGCAAAGGTAAAAGAAAGAAGTGGTTAATGGTTTTGTGTTAGAAGTCTTTGTCTACCTCCAATGTGCTTTCAATCAAATCCCTTTTCACTATCCACTTTCTTGTTGCATCTCCCCTCTGTCGCTTTTCTTGGAATACCAACTTTGGAAATATGGTCGAGAGTTTTGATAGTGCTAATGATACCTGCCTCGGCTTATAGTCTCTCGCACCGGGTAGATTTACCTCAGAAGAATTCATCACTGTATGCAGCTCTGCTGATGTTCCCTTAAAGTCTTCGCCGTATGCATCAAGGAATATCATAAGCAGTTCGTAAAATGCAATCGCCCCCGAACTCATTTTAGCTGTAGCCAATAATGTAGAGTGGTGGAAACATTTGATGCCAAATCTATTTCCAGAATCCAGTATGTCTTCTGGCACTTGTGTGTCTAACAAATATTGTGCAAAGATAGGCAACTCAGATTCAATAACGTCTTCTACATTATCTGGGAATTTCATGTTGTGAGTGCTTACCCTAAACAGCATCACCTTATCTTCAATGGACACATCCATTTCAGGCAGCATCTGAATAGACTCAGCATCCAAGTTACAAGTCACCATTATTCGCCCACTCCAAGGAACCATTCCACCCTCCATATACTTTTTGTTGTATGAGTGCATCTTGCCTGCCACCATTCGTTTAATGTTCTGCTCATACTTTCTATGAAGGCGTGCATCAGAATTTGGGGATGCATCATCCACAGTCCATACAGGCTGATCTAACAAATGGGAGTTAAAGTCAGATGAGTTAAGAAGGTATTGAACACAGTCAGCATGACCACCCATTAGCTTTGACACTATGACATTAGAGAGAAGTGATTTACCAGTGTGAGGGTGACCTGCTACAAACACTGCCTGCCCCATAGTTAATTCCTTCCGTCTTGCACTCTCATAGAATCGTTTCAGCCAACTCAAAAAGTATGCTTCCTGCTCTTCATCAAAGATAGTCCCAAAGAACTGGTACAACCAAGTGTCTTCATAGCTTCCTGAAGTGTCAGGCTCCACTAGGGAAGTGTTGGAAGTATTTAACATCCTGTCAGACCCGATCTGTACGATGCCAGCCTTCTGATGCACTAGTGGGCCAGCTCGATCAACCCGTCTTAACTTGTGAACCATATCCACTGCACGATCAACTTCTGAAGCTGTTCCTCCTTCACCAGCTTTTTTACTCAATCCTTGTGCAGCAACAAGATGCGTTATGAAATCACGCCCACTCCAATGTTGCCATCGTCCAGTGGATGACTGCATCCAATAAACCTTACCATCATACCATACACCATCTATTGCTTTGCCAACTTTATCCGTTTCATATTCACTGACGAATTTGTTTCCTAATATCTCACGCCAGGATACGAAACCTTTGTCACCTGTGAAACACTGCATACCACCTTCACGAACAACTGCTGCTGTATCGTTATCTGCTGTGTCATCCCAAAAACGTTCACCTCTTGCACCTAGTTCAAAGGCATCACTCCACCGTCCTGGATATTGTGATTCAACTTCTGCTGCTATTGCTTCAATCGGTATGGACACTTCGCCACCTGTGTCCCACTTAATATCTTTCGTTGATTGATGAACGAGTGAAGTGATGTAAGATGATGAAATCGGTTCTCCACCTTTGATCTTCTTCCACTTTGTTCCAAGTGCATAATATTGTGATACATCAAAATACTTTTCATCAAAGCCGGGAAGGATTTTTGTTAAACGAAATTCCTTTTGCAGAAGTTTAAGAAGTGCATGTGTAGCTTTATCATTATACATTAGGATTGGTTTTTCAAACAACCACACAAGCCGTGCATTACCTGAAAAGGTTTCAGACATATACATCGGCACCGCTTCAGCACTACACCGCCTTCTTATTTCATCCACTGTTGTTCCGCATACTTCTGCATCATAGTCAACTACAATGCCATGCATCCTTCTTGGAGGATTCTGTTTGTTAATTCTCTTTGAATCTATCTCACCTTCATAAGCATTGAAGTGAAGGTAGTCCGTCTTGTTATTCATGCACCATTTAACAAACGAATCCTTTCCACCCTTTATGACGTTATCTGGTATGTCTTTTTTAGTGGACCATGGAGTGCACTCTTCAACTTTGTTTGCTCGTAAGTTTTTAATGCCGTACACCTTCATACTTTAACTCCATACCTTTCTGCCATTCGCATAATTGCTTTTGCTTGATTCTTTGTGAACTCTGTATTACCTATGACGTCTTCAATAAAAGTCGCCTCCCAGTCACTCACTTCTCTACTCATTCCATTTATCTTAAACAGAACATCGTTAAGTGTGTCTGGATCAATGTCACCGTCTTCATCCCTCACCACTTCACCAGATCCCAATATTGTTATCTTATCTGTTTGAAGGCAGTGTGGGCATGCTATGTCTAACATCTCCGCTTGTCTGTCTAACCAATCTTGCTCTAACGCTAACCATGTATGATTACATAGGTTGCATTCTAATTCTACTTTGTTCATGACTTTAAGTAATGCTGTGAAACAATTGCTTCTGCCCCAATGGGACATCCTTCTAACCAAGATGGGCAGTGAGACATAATATCCTCCACACCATCTTTCGATTCTCCTGCTGGAGTTTCTATGACAGCTTCATCGTGTGTATGGAACAGCACTTCATATCCTGCTTCCTCCAACATAAGTAAGTGGATTGCGAATACATCACGTGCCGTTGCTTGCACCAAGTTCTCTGTAAGTTTGCCGCCATAAAAATGTTTATAGTATGATCCACGTTCAGTCTTTGCTACATACCCATCTCCCTTCCTCTGAACATTAAAGTATGTCATCACCCTTCCTGAAGGCAACTCCAACTCAAAGTTCTCTCCTGAAGACTTCTTGAATGATGCATCTAATGATCTCCACAGTTGTGTTATCTTACGATTTGTTAATCTGTAGTTCGTTACTGTTTTCTTTGACTCCATAGGATCAAGTTCCAAACCTGCCATCATACGAGCCACTTCCTTAAAACGAACGTGCCCACACTGGTAACCTAATCCAAGCACCCTTGCTTTTGCATACTTATACAGTGATGGGTCTTCATCTTTTAATGGTCCACCAGACCATCCCATTGTTTGCCTAGCATGAGCGTCATAAACAGAAAACCCCTCCCTCACCAAATCAAGGAAGTCTTCCATGCCAGCAAACCATGCTAACACACGTGGTTCAATCTGACTTAAATCACATATGATAAGTTGCTTTCCCTTTGGTGCCTTAAACATATGACGTATGTTCACACCAAACAATTCGTCTCTATGTTGATTCTGCATGTTCCATCCTGCTTCACCCGCCCACCTCATAGTGTGTGCACCTCCATACTTCATAGAGAAATCAAAACGACCGTCGTCTCTTGTAAAGTCTCTCAACTTCTCTACCTTTGTGAGTAACATATTGGAACGTCGGTAATCTCTCATCGCCCCCACCCATGGATATTTGTCTCCATACTCTTTCTCCCACTCTGCACACTCCTCTGATGTCTGAGCCAAAGATGATGGAGCAGGTATGCCTTCCTTTGCGCACTCCTCTGCTAATAGTTTTGGTGATAACGGTTTGGGATCTTTAATGTTTGGACTGTCCATCCATGGCAAACTGTTCTCTGCATCAAATCTTACCTTATGTAACTTACGAACAGACTCATCCACCATTTCCTTATCCACAGGTGCTCCTCTTAAACCAATCCATATGGTATGATTTGCAAGCTTCCATTCGTTAAGTGGCCACTGTGGTGCAAAGTGCTCTGCGATTTTATAGCATCCCTTGGAATCATCAAGTGCATACTGTCTCAGTTCTTCATATCTTCCCGCCGCCCTTGCATCGTCCTCTGTTTTACCTTTCATCCAACTCCTCATTCCTTTTGAAAGTTGAATTCCAAATAGTGCATGCACTGCAGCGTCTAATGACCTCTTTGCTCCAACGTATGCCGCTAGTGCAGCGGTGTCACACCATACAGAAGGATATGATTCATCAAAGGATGTTATCCCATGATGCACAAGTCGCAACCACACTCTTAAATCAAACCCTGCATTATGAGCGCACCACACTTTACCATCTATGCTCGCCCAATCAAAATCTTCAGGTCGTCCAACCCACTCTGTGTTATGAGTGACCACACTTAACAAGTATGGATCTGCTTTTGGGTGGAATGTATAGTTCCATCCGCCCAGAGGCTGAATCGAAACTTCTTTATCGTAATAGGTCTCAAAGTCCAAAGCCACCAGACTGGTTGGATCTAAACCCTCTGCGGTCGTCACGAGATCGTCCTCTACAGTGTCAAACCCTATAAGGCAGGGTTCCAAGGCATTTATATCAAAGGCCATCGTTTCCTCATCGTTTTTATGGAAACGGCCCCTTCACTGGAAAAAGTCTAAACCAGCAAAGGGGCCGCCATACCATAACACAGTCACAACCCAGCGACTATGCTATCACACTACGCACCCTATGAAGTAATTTCGTTAACGAACTCCATAAAGGATTCGTCATTACGGTGACCGGGTCGAGTGGATGGAACCCACGTCAGGTTCTCACCTCTTTTCTCTCGTCTGAAAGCAATGTCCCAGCTTTGAGATTTCAAACCACCGTTATCTGGTTTACACGCAAACTTACGAGAGGTGTTCACCGGCTTAAAACATGAAGTGTATGCACTACCTTTCAACTTCCAAATACATAGTGCATATGGGAATTCATTTCCTTCCCCGTCAACATAAACATATGGGAAGTAAGCAAGGTCTGCTCCCTCTGGTGCTTCAAGGATACAGGTTGCAAGTGCCACAGGATATGCACTGGGCCTTTCACCTTCTCTCCAATCAATATGCAGCCCTGCTTCTTGCACTTCTTGCAAAGTTCCAAAGCGACGAGGCTGTTGCTCTTCACCCCACTCAATATGTTCTTCGTAATACTTACGGAAGCCAACGAAGGTTACATTTACTGGAGTGGGATTATCTTTGTTGCCTTCCACAACAGAGTATTCACCGTTGAGAAGCAAACTGCCCGGAGCGAAGTCTTCAGACAATCCTCCAACATCATACACTTGTGTAAGACGAGGGATGATAAAGTCAGATGCATCTTCCTCACCAACAAATTCTTGTGTAGTTGGAGAAGTGAGATCGTATGAACCTTCTGGCTCTTCATATGATACAATCTCAGTGCTCTGTGGTGGTGCTTCTTCCACTGCCACTTCCACTGCTTCCTCTATCACCTCTTCCACTGGTTCCGGTTCTTCAGCTTTTGTCGCTGTCTTACGTTTCACTGCGGTTTTCTTTTTCGCAGGTGCTGGTGTTACGCTTACTGATTTGCGGCGTGATCCGCCGAATGTTGCTCTCGCCATTGTTCTTATTTGGTTGTTGTATTTTTATTATTCCAATTCATGGGCTGCAATTATCTACCCCAATGATTGGCTTCTGTCTCTCATTAAATATTGTGTGGAATCAGATGTTGTGACTACACCCAAATCCTGGAGTGCTTCCATCAATTCTTGACGTGCTGCTTTCATTGTTTTGCTTCCTGATTCTTTTGCAGCTTTTGCATATGCATTTAACAGTTTCGCAACTGATATGTCGCCCACCGCTTCAAGGAAGTTCTCTTGTGTAAGCATCGGCACCTCTTCAACTATGCCAGCCCACACAGCTTTGACATTATCTAATCCTCGTATTGCTGACACACCCTTCTTCTCACAGAGTTTGAAGTATGGAATGTCTTCACCATCATCTCTTCTCTTTTTCAAAGCACGCCATCTCACTTCATCGTTCCATTCTTCCATGACTTTCCTGAACAGCAATGCTTCTGATAATTCTTCAGCAGTCATATCCTTTGGAACCTTACCAACAAAGGATGGAGGGTTTCCATTGTTAGGCAACACAGGAGTTACATCTTGGTAATCTGTTAAAGCTGTTGCTGCATCGGCCATAGGAGCAAGAACCATTTCACAAGTTGATTTACGAGCGCAGAACCTGCAGTTGTCAGCATGGTAATTGCGTGGACGAATCTCATCTCTCATATGACACCTTGCATGCAGTGCAACAAGACGAGCCATCAAGTTCTTGTATTCTCTTCTGTAGAAAGTGTGAGTGGTGACTTCCATTAGCTTAGGCTGAGGAAAGTGCACAGTGATCTCATCTATGTGAGGGTTGTGATAGAACGCTGCTATGGTATAAGCAATGCCTTGTAGGTTTATGCCCGCATCAAGCACAGGAACAAAACCAAATTTCCAATCTACCAAATGGCCACCTCTTAAATCTAACACATCTGCAGTTCCCACTTCCATTCCATGTATTCCAAGAAACGTAAAATCCAAACGAACTTCTCGTAAGACTTCTTTATGTTTCTTTGGTGCACGTGGAATGTCTAATGAATCAAGATATTCTTCACACCACTTGATGTAGAACTCTTGTTCTGCGTTCGGCTTAAAGCCATCAGGGTATTTCCCTGTTTCCATTCTGAAATGAAGTGCAGTTCCTTCGTCTGCATAGCTTTCACTTCGTCCGCGTTCTTTGCGTTCGTCTTCATCTTCACCAGACCATGCATTGCATATCTGGCGAGCGTTTAATGATGATGGGCCAAAACGGGAATGTTCTCTTTCAGTCGGCGAGGATTTTGAAGTCATATTTTTCTTGGTGTCTGTCTGTTCCATTTGAATTGTCATACACTTTCGATGGTAGCCCATCCCTGTGCATACGTTGTTCTTTCTGTATTGCTTCACCTAAACCGGGAAGCCATTGAGCGTTTCTGGAATTTAATGTCCATCCACACCCAGTCCACCAACCTCTGCTGAGAGTATGAATTGCATAACGTATCATAATGTGTATAATGTTTGTGCAGTGGTGTTAACCTTCTGCTGGTGGTTCCGATGGTTCCGGAGTGTTTGCAAATTGCTCCCTTTCATCAGTGCTGAATGGAACAACGGATCCAGTGGAAGTGACCCACCCTTCTTTCTCATCATTACGAATACACATTTCATTACGTTGTGTATCAGGATTGATTTTGATACGATGGGTTTGAGGATCGTGTTGTGGTTTTGTATGTGTGTACCACTCTTCTTTGAATCCGGGGTTTGCTACAGGTTCTTCAGAGGGCACCTGTATTTCCTCTTTCACTTCAGCGGCTTGCTTGGTCGCTGCCTTTTTCGCGGCTTTCTTTTTAGCTGCCATGATCGTATCACTCTAACAAAACGAGTTCATAATGCTAGCAAGGTTTGTTCGTCTTCTTTCTGCAGTTGTATTCCTGCTGTGAGGTCACCGTCATTCAACAGTTTAAGGTTTGCAAGTTTTGATTCCACTGCAGCACATGCTTCCTCTTCCACACAGCCTTTTGCGAATACCAAGTATTGTGCAACATATGACTTTGTGTTAGACCTGCATATGCGACCCACAGCTTGCACAAGTTCCACAGCACTGTATCCGGGGCTGATGAATGACACACGAGGAAACCCACCATGCTGGTCATCCAAGTCAATGGACTCTCCTCCAGCCCTTATCTGAGTCAGAATCACCCTCGTCTTATTCTCTTGGAACCTATTCACCTCATTGTCGCGCTCCTCCACCGTCTGGCCACCGTAGATCATGGAGGGTGATTCCTTCTTCAGCTTTTGTCGTAGTGCCTCGAGAGTGGCTCTGAAGTGCACAAACACAACCACAGATTTACCTTCTCCCCTTGCGTTCTGAATCAAATCCAATAACACTGGAACCTTCAGCAGCTCTGCTTCTTCTCTGGCGTGGCTGAGAATACTGAGTGGAGAAGGTTTCCACATCTCATTAAATGATTCTTCATCATACACTGCACCTGCTCTTTCGCATTCCAACTTATGTGCTTCCCTATCTCGCTCCATAGCACGTTCTGTGACTTCCTTCTTATGTTCATTCAGGCCGTCCAAATCTTTCTGCATCTGATTGTATATGCGTTTGAGTTGTGCACCCTTTGGAACGTCATACGAATCTGCAAAGATGTTGTTCTTTGGAAATTCTGGAATGTTGTCAACAAGCATACGTGCACCTCGTTTTGGATACATTATGGAATGCAGCTTTGTCAAAAACATGTCTCGTTTCTTTTTGTTCGTAGTGAACTCAAGATTGCCCCACACTGGATTCTTTGCACACCCATTATTATGCGCCCAAAACCAGAAATCTTTTTTCTTGTCGTACAATCCAATGAACCACCCCACTGCACGCATTTGAGTTGGGTCCATAGCTAATGTCGCACTGCAAGCAATCCCTTTCGTTTTTGATTTTGTTACAGCATCCATCAGCTTTGCATTGAGCGTGGAACTTCCTTTGCACTTATGTGCTTCATCAAACACAACAAGTGTACTGTCATATGCACCGTTAAAAACGAATGATGTAGACTTGCCACGGTCTTCACGACTAAACAGTGGATGATTGCCAGTGCGAACCTTTTCGTAATTCACAACAGTGTGCAACCTGCAACCGATCAGTGCAGCTGCTTTCTTCCACGCTCCTATGCCAGCCTTGGTACAGATCACTGTGAGATCCAAGTCCAATTCTCTCGCCACCCAACAAGCAACATATGTTTTACCGGTGCCTGTGTCTGATGTATCAACAACGCGGTCATTATTCATGACTGCACGTATGAGAGAAACGGCATGGGACCGCTGGTGATCCAGCAGCCCCTCACCGTAGAATTTTATAGTGGCCATCAGTTTAAGCGAAGTTTGTCTTCATCACTTTCATCGTCTCTGCGACAAAGTGGAAGTGATTCATTGTATTCAAGACCAAGCAGTGTAAGTGATTGCTTGACGCCTTTCACAAATGCTTTTGCATAGTCCACCCGCTCATCATGATTTCCACCATGCACAATGATAACGAATTCATTTTCAGGATCACCCGATGAATCACGTACATACATAATCAAAAACGGCGCCTTTCGACTGGAATTGACAAGCACCATTGCGCTGTCTTTATTTTCCATCACGTCTTTGTATAAGTGCGTTGCTATTAGCGCCATTGCTTTTTCTTCCTCATCTTCAATCCGGAACATTTTTAAGTTCTCCGGCAAAGTGGGAAGTTCCAACCATGATTCTCTTTTCTTCATAATGTGTAGTGTGTTTTATTTGTGTTGTGAATCTTCTGAATGAATCCCTGCATTGTTGCTTCCAAGTGCAACGTTGCTATCTTTGTACATCTTCCATGCTCCACCCGCTTTCACTGGAGTTTCCATATGCTCTTCCCACATGTCTGAAGTCCAAGGGCCGTAGTGACCATCGACTTGCAGTCTGTCTAGCAACTGCGATGAAGTGTATTCATAATATGGATATGCGTCTGGGTCTATTGAACCAAGTGCATAGTATGTATGCTTTGGCAAACATATCTTCTTGCCGTTAGCAACATCAAGTACAAATCCTTTTTCGTTTAGCAAAAAAGCATGAGCAAATCTCATACCTCTGATTGGAGAATGCTTTGGTGCTTTAACCATAGTGTGCACCAGCAGCCAGTTGTCATCTTGTGCAAAGTATGCATAACTCAACAGAGTGTTTGCACTTGCTTCAAAACAATCTCCCAATGAATGTTCTCCCGTCTCCATCTTTCTTCTTGCATTACGTAGCAAGGTGGCGTGGGCATCAGTTAATGCGGTCATAATAATTGTGGTCTTGGTCTTTGGTCAAAAAAGGGTGGCCACCGAGTAGAAACAGACCAACGTAAACAGACTCGGCGGCCACCCAGGTTTGGTTAACCTAGAGTGAGCATAACAGCCCCTTAGAATTTTTGAAGGTTAAAGAAGTGCGAAAGAAACAGCTTCCACATATCACTCTCAACACCTTCACCAGAGAACACTGCCTCAACTTTTTCAAGGGTGTCCGCCTTATCCAGCTTGCCGCGTAGCTCTCTACGATATTGATATGCATTCTTGAGAGTGAACGCGAGCACTGCTGAGTTCTTCAGACGAGTGAGCATCCAGTTGTTGGAGTGGGGTTCACCAAGGTTTGGAACCTTCTCTGCAGTGCAACCAGTTGGCTCCTCTTTCTTTTCTTTCTTTGGAGTGGGTGCATCCGGCTTTGGCTTTGGCTTCTCACCACCGTCTTTTGGGAGTGGCATAGGCTCAGGGTGCATCGGCTTCTTTAACACAACCACTTTCTTCTTGATGACTGTCTTTCTTGCAGTCTTGGCCTTCACAGGCACTCGCTTTGTCGCGACCTTCTTTGTTGTTTTTGTTTTCTTCGTCTTCACGATTTTGGTTTCGTTTGGAGAATCTGGAACTTCAGCTGTTTCAAGAACTTGGGCCAGCTGTGATTTAATTATTGAATTCATGGATTATTGATGTTGTTGTTTTCTCTATGAGATTGATTACTGAATCTGCGAAGTGTTCTGATGAAAGGTAAATGAGTAATGCTATGATGGTGAAACTAACTATGGTGTTGCGTATCATCCCTGCCTCCTTCCCCTTGGGCGCTTGCGTGGTCCACGCTTGAATTTGTCTGTGACTCCCTGGTGCCATTCGATATATCTGAACCGCGTATTGTTTAAAGCGTCTACGTCAAACATATCTACATCACCTCCAAGAATTATATTGAACCAGATGAATTCAAACACTGCTCTATCTTGATCACCTGTTACGGATTTGTCAGATTTGGCTGAAGTGCGAACCCCGTCATACGTGGGCTGGTCATCTGCTTCCTCAAAGATGGTTCCAAGGAAGCGAGGCTTGCGTGGTGTTTCATGGCTCATCATGCCCTTCTCATCGCATCCTTCCAGTTCGCTGGATCTGGAGCAGGAAATCCAAGTGCAGCTCTTACCGGCCAGCTGAGTGATTTCAAAAATCCAGCCAAGTGTTCCGTAGAACTTCTTCCCTTCCTCTGTGAGTGAGACCATGATGCTGGTCTTGATTTGTGGCTGGCTGAGTTCGGCTTCCAGCAGGTGGAGGGTGGAGGAGTCAAGTTTGGTTGTAAGTCTCATCGTTATGTTCCTTTCTGATGTTTAGATTCGCCCCTGGCCCGGGTTAGCTGAGGAAAGTATTCCCCAGCGCCCGAACCTTGTTGAGCACCTTCTCGATGGTTGCCACATCCAGTGACTTCCAAACCTGAGTGCGAACCACCTCTTCCTTATCCCGTCCTGCGAGGAGCAGCTTGGCTCCATTGATCGAAGCCCGAGGGGAAACAACGTGGCGAACTTTAAGCTCTGCAACTGCGGTGCGAACCGTCTGTACGAACTGCACCCACTCTACTGAACCTTCAAAGGAAGCTACGATGGCCTGCTCCAGTGCGGTGTCGTAGGGGAAGTCGATGAAGTCGAAGCGATCCAGAGTTGCTGCATCCAGTTGGTTGCGTCCCACATACTGGCGGTCTGCTCCAGAACCGTAGGTGTTACCCGCTGCGATGCAGACGAAGTCTTTATGCTTCTGAACCATTCCATCGGGGAAGGCGCAGAGGCTACCGGCCAGTGCTGCATTCACTGCGGTAAGAACTCCACCGTGTCCTGCATCAATCTCGTCCAGGAGGAAAACGCCGCCCTCTTCGAAGCGCTTACGAAACTCAGTGGAAACGTAATTTCCATTAGCATCCATGTAACCGAAGATGTCTGACTTGGTGGTCTGCGGTCCTACACTCATCATGCCGAACTTAACTTTGAGAGCCTCAGCGCACTTCTCTGCAACTGTGGTCTTACCGGATCCGGCGGGGCCGACGAGGAAAGTATTGATCCCGCACAGCACCCTGCTGAACAGCTCTTCGTATTTGAAGTGCTGCATCCCGATGTCCTTCTTCTCTCCGGTGATCTTGTTGTCGATGACCACCGTTGTGGGGATGCCTTCCGTCTTGGTCTTGAGTTCAGCGATCTCAGCTTCGTTCTCTTTAAGCTTGACGGCTTGGTCGATGACTTCAGTCAGTGCATCTTGCTTTTCCTTCTTCACCTGCTCCAGCTCTGCGGCTGATGCGGTCTTGTCATCTTCCGTTACCTCGTTGATGGAGTTAAGCTGTCCACTGCCTTGCGCCTCGTTAATGTTGTTGGCGACGAACTGAGAAAAGAAGATGTTCCAATAGTCTTCCTTGATGCGAAGCTCCTGGCGAATATCTTCAGGGCTGGTGAAGGTTGCGATCCTTCTCTTAACATGGCGGCGTCCATTAGCGTTGTGGGCTGGAACGAAGTATTTTGCAACTGCGTTATGGAGGCGGGTCTTGAGCCAGTTTTGATTTTTCATTGGTCTGTTTCTGTTTTTGTTTGGTTCTGTTTCTGTTCACCCTTCTCGGGCTTGTGAATATCCTACACAAATTCTGTGTTTCGGAAAGGCTTTTTGTGAAAAACTTTCAAAGCCTTGGTATAGGGCAAAAACGGTGTTTTCGCAAAGAGGTAGTTGAAGCAGCTGCTTGAGTGTTTCCTTGGCCATAGAACCGAAGCCGTTTGAGGATCTCCCTCAACACCATGCTCAAGCAGCCGCTTCAAAATCATGTCCACAGTGCTTCGTCTTTTAGTGCAAGCACATTTCCAAAAAGTTCAATGCCATACTGTTTCATAGCGTTGATGTTGGGATCCAGGTTTTGCAAACGACCTTCTTCATTGAAAAGAAGCTGGTGCACTTCATCGGTTTCTTTGTGCTTCACAGTCATCAGTTCAACATACCCTCCAACAAACTGTTGTGCATCTTTTAATGCTGGTGGATTTTGTGAACAGGTTTTCAATACGGGCTGTGGCATCGACTCAATGATCAAATTACTCATGGTGTGTAGTGTGTTTAGTTTCCAAAGTGCATCCAACTTGTTCGTGCAAACCATTCAGGCACTGGTGCATTAGTCCATTTTGCCATGTATGACTTGTCACCGATGTAGTATGCACGGTATGCAAGCACTGTGTTGTCTTGTTTATATTCATCCGGCATACACTGTGGTGGGGCTGTGAAAGGTTCATCTGCAATACCTGATGGAGGAGTCAAAAGTGCAAGCAACAATTTTGAACAAGCATGTCTCTTGCTGTAACGAGCTGCATACTCTGAAAGCAATGCGCAGAAGTGAGCAGCCGTCCACTCATACGCAGCTTGGCTTGAACGCACCCACACTGCAGAAGGATGATTTCTGTGAGTGGCTTTGTACAAGTTCTTTGCATCTGCAATATCATCTCCATCTATGATACGATGAGCTGTGCAAAGAAGCTGGGCTGTTTCAAGAACCATTTTGACTACGTGCTTGTCGCACTGTGCTGCAGCGCATGCGCTTGGGTCTGTGTGTAGGTAGAATATGTTCATCAGAATGCAAGATAAGTATTGGACACCTTGGGGAGAAGATATTCTGAATCAGAATCATGATGGTTTAACAGGATGACGAACACTTCCTGCTCTGATCGTTTCCATACGAGTGCTAGCTCACCATCAAGAAGTTCGTATGTGTACAGCTCGTCTCTCGGTCCTTGGAGAACAATGGAAGTATGCCTGGTGGTTTTGACATCATACACATCTTCAAATTCAAGCCTCCATTCTGGCTGATCTTCTGGGGCAGCCCCTTCCTTTCGTTTCCTTCTGACGCACCGTTGCACAGTGAACGTCTCTTCAGGTTCTGGATAGAACTTCCCATCTTGACGAGGCAAGGTTTTCCAGTTCTTGCAGTGGACGCTCAGGATGAGTGTATCCTCCAGCACTGAACCTTCCAACTGAGGGTGGTCGGCGATGGTCTTTTCGACCCATGGCATTTTGAATTTTGATTTCATTTGTCTGTTTCCTTTCTTTGGTTTGGTTGTTTCTGAGATTAGTCATTCATTTCTATCTGGTCTGCCAGAGGGACACTCAGCCCCTTGAGAATATCTAGCACCCACTTGATTGCATCCTCTGTGGTTCTGAAAGTGTTCTCAACCAACTCCCCATCTACCTCCCCGGTGTTGATTCCATGGAGGATGACATCCGGCTTCTCAGTGAATATCTCTGATGGAAGGGTTTGAGCTGGTGCTCCATATCCTCCGAAGTGTTTTACTCCCAGCTCATCTCTCATCCACTTAGGAGCGAACTCCATCATGGTGAACCCGAGACGGCGGAAGGAAGAAGGGTGCATGGCGAGGAAGGCCATACGGTCTCTTTCGAGAGGCTCATCGTAATCCTTTACGGTGTACTGGTGGTTTGCTGCTAGTGAAGGTCTGGTGGCTGTATCATGTAGCACTACCCTCGTTCTGTAGTTGAGAACTTCCAGTGCATCTACCAAAGCCATAATGGCGGCACCTTTGTTTTCAATAACCGTGGTGGATACTCCGCAGCTGACTGAACCGTTAACGTGGATGTCTACATATTTGGTTGCGGATGTTTCCTGCTCATTGAAATTAAGCATGCACTCAGGCACTCCACTCATCAGCGTTCCTACATCTACCATTCCGCCAGTAACGTCATACTGGAAGGTAACTTCTGGAAGCTGCTGCTTCACAGTGTTGGAAATGATCTCACTGATTTCAGCAACCTTCTGCAAACCCTCTTCCCATCCTTCAGTGAAGAGCTGTTCTGCAGCATCCCAGTTTCTGGTTCCAGTGAAGTCTGCGGAACCTTCACGGCTTGAGAGAATGTACTTGCCGGAACGTAGCGCTGGAATCTTGTTGGTGATCAGATCGTAGAAGGTGTCATAGTCGAATCTCTGCACCATCCACTTGCTGCTGCCGGTCATTACCTCTTCGTAACTTTCGGTAGAGTGGGTGTAATCTGTTTTTGCTTTCATTGGTCTGTTTCTGTTTGGTGTTGTTCTGAGAATGTTTACATTGGGCAAGGGCGCTGGATGTCTTCCATTGCAAGAAGAAAGTCGATGCAAGGATCGTTGTTGGTTTCTTCCATATGCTTATCAAGTTGAGCGCTGCAGTAGTTGCTGACTTGCTCGTTGTTTGGTCTTGTGATTCCCTTGAGGAGAAAGTGCTGAGTGAGTTCCTGTAGGAGGGTGGTCTTGAGTTGGTCTTGCTTGGTCATGACTTAAATCTATGGCAAAACCGGTCAAAAGGAAAGGTTTTTGTGATATATTTCGCAAGTATTTTAAGCCTGTAATACAAGGCCCTAAGCGCTGAACCTTTCGCCCGCGTCCAGGATAAGCAAAGCATCGGATACGGCTTGCGTGATATTCCGCACTTTTGGGAATCTCTCCTTGGCCATATCTTGAAGTGCTCGTTTCCACTTCCCTTCTGCAACACTGGACTTCTCTGGTGCACCAACTAAACGTTGCCAGTGTTGTGGAGTAAGCACTGTTATGTTTTCAATTGGTACATACCCTGCAATGATACCAATGACTGCACCATACATAGAACCAAAAGTGAACATACCTTTTGGAGAAGGGCGTGCACCGTTAATGTAGCCTGCAATGAACTCCATATACACTTGTGTTTTTGGGTTGACTCCAAGTTCTCCAAGTTCTGCATACAACTGACATGCTCCTTGGTGCACAGAGTTTTCAAAGAATTTGGAGAAGGACACAAGACGTATTGTATCATCTTCCATACGAGCAGCAATGCCGCCATTCCTACCAGGATCAATACCAATGCGTAATGCTTTCATACATCCACTTTGTCAGACAACTCTTTCAACACTGCAGTGAGCTTATCTCTACTGAGTGATGCTGCATCTATCTGACCTTGCATTTCACGAACTATTTCCTTATGAAACCTTTCACGGTCTTCTCTTGCTTCTTCAGCCAGTTCTCGATTTCGTTTCCACAGAACACGAACAGCGAATATGAGACATCCGAACAGTGCAGCCATAGCACTATGCTCAACCCAAGAAGGCATGAGTGTCGTTGTGGAAGCAAGTTTATACACACCTCCACTAGTTGCAGCACCTATGAAAGCCATTAACGAAGCATTGATCGATGGATACAGCATACCATAGTGGAGTGAAGATTAAAATCAATCGTTGTTCATTTAATTCGTTTTGCATTTGGAACTACATGCCACCTTGGAAGGTTTCCACTATCACTTCGTTGCAAACGATCAACACTTTTTTGAACAGTGAATTCCAACCAAGTTCCTCCAATGGGTTTCGGCGGGCGTCCGTTTAAGCTGTGCCACGTTGAGTTTTCAGGATCATATTCGTTTTTGTACGTTGGTACGCATATGTGCAGCTGCTCATCTTGGAATGTACGACCAGTTTGCCGGTTTATACGATCTCTTGACATAGTCACTACCCACTCTTCGTGCACGTGCCCACCTATCACTACTTGTGCATCCGGCAAATATGTCGCTCGTCTGTTTGTTTGAATGACTCCTTTCGTTACTGGTCCACCGCCCCCATGCCCATGATGGTAGAATACTGGAACACATATCTTATGAGTGGAAGTTACAGAGATCCTGAAGAACAACCAACCGCCGATTCCACCAGTATGTACGGGTGACCCAGCAACTCGTAATCTTTCTGCAGCTCTTTCAATGAGATCAGTCTCTATGTTCTTCAAGATGGCCAGCTCATGGTTACCTCTTCCCATGAAGGCTATGTTAGGGGCCGCCGGTTCAGCGAACTCTGCGTACGACGACACTAACCTATCTACATAGTTGGGATGGTCGTGCTCAGGTCGTATGCCATGACGTGCTCTACGTGGGTCGTATCGTCCTTGCATTGCACAGAAGGTGTCTCCACCCTTAATGATGGGTGCCCCTTCCTCTACAGCTTCCTGCATATGCTCAGAAATCATATCTTGATTGCTGTGTGGGTTATCCCAGTGCTCATCAAATTGCAGCAGTGCTCTTACTGTGCCTCCTGTGCCGATAGGTTCTGGCCATTCAATTACCGTGGCCCCTCCTCTTTTGTATACAACGAATCGTGGGTCCATATTAGTTCTGTATTGCTTTTTGAAATCTATCCCACGCCGGGAAGAATACTTCTTCCATGCACCGCACTACTGCTTCTTGTTCATACGTCTCGCAAAACCCAACGCCTGAGATACATAGAGACGCTTCCATCATCTCATGTCTTACGGTTTCCAATAGTCGTTTTCCTTTTATGGAATCGGAAATGACTATCACCTTCCGATCATGGCTATAAAAACCAAAGCAATCGTCGTCGCTTAAATCATCTACGATTATTTTGACTGGGACACCAGCTACGTGTATAGACTTGGGCAAGTGCATAGTAAGGGTGATTCATATTTTAATCTGCTCTGGCAGCTTTGAGGGTGTAAAGCTCATCCATAAGTTTCTCTACACGTTTTTGTAGTTCTGAAATATGCAAGTCTTGACGAGTGTCACTGGGCAGTTCTCCACTTCCCCATTTACCCGCTGGCCAGAGTTCAGTGAAGGATGAATTCTTTTCTACATCCTTGGCTATCATCTGGATTTGGAAATCATTATGCTGCACCTCACTCTGCAAATTGCTCGCCCACCAGACAATGCCTGCTGCTTGAACTGCAAGGCCAACATATAATCCAATTTTGTTCATACCCGAATTAAACTACGCACGTGTTTGATTTTTCTATTCTTTGCATACACTCCATCGCCTTCTCTTCCTCCTGCTGGGTTGGTGTTACCTTCCACTGTATGCAAAGTGGATCCTTCTTGGTCTTTCACTACAATTCCTATGTGGGAGAACTTGAACACAACTATGTCTCCGCGTTTAGCTGGAGCATCAACTGGTTTGATCAAAGTGATGTTTTCTTTTTTAGCCCACTGCTCAAACTTAAATGCTCCTGGAGTTGTGGGTCTGTTATGACTCCACTTCTTTCCTTCTGATTCATAAATAGCGGCCGCCGCTCTAACACACCAGCAAACAAAAGCTGCACACCAAGGCCAAGGGCCGGGAGCATACCAAGTTGCTTGTTGATACGTCCTGACTTCTTTACCTCCATTCATTCCTTCTTCTTCTACACCCACTTGGGATTCTGCAGTGAGTGCAATATGTTCTGCCAGTGCTGCATCTTTCCGCAGTGAAGATAAATACTTTGCATATGCAGCTTTTGTTTTTGGTCCTGGGAAACCTTTTGTTGTGCCGTCGTAGAAAGACAGTTCGCGCAGCCCGATTTGAACGAGCCGCGCGATC
>CEOJ01117139.1_pt1 | contig 19530 bp, 20 predicted proteins | sample 530281 | NCBI WGS metagenome assembly CEOJ01 (sample SAMEA2619879, study PRJEB7988) | marine metagenome | isolation source: saline water (ENVO:00002010), including | reverse complement strand
AAAATTGAAGATTTTGAATATAAGAATATATTCAAGATTTCACTTGATAATTATGGATCATTTAATTTGCGAAAGGAAATTAATTGGATTAGAAAGGAAGTTGAGATATTACCATTTATTGGAATTATTAGTCGTGAAGTTTTGGTTAAGAAATTTCAGGGAAATGAAGTTCAAAAGGCATTGACTTTCCTACATTCTAACAGGGCATTGGATTCCGAGTAAATCTAGTCCCAGCTCTATTTCTCTGGCTGTTAAATCGCAAATTGCCAGACGGCTAAGAGTTCTTGATTCGTCTTCATCATTAATTATCTGACAATTTTCATAAAAACTCGCAAAGGATGAGGCAATAGAGAAAATATGAGTGCATAAAGTGTGAGGGTTGTAAGTATTTACAGATTCTTCAAACTTTTCGGCGAATTGTAATAATTGCCTACAAAGTTTTTGTTCTTCCAAAGTTTCGCAAAAAATCTCTAGATTTTGAAGATGCGATTTATTTCCGCCCCATTTTTCAAAAATACTACAAATTCGGGCATATGCATATTGTAAATATGGCGCAGTATTCCCGTCAAAAGAGAGCATACGATCCCAATCAAATACGTAATCTTTAGTTCTATCAGTAGATAAATCTGCATATTTTACAGCGCCAATGCCAATAATCCTAGCTACCTCTTCCCGTTCGGAACCCTTGATATCCGGATTTTTTTCTTCAATTACTGATTTCGCCCTAAAAATTGCTTCATTGAGTAAATCCAGTAATTTTACCGCATTTCCTTCTCTACTCTTGAGAATTTTACCATCTTTACCCAATACAGAACCAAAATTTACATGTTTTGTTATCCTGCTGTCATCGATAAAATTTGCCTTATGAGCAGCTTGGAATATCATCTCGAAGTGTTGTTTTTGGGGGGTTCCTACGACATAGAGTAAAGTATCGCAATCCATTCTCTCAACTCTATCAATAATACAAGCTAAGTCGGTAGTGCTGTAGTTATATCCGCCATCATTTTTTCTGATTATCATAGGCAATGGTTTACCATCTCTATTGGTCCAGCCGTCTAAATAAATCACGTCAGCTCCTTCACTATTTTCAAGTAAGTTATTTTTGGATAATCGTTCAACTACAATTGGAAGTAATTCTTGATAATGAGACTCCCCCATTAAATCTTCATTAGTTAAAAGAACTCCTAAAGTTTGATAGATTTCATTGAAATATTTCATTGATTCATCTACGAGTAATGTCCACAATCTCATAGTTTCACTATCTCTTGATTGTAATAGAACGACTCTTTTTCTTGATTTATCTGCAAAATCACTATCGGAATCAAACTTATGTCTCGCTTGTTTATAGAATGAGTCTAAATCGCCCACATTTAATTCTGTAATGGCCATATCCTCTCCCAAGTCAATCAGGTGCTCAATTAGCATCCCAAATGGAGTCCCCCAATCTCCAATATGGTTTTCTCTGATTACATGATTTCCCTGAAAATCTAACATTCTAACAATTGCATCTCCAATTACTGTAGAACGCAGGTGGCCAACATGCATCTCCTTTGCAACATTGGGAGCAGAATAATCGACAACTACCTTTTTACTTTTTAGTTTTTTAATGCCGACCCTTTCGTCTTTGTGTAAAGTGGATATTTTTTCAGATATCCAAATTTTTGTTGCTTTGAAATTGATAAAACCTGAGAGGCTGGAAATTTCTGCCACATTCGATAGTTTATCTCCAAAACTCTCTACTAAATCGATTGAAATCTGCTCTGGAGAATTCTTAAGATGGCGAGAAAGAACATGACAAGGGAACGATATGTCTCCATGGTCTGAGACAGTAGAACGTCCAATATGATTTTTCCAGTCTTTTTCATCAATTCCTGATTTATTCATTATTTGTGAGAATATAGGTAAAATATCATCTAATAATAATTTCATCAAATTACCTCAAGTTATTGAATATCTCAGAATTGCTGCAATTCCGCCGAATGAATTCTTTAGGGTGGCTCCCTCTTCTGAATCCATAGAAATTATACTAACCTCAGCAGAAGTATGCCCAGCTAGGATTGTCAATTCGTCTATTAAATCTAAATTATTTATTCCTTCAGATAGCAGTAACTTGGAAACTGCCCCTTGATTGAGGGCTTGCCTAATCATCACTTCTCCATAAGTAGCCTTGGGATTGGTTTGCATAACCTCTCTTAGAAAATTATCGACTAGATTCCTTTCAATGTCTAATTCTATTTGGTCCATCATAGATCCTGCTCTTTGAACCAGTTCCCTTAAACCACTCTCGTTAGAATAACCAACATCAAATAGTGGCTCTTTAATTAATTTCCTAATCTCATGATGAAAGTATTCATTTTTTACAACGAAGTCTTTTGTCGCCCCAGGGCCGCCAATAATTATTCCTTTTAGATCATTAATTAACGGTAACCAGTAATTACATGCTCTTTCGGCAGATTTTTTGAAGAAATTATGTGCGGCTTCTTCAATCAACCTTTCAAAACGTTGAGCTGATTGGCCACCTCGGCCATGCTTCGATGGAACTTGAGATGTAATGTGCTCTTGGAAGTGTAATCTCTTGCCGGAAGCTAGTCCATAAGCTGATTCAGAACGATCTATGACAAATAGTCCATAAGAAGTTCGGTCTATTAGCATCTCTTCTAACTGACTTATTTCAAATGTGGAATCGCATCTATATCTAAACGATGTAAAGGGCTCTGGAGAGTAATCTACTACCGTAGTGGTCAACCTAGTTTTATTATTTCCAGTAATTACATGGCCAACAAAGATTGCTATTCCGTTTTCCCCCGGAGTCTTATATCTATTAATTGCTGCAACTGCAGATTCCAAAGCTTCAGTAACATGCTTTTTTGTGGATTTTGACTTTATGTTCGCAGCTTGTCCAGCTTCTTGGCCCAATTGTTGCCTTACATCACTAATCATCTTATCAGGCGGAATAATTACTGAAACTAACTCAGTTCCCATTCCCTTCATTTCTGAAAGTTCGTTGATGATTTTTTTAAAACGCAGTCGTTTTTGCTGCGACTCTGCATCATCTGACATGAGGACCCGGGGAAAACGGAGAATACCCGGCATTTCAACCCTTCATAGATAAAATAACAAAGGAGTTGAAAGGTAAGTGTGCTACCAACACATCATGATGAGTGCCGTCATTGCACTTGGTGGAAGTTTGCTTAGACCCGAAATTGAAGAGCGACACAAGTGGTTAGAAGATATTTCTAGAGTGATAAAGAGTAGATCTGAAAGAGATTTGAGAATCGGTATTGTGGTAGGGGGCGGCTCACCAGCTAGAGAGGGAATTAATCTAATCCGGCCCATTATTGAGGATGTAGAGAGCTTGGATCATGTTGGTATTGCTGCAACTAGGCTTAATGCTACGATAATTAGAGAGGTTTTTTTACAGGCAGGAATTAGTGTTAATTCAACAATACCCAAAGATATTGATGAGGCGGTTGATATATTTGATAAGAATAGTGTTTTAGTAATGGGTGGAACAATTCCTGGACATACGACAGATGCAGTGGCAATTAGATTGGCAATAAGATATGGGGCCAGTAAATGTATTATTGCGACGAATGTGAAAAAGGTTTTTGATGAAGATCCTAAACTTAATCCCAATGCAAAATCTTACAATTTAATGTCTCTCGAGGAATTGAAGCGAATTGTTGGACCTGCAGAACATTCCAAAGCTGGATACTCTCAAGTTGTTGATCCAATTGGTGTTGATGATGCACTTAGAAATGGTTTGACCCTTAATGTGTTAGACGGTAGAGATGCCGAGTTAATTGGTAAATCATTGGATGGGGAAGATTTTCAAGGTACAGTAATTCATGGGTGAAGTAAATGAGTCGTAAAGAAACAATTCTAAGAGCTGCTAAGAGGACTGCGGAAGAGGTCAGGGCGGTTACTGCAAAAAATAGGGAATTAAAGTCTAGAGGTAATAAAAATTTGGGAATTAAGCCCCACAAACATTGCCTGGTCTGTTGGAAGCCAATTGATATGGATTATGAGGATGGAATATGCGATAGTGAAAGTTGCATTAAGATAAATGAGAAAAGACAGAAATCAAGAAAAAGATGGGAAGTTTTACTCTATGTCTTTGCGGGAATATTCTTTATATCCATTATAGTTCAGTATGTAGCTTCAGGGACTTGATTAAAATATGGGGTGTAAATGAAAAATGATGCGACTTCTTTCGATACTTCCTGCAATTGTTGCATTCCTATGTACTATTATTCTATTAGTCAGTATTGTGGGATATAGTCCACCCAGTACAAGAATAGAAGCCCCAGTAGTCCCTTGCGATCAAGATATTAGTTGCCCTGTAGGCATGAATGATGCGGATTTATCTATACCGTCTGCATTTTTGCTATTAGATATCAAATTGGATATTAGTTGGGATGAGCCAAATAGAGGATGGATTGGAGTTGTTGATTCTAGAGTTGTTGAATTTTGTCCACCAGACTCGAATGGTTTGACCGATTGTGATTCTTCGGAATTTGAAGAATATTTAGTTGCAGGTGGCCCTGATGCTACGGGTAAACTAACTTTTCAGGCTGATCCAGGCAATTACAGATTTATCACTGGTGGAAAAGATGGTTCGACCCTATCGTCTCAATTTGTGATAATTGATGCTTCGGTTCACCTAAATTATTTTGTGCAAATCTTCCTTTTCATTGCAACTATTATCCTATTTATCGGTGCAGGAGAAATGGCATTTCCATTAAAGAAAATCTGGAAAAAATTTAGAGATGCTTAGAATTTTCTACAGTATCTTTGAAGAACTGAGTGTCGTTCCGTATAACATGGACAATATGGTATGCCCAAATTGTGGAACGGTTATTGAGGCTGAAGGATTGCCAATTTCCGTGGGTGGTTTCAGCCTATATTGCGTAGTTTGTGGCCATTCATGGCAAATTTGATTATTAAAATTATTATATTCTTTCAGAGAAATCAATATTTCTTTTTCTGGGCCAATTCTCGGGTAGTATTAATGGATCGTTAATCTCGTCGATAGATATAATATCAATAATTCTGTCTCTTAATTCTGATATTCCATGATTCTCTAAAGAGCTGATTCTTATCTCGCCCTCTTCTATATCTGTAGTAAGTAAGTCTGACTTACTACTAATTACTAAAATTGGTTTTTCTGAAATTAGTGATTGGATTTCAGACAATAAATTTTCTTGCTCTGATATTGGAGTAGTGTTATTTTGTGATTTGTCTAATAAGAAAATTAGAATATCTCCCAAATGCTCTAGAGCAGCAATAGCCTGTAACTCAATATTGTTCCTCTCTAACATTGGCCTATCCAATAAACCTGGTGTGTCTACCATTTGATATATTCTTCTTCTATGTTCAAAATGGCCCAAGTGCAATTGTTTTGTGGTAAATGGGTATGATGCAACTTGTGTGTTACCGCTGGATAATGAATTAATTAATGCTGATTTACCGACATTTGGCGATCCTGCAACTACAATACACGGCTCATTAGAATCTATTGAGGGTAACTTTCTCAATATGTTTCTGGCTTCTCCTAACCATAGAATTTGGGGAGAAATCTGGTCAATAATTGATGATATCCTGCCATAGGCATGTCGTCTTGCCTTGTGAAATCCATCAATATCTCTTAATCTAAGAATTTTATTTTGAGTGTCAATTGCTATTTTTCTAGATTGTTCGGATGCCCATTGTAATGAAGCTAAATTTTTTCTGTAAGGATCACATCCAACTGCAGCATCTACTAATGCGCGGTCAAATTCACTTAATGTATTAAGGCTTGGCCACCTATCTACATATTTTGTTAATACATTCTGAATTACATCCGATGCTGATTGAACCATTCTATCCATTTGTTTTCTTACTCGATGATATTTATCCGGATCCTCGACCAAGTCTGCTTGAATACTGGCTTTACCGAAGGCTTTGTCTAGTATCTCTTGGGGGTACAATACCGTAGGAATTTTCCTCCATTCAACCGATGCCATGCCTTCCTCACCAATCACCCCTCAAAGGCATAATACTTCAATTAATTCTGTAATTATCTATTGGATATTAAATAAGTCACCCATTTCTTTTTTTAATGTGACTTCAACGACGAAGCATGACAAGAGAGCATAGTGGAGGTGGAGATGGACTACCGAAATGGGCAAAGAAAATATACGAGGATTATGGATCTCCAAATCTGATCGAATTAGAAGATAAGTTTCATGGACCTTTGATAGAAAGAAAATCTGGAATTAGGAGAGACGATATAATCGAGATTTTGTTAGATAGGAGATTACTACCTGAAGACAGGGATCCAATGGTAAGGGGGATGTTAATTGGTTTTACCAGGAACTCTGTGGAGATTTTGGATGAATTTGGTGACTTTAGGGCAATTGCAAGAGATGTAATTGTAGAAGTCAGGTTAATTACTCATCTCCGTCATCCCTACATAGAAGACAGGGAGTTATTGAAGTTTGAAAAGGAAGATATGCGAAGAAGATCTGCGATGCATGAAAAGGCAGAGAAGAATGATGATGGTTACGAAAGTAACCTTTGGGGGTAGTATTATGGAAGAATTAGCAAATAAGAGATGTAAGGAATGTGAAGGTGGAGTTCCACCTCTTGAGGAAGAAGAATTGCTGAAACTAATTCCGCATTTAGATGAAAATTGGGAAGTAGTTAATGGGCATCATTTAGAGAGGAAATGGGATTTTCCTGATTTTATAACTGCACTTCAATTTACTAACAAAGTTGGTGAAATTTGTGAGGAAGAGGGGCACCACGCTGATATTGAGCTGGGATGGGGCAGAGTTAAGGTATTAATTTGGACTCATAAAATAGATGGATTAACTGAATCTGATTTTATCTTGGCTGCTAAATTAGATAGAATTTAATCGGTAATGATAACATGAAATTTGAACATCATGTCTTTGTCTGCACTAATTCTAGAGAGGAAGGGAGTACAAAGGGTAGTTGTGCAGAAAAAAATTCACTAGAATTAATGACTAGTCTCAAGAGAATGACTAGAGAATATGGAATTGAAAATATTAGAATAAATAAATCTGGGTGTTTGGGAGCTTGTGAAATGGGTCCTGCATGTGTAATTTATCCCGAATCGATATGGTACACTTTACCGGCAGAAAAAGAAAAAATGGCTTGTATCATAGAACATTTATCTACGGGAAAAATATGTCATGAATACACTATGGTGATTGAATGAAGAAAGTTGTCTACGTTAAACGGGGAGTTCCCGATTCTATAGAAATTATTGATGTTGAAAATCCGGACTGTGGATCTGAAGAAGTCAAAGTAAGAGTGCACAAGGCTGGAATGAATTTTGCAGATTTGATGATGAGGCAGGGACTATACGGGAATGCACCTAATTTCCCATTTACTCCTGGATTTGAAACTTCGGGCAAAGTTATGGAAGTTGGGAGTCGAGTAGATAGTATAGAAGTTGGAGATCGAGTTATAGCCATGACAGGGAATGGTGGATTCGCTGAAGAAGTAGTAGTTTCTCCTAATCGTATTGTGAAAATACCTGATTCAATGAGCTTTGATGCGGCTGCATCAATTCCAGTAACTTACGGAACCGCTTACCATATGCTAATATATTTGGGAAACCTAACTGAAAATGAAAGTGTTTTGATTCACCATGCGGCAGGTGGAGTAGGAACTGCGGCTGCTCAGATATGTGCGTCTATTGGAGTCTCAACAATAGTCGGGACTGCATCATCGGGCAAAAGGGAGTTTGTTGAGTCACTTGGAATGAAATTTGTAGATAGAGAAAAAGATGATTTTGTAAAAGTCTGTAAGGATTTGACGGATGGATTCGGAGTGCATCAAGCTATTGATCCAGTAGGAGGGAAGAATGTAGAAAAATCTTATCGGGCCTTGAGAAATGGTGGAAAATTGCATGTTTTTGGAGCATCATCGGCAGTAAAGGGTGAAAGACGTTCATTATTTTCAGCAATAAAAATGTGGATGAGTACTCCGAGATTTAACCCAATAAAAATGATGAGTAGTAACAAGTCAATTTTTGGAGTTCACATGGGGACACTGAAGGATGAAAAGATACTCAAAAATCATCTAAGTAACCTTTCTAAAATGTATGAATCTGGCGGAATTAATCCAATTATTGACTCAATTTGGGATTATAGAGAAATAGCTGAAGCTCAGAAACATATGCACAATAGAAAAAATAAGGGAAAAATATTATTGGATTTTGTTCCTAATAGTTGAAGAATCCTATAGCCTCACTGGCCTAGTAGCACCGCATGCTTGACATTTTAATTGAGTAGTTCTGTCCTCCCTGACAAATCTAGTATCTGGAGCTCTGCATTCTCCACATAATATGAATGATTTAACATAAGAAACTATTTTTTCCTTAATTCTTTTTGGTGCTACACGCCCCTTTAGTAAAATTCTAATTTGCTCCCTAGTGCCAGATGTTCCCAATTCATTAAGTAAGTACTGATACACGTGATTTGCATCCCTATCCATTGAGTCAACAATATCTGAAAAATTTCTCAATATGGTCTGATTCCCTTCAATTAATATGTCTGGCTCGGGCATTGTCCACCTAGATCTTTCCATTATATCCTTAGGAATTCTATCTCTAGCTCTGTCTAGTAGAGATTCATAGTCTTCGTTATTCACGGCCTTCGGAACTAACTATTACTTTTCACTTCACCGGGATAAAGATAGTAATTGTCAAAGACCGTTAGCACTCCCATTGTAGAAATGGTCAATGTGAAAATTAAGGTAGCTAGGGTCCATACAGATGCGAAGATGCCGACCAAGGGCAGTGAATTCGCTGCTGGTTGGGACTTGTATTCGTTAGAAGATACTGAAGTCCCGTTTAGAAAAAGTGTGAAATTGAGGACTGGTATCCATGTGGAAATTCCTGAAGGGTTTGAGGGGCAGGTAAGGGCCAGATCTTCTTTGGGATCAAAGGGCCTTATTTTACCACATAGTATTGGAACAATAGATGCGGATTACAGGGGAGAATTATTCGTGTTGATGACGTGGATCGGTGAAGGAGATTCATATCTTGTACATTCAGGGGAAAGGATTGCTCAAATCGTAATTACTCCAGTTCCTAAGGTTTCTCTTGAAGAAGTTAATATTCAAGATTTAGGTAAAACCGTTAGGGGAGATGGTGGTTTTGGAAGTACTGGAAAATTCTAAATGTAGTACTTTTATATATTTTTCATAATATATTCCCGGTGGATTCATAGCAACCTATCGTCAGCGTTGGTTAATGCAATTGAGTGTAGATGAACTTAGAGAGAAGGTCGAAGAGTATAGAGTTAAAGGCCTTAATACCCAACAAATAGCTGATGAGCTTTCTTTATCCCAAACGACAATTCATTGGTTATCGACTAGAGAATTTGTAGTGGGAGATAAACCTTCAGATATTAGAGTAGGATGGAGATCCATAGCAGTAAAAGCTGAGAGAATTGAAGCAACATCATATATTTTTTCTGATATAATTCAAGAAATGATAGGGGATGAAGTAGATACTATTGTAGGAATTAGTATCAATGGAATAGCTTTCGCTCAAGCAATTGGAGAACAACTAAATCTTGAATTAGCAGTGAGTAGAAGTATCAGTGAAGATGGAGAAGGGCACATATCAGAAGTTTATGCCAGTGTAGAAGGAAAAAAAGTAGTAATCATTGATGATGTATTATCTTCAGGAACTACGATGAAAAAGACAATCGTAAATTTAAAATCGGCAGGAGCAGATGTAAAGTTATGTCTTGTTCTGGCCAATAAGACTAATGCAGATGAAATTAGCGATATACCCTTACGCTCGTTGATTAGAGTAGTTACTGTTTGAGGAATTAAAATGCATTGGGCGGATTTTACCGCGCAAAGATTCAAAGAATCGGGTTTGGATAATTTGGTATCTTGTTCCGGAATTACTCCTTCTGGAGAATTCCATATTGGGCATTTGCGGGAAATATTGACTGCAGAGATGATACATCGTTCATGCATCAGATTGGGATTGAAATCTAGATATATCTTTATTGTTGATTCCATGGATCCTTTAAGGAGGGTGTATGACTTTCTTTCTCCCGAATATCAAGAATATATTGGAATGCCTATTGCTTACATTCCAGCTCCAGATAATCAAGGTATTCCTGGAAATAGAGATATATCTTATGCAGAATATTTCCTTGAACCTTTCTTGCGTGCATTATCTTCCATCGGAGTATTTCCGGAAGTAATAATGAATCATGAGACTTATGAATCTGGGAAGTTTGCTGAAGAAATAGATTCAGTGATTAAAAATAAGGAAGGCATAAGGGCAATTATTGAGGAAATTTCTGGTAGAGAATTGTCGAAAGACTGGTTTCCATACAATCCCTTAGGTTCAGACGGCAGTATGGACGGAGTTACAGTCACTGGATATGAGTATCCAAAAGTATCTTGGATTGATAGATTTGGAGTTGAAGGATTTTCTGATATTCGAAAGGGGGAAGGTAAATTACCTTGGAGAATAGATTGGGCTGCGAGATGGAAAATACATGGAGTTACCTGTGAGCCTGCTGGAAAGGATCACGGCGCTGCTGGCGGCAGTTATGATACTGGAATACCAATTTGTGAGTTATTAGGCGGTAAACCGCCTGAAAAAATGGTTTATGAATGGATTCAGATGAAGGGTAAAGGACCGATGTCTAGCTCATCGGGATTAACTATTGGACCTATTGAGGCATTAGAGATCATACCACCTGAAATAATGAGGTATACTATAGCAAGAAGTAAAATTAACAGGCATATTGATTTTGATACAGGTGAGACATTAATTAAAATTGTAGATGAATATGAGAGAATTAGAGATTCGATTTCCTCTGATCATGAAACTAGCAGAATGAAGAAGAACAGGGATACTAGTGATGGGGCTTTGAGATTAAGTCAGATAGTTCCTGATATTATGCCTGAATCATCCAAAATACCATTTAATCATCTTTCACTACTAGCGCAGATTAAGTCTGATGATAGGGATATTTGGTCATCTCTAAAAAACTCTGGGCATTTAAATGATGAACCTAGTGAATGGTTAAAAGATAGATTGTGGAGAATGAAAAATTGGATAAATGGTCCACATTTTCCAGAAAAATTCAAAATCACTGTAAACGAGGTTATTTCTGATGAAGTTTTAGAAAATTTTAATTCTAATCAAAAAGAATATTTGATTACTCTAGGAAGAAAATTAGAATCTTGTGAATGGAATAATGTAGATATTGTTAATGTAATTAAGGAGTCATTAAATGAATCTGAAATAAATGGTAAAGAAGGTTTCACTACAATATATCTTGCGATTTTGGGTAAAGAAAGTGGACCCAGAGCAGCTAGCTTAATTCTAGAGCTTGGTAGGGAACACGTTTGTGACCTATTATCTACAATGAACTGATATCTAATCTTCTAGGTTCTGGAAGTCCTTGTCTTGCTTCATTAATAGCTTCTACTTCCATTTTTGCTCCAGCTACGGTAGTAACGAATGGGATGTTGAGTTCTACAGCAAGTCTCCTCATCATATTTCCATCTAGTATTGCTCCACCACTAGATCTGGGGGTGTTGATTATTAGTTGAATGGCACCCTGCCTCATTAGGTCAAGAGCATCTGGAGAATTTTCCTCTGCAATTCTATAGCAAGTAAAGACTTCTAACCCGCCAGAGTCTCTTAGAACCGACGCAGTTCCTTTTGTCGCAAATATTTTAAAACCTAGTAAATTTAATCTTTTAGCTAGTGGTATCATAGCTAACTTATCTTCATCTTTGACTGTAATATATACTCCACCTTCAGTAGGAACTGGTAACTCTGTTGCAAGCCTTGCCTTCAGATAAGCTGCTGATGCTCTTTTATGGGATCCCATTACTTCACCTGTTGATTTCATTTCTGGGCCTGGGGCTGGATCTAGTCCTCTTAACTTAATAAAAGGGAAAACGGGCGCCTTTACACAAACTGCTTCTTGCTGGGGTTTGGGGATGTCCAAGTTTTCTAATTTCTCACCTAAAGAAATCCTTGCTGCAATTCTAGCCAGAGGAATTCCCGTAGCTTTGGCGACAAATGGAAAAGTTCTAGATCCTCTAGGATTTACTTCTAGAACGTATAAAAGACCGTCGTGAATTGCAAATTGAATGTTAAAACACCCTCTAATTCCTAATTTTAGACCTATAACTTTAGTCCAATCTTCTACTTGAGAAAGTATTTCCTTTGGGATGTTCTGAGGAGGTATGAAACATGTTGAATCTCCGGAATGAATTCCTGCTTCTTCCAAATGTTCCATTATTGCGCCAATGAGAATTTCGTCTCCGTCACATACCGCATCTACGTCCAACTCTACAGCATTTCCTAAGTATTTATCAATCAGTAATGGCCTTTCTGGAGCAATATATGCTTCCTTCATGTAGGATTCTAATTGCTTATAATTAGCGAGTATCTCCATACCTCTTCCACCTAAAACATAAGACGGTCTAATTAGTACAGGATACCCAATCTCATTCGCTGCCATTCTAACGCCATCTGGATTGGTGGCTGTTGCCCCTTCTGGCATTCGAAGGCCATTTCTTAATGCGAATTCCTCAAATCTTTCTCTATCACTTGCTTCATCGACTGATTCAGGAGTCGTACCTTCAATGGAAAGATTAAGTCCCAATTCTGATAGGTTTGGAAGGGAGTTTGATAATGGTAGTGCTAGGTTAATTGCTGTCTGACCACCAAATTGTAGTAGAATTCCATTGGCATTTTCACGGAGAAGTATTTCTGAAACTGATTCTAGACTTAATGGATCAAAATATAATCTATCACTTGTATCAAAATCTGTAGAAACAGTTTCTGGATTATTATTTATTATTATAGCTTCATGTCCTAAATCCTGAATTGCTCCAGCTGCGTGAACGCACCCATAGTCGAATTCTATTCCCTGTCCTATTCTAATTGGTCCGGATCCTACAACAACTATTCTTTGTTTTAATTTTTCATTCAGTCCGGGAACATAATCAATTCCAGAATCTATTGAGCCTTTTTCATAAGTCGAGTAATAATATGGAGTTACGGCAGCGAATTCGGCTGCACATGAATCTACCATCCTATATTTTGGATGAATACTAAGTTGGTGTCTACGTCTTCTAACGGCACTCTCATCTTTATTGGAAGGTAGTGAATTATATCCTGATACTGGAAATCCCGCTAGTGCATCTGCAATGTGTAAATCTGAAAAACCTAAGCCTTTCCAAGACTTTAGCTCCTCATTGGGGATTTCGGTTGGATTCATGCCAAGTTCTCCGGCAGCTCGTATTTCTGTTTCTATGGCGGCAATATTCTCGAAACCTGATAGGAACCATCGCGTCACCCCCCCAGTTAAGTCCCTAACGTCTTCAATAGAATATCCACGCCTAAAAGATTCTATTATTGCCCCCATTCTTCTATCGGTTGGAATTCTCAACCAATCTTCTAAAATTGCGGTGGGCAGTGATTCTTCTGCTCTTTCAGAAATATTCTCTCCATCTGAGGAATCTGCCATAGTAAGTGGCCGGGGGTGAGGTTTGCCGTATTCTAGACTGGCCCAAGCTTTCAGTAGTGCTTCTTCGAAACACCTGCCTATGGCCATTACCTCGCCAGTTGATTTCATTGAGGTTCCAATCTGTCTATCAGCAGTTCGAAATTTATCAAATGGCCAGCGTGGGATTTTTACAACACAATAATCGAGAGTCGGTTCAAATGCGGCAGTAGTCCCTTCACCTGTTATCGGATTGGGGAGCTCATCCAATGAATATCCGACCGCAATCAATGCTGCCATTCTTGCGATAGGGTAGCCTGTAGCTTTAGAAGCTAAGGCGGATGATCTTGAAACTCGGGGATTTACTTCGATTACTCTGTAATCGCCTGTTGATTGTTCGAATGCAAACTGAACATTACAACCGCCCATAATATTTAGTCTACGGATTAATTTTAATGATGCATTTCTAAGCATCTGATGGTCCCTATCCGAAAGAGTTTGTTGTGGTGCAACAACTACAGATTCACCAGTATGGACTCCCATAGGGTCAATATTCTCCATTGTACAGACAATAATTGCATTGTCTGAACCGTCTCTCATTACCTCATATTCGTGTTCTTGCCAACCAAGAATACTTTCTTCTATCAAAACTTGCCCTATTGCAGAGTGTAAAATTCCTTGACTAGCTATTTCTACTAATTGGCCAGTGTCAAATGCAGTACCTCCACCAAGACCGCCTAATGTAAATGCGGGCCTAATCAATAAAGGAAACCCACCAAGATTTTCTGCTGCTTGTAATACCTCTTCGATTGAATCGCAAGCAATCGCCTTACAAACAGGGAGTCCTATCTCCTCGCAGGTCTTCTTGAATTGATCTCTGTCTTCGGCCTCATTGATTGAAACGAGATTGCAGCCAATTAATTCTACATTTAATTGATCTAAGGTTCCGTCATTTGCTAGTGCTGATGCAATATTTAATGCAGTCTGTCCGCCCATTCCAGCCAAAAGAGCGTCTGGTTTTTCGATTTCCATTATTCTCTTTACAACTTCTGGCAGTAAGGGCTCAATGTAAATTCTATCTGCCATCTCTGGGTCATTTTGTATTGTTGCTGGATTTGAATTCACCAATACTACTTCGAAGCCATCATCTCTTAATGCCCTACAAGCCTGAGATCCTGAAAAATCAAATTCTGCTGCTTGGCCGATTCTAATAGGTCCGCTTCCAAGAATCAAAATTTTGTTTATATCTTCTCGGCGAGGCATTATCTCCCACCCTGTATCAATGGAGATTTGTTAATCATATAATTGGATACTAGCTCTTGAAATCTGTCAAATAGTGGTGATGCATCATGAGGCCCTGGGCAGGACTCTGGATGAAATTGGATTGTAAAAACTGGTTTATCGATTAAATCCAACCCTTCCACTGTACCATCATTTGAATTGACATATCGGACTTTGAAATTTACATCCATGGGAGTTTCATCAATATTGGAAACCAATCGACTTGGATGAGGAGATAACATGCCTTTAATTGGATCTTCGACAGCAAATCCGTGATTTTGGCTAGTTATATGTATTCGTCCACTTTCTAAATCCATTACTGGTTGATTTGATCCTCGATGCCCATATCTGAGCTTGTATGTCTTTAGGCCGGCATTTAAACCCATTAGCTGATGCCCTAGGCAGATTCCCATTACCGGCATATCGTCCATAATAGCCGATGAAAGAATTCGTCTTGCAGAGGCTGCAAAACCTGGATGAGCGGGATCTCCTGGTCCGTTAGATGCAAAAAAGGCTGATGGATTCCATCTTTCTTTTATTCCATCAAAAGTTGAATTAGCTGGGCACCAGATGACTTCGAATCTTGAGCATAGCTTTCTGAGAATATTATATTTTATCCCACAATCAATTACTGCAATTCTAGGGAGTCTATTGCCATTAGAATCAATCGCACCCTCATTAAGAATTTTTTCTTCGTTACACGTAACTTGTGCTACCAGATCTTCTTTATCTGGCGGAGTGAGTTCATTCAATATTCTCTGTAATTCTATTTCCTTTTCTATAGGTCCAAAAACGCATAATAGAGTCCCATATTCTCTTACTCTTCTAGTTAGTGATCTGGTATCAATTCCCTCAATACCTGGGACCCCATGAGCAGCTAAGAATTGATTAATACTACCAATGGATTCCCTGTTATCGGGATATGTTATTTGATGTCTACATATAACTCCTCTTGGATGAACTTTAGATGATTCTGAAATTCCTGGAATTATACCGTAATTTCCAATTAGTGGATAGGTGAAGGTCAGGACTTGGCCAGCAAACGAAGGATCTGTAAGGCTTTCTTGATATCCACACATCCCTGTGGTAAAAACCAACTCACCTTTCGAAATCTTTTCGGCTCCAAATAATTGTCCTTCGTATCGAGTACCATCTGCTAGCAAGAGTATCCCGGGAGATTTTGCTGATTGGATTGAATCATTAGAATCCTGAAGAATATCCGCAGCATCAAAAAATTTGGGTGCATTAGAAACTCCTCTAATTCCCTTCCCGGGTGAGAAAGTTGGGAGAGGTCCGGACTCCGACATCAGCGATGGTGCTCTAGTACGGGTCTTAATGGTTCAGTGAAAATTATATTTTTTTCGTGTTTTGGGAGACCATTAATTAGTCATCAGTATTTTTGATAATTTTTTGATTGTCTGATGGAATTATTGTTAATTCTCCACCCTGAAAATGCTCATTTTCGTCAATAGATCCTATTAAGCTTTCTAAATAAACTGCTAGAGCTGCTACTTCTGAATGTGGTTGATTGCCAACTGAAATATTATAATCTGATATCTCAAATACCTCCGCAGGAACTTTGGTACCACCGACTACAACAACTAGCGATTTATTGGATTCAATTTTTTTATTTGACTCCTTCCAATTCTTACCATACATAGTCAGATGCACAATAATTACTTCATTATTTTTTGAGATTTTTCTCAACCAGCTGATAGGGTTTTCTTCATAACGCCAAGTAAAGTTACCACCAAAGCGAGCAGTCACTGATTTCCAAGTTTCGAATGCTGATGGATCTTTATCTCCTGCTAATACTATCGATGAAGCTCCAAATGCCCTAGCAGTCAAACCCAGATGTGAAGTTATTCTTTTGTCTCTTTCTACTCTATGACCAAGTCGAAGGACTGTTATATCATTAGTCGATATCATTCCATACCTCACATTAGTGGAGTTTCGTCATCGAGTTGATTCGCAAAATGTTCAGAATTATAATCGGAATTAGGGAAAACGTCAATTTCCATACTGAGCATACTAGCCCTGACCCATTGTAATAGCATAGCATCGAACATAAATCTAGATGCGAAATGAATCATTATTGCCAAACATAATAATCTCCCGGAAGCGAAAACTGAAGATTCGGTCCCAATCTCTGACAGATGTAAGATTAGTGGTTCAAAAATGTAGAAAAGCGCTAAAACAACTAAAAGACCCCCGGCCTGAGAAAGATATGCCTGACCTTTCTCCCTTCCAATGACCATTACTAAGGTAGCCATAAAAATCAAAGTAGGTACAATAATACTTAGTTGTTGGAAATCTACTGAACCGATTAATGAGTTAGGTATTTCTAAATCTTGTGTGCCGCTTTGTGAGTTTTCTACTGCTATCCACCAGAATAACAAACTAGTCATGAATAATGCGCCTGATATCCAGCCTCGTTGAGTAATCATATCTCTAACATGATGTGAATCCCTAGGCTTGAGTCGTTGAATTATAGACTCCATTATGAATAATGTTTCAGGGTCTGTTGTAGACTTCTGATGGAGTGATTGACCAGTAGAAATTTCATCTTCTGATGTCTCCTCGCCCACAACCATCGAGTGTATGCATCTCGGTCACATCATAAAGCAATCGTCGCTCGGGTGTGTTAGATGCCCGACTGGCGACCTATGCTTAAGAGCCGAAGTAGTGGAATTCCAAGAATTATGGGAGTACTAAATGTCACTCCAGATTCTTTCCATGCAAATTCTAGAGTTGGGAGTAATGAAGATATTTCTGAAAGAGCTCTGGAAATGTTCAATGAAGGTGCAGATTGGTTGGATATTGGTGGAGAGTCAACTCGCCCGGGGGCGAATAAGGTATCAACCGAAGAAGAATTGGCAAGAGTAATTCCCGCAATTAAGTCTATCAGAGATAGAATTCCGGATGTATGTATTTCTATAGATACTATGAAAGCAGAAGTTGCTGCAAAGTCTCTTGAAGCAGGTGCTAATATGATAAATGATATATCATCTCTATCGGATCCGGATATGTATGGGGTAATTTTAGATTATGATGTACCTATATGTTTGATGCATATGCAGGGAGTCCCCGAAAATATGCAAATAAATCCAAATTATACTAATGTAGTTAGTGAAGTGAGAAATGAATTATCTACTTCAGTAAAAAAGCTATTAGATTTGGGTATTAATTCTGAAAGAATAGTTGTTGACCCGGGAATTGGATTTGGAAAAAATTTGAAACACAATCTTAAGCTTCTGAAGGCTGGAAGAGAAATAGTCCCATTCGATGATATTTCATTAATGTGGGGAGTTAGTAGAAAGAGTATGTTTATGCAATTACTGGGAAGAAGCGATACTGATGATAGATTAGCTGGAACTTTGGGAGTGGCTGCGGCCTCTGTCAATAGGGGTGTAGACCTCCTTAGAGTGCACGATGTTAGAGAGCATGTTGACTTGTTCAAAACAATGTTTTCATTGATTGATTAATGTATTTTGGTGATTGGATGCAAGAGGAAAATAAAAATATTTTAGATATTGATGAAAATCTCAGAATTATTGGTACTGCCCATGTTAGTAGTAAATCAGTGAAATTGGTTGAGCAGCAAATCGAAGATTGGAGTCCGGATTTAGTTGCAGTAGAATTATGTGAATCTAGGATGAAATCACTTACGGAACCAAGTGAATTAGAATCTGAGGACTTATTGAAGATAATTAGCGATGGCAGGGCTACGATGATATTACTACAATCTGCACTAGGTGCACTTCAAAGAAAAATGGGTGCAACCTCTGGAGAAAGGCCCGGAGCTGAGTTTCTGGCCGCAATAAAATCTGCAGAGAAAATTAAAGTTCCAATTGAATTGATAGATCGAGATATTGTTATCACATTACGAAGAGCTTGGGCAAAGATGGGATTGTTAGAGAAATGGAGGGTAATGAATTCCCTACTCTGGAATGATGAAGATGATGAGGTGTCAATAGAAGAAATGTTAGAAAACTCTGATTTACTTAATACTCTACTTGAAGATGCAAGAAAGGTTGCACCTAAAGCGGGCAAAGTCTTGATTGATGAAAGAGATGAATATCTAGCTACGAAAATAAATAGAGTTAGGAATAAGGGAAAGGTGCTGGCAGTAATTGGTGCAGGGCATCTTAATGGCGTTGGGAGTTTTTTGAAAGGTGATGAATATGATAAAGTTAATCGGATTGAAGAATTAAATCTACAGCCTAGAAAGCCCATATGGCCAAAAATAGTAATGGTTGCTATCCCGTTGTTTCTATTTGGGGTAATTGGTTGGATGTTCTATAACGGACAAATTGAAAATCTAGCAGATACCATAGGAGAATGGGTGATTTGGAATTCAGTATTTGCTGCATTTGGGATAATCATTGCTCGGGGGCATCCATTATCTGTAATAGTAGGCGCTATTGCTTCGCCTTTAACTTCGCTGAATCCCACTTTAGCGGCTGGATGGTTTGCTGGTTACACTCAATTAAAAATTGATTCGCCAACTGGTAAGGATGCAAAAGAATTTCTTGTTTTAGATGAATATTCACTACTCTGGAAAAATAGGGTCGGAAAGGTGTTGTTAGTGACTGCTCTGGGTAATCTTGGCTCATCGATAGGAGCTTGGTTAGCTGTTGGCGATATTATTGGAAATATTCTGGGATAATTTTTTTAGCGGGGAATCGATTATGAAATTTGACAATGGTGGTCAAGATTCTACACTGATTTC
>CEOJ01028656.1_pt1 | contig 19572 bp, 20 predicted proteins | sample 530281 | NCBI WGS metagenome assembly CEOJ01 (sample SAMEA2619879, study PRJEB7988) | marine metagenome | isolation source: saline water (ENVO:00002010), including | reverse complement strand
AATTACTGAAAATACATTTCATCAATATTTGAATCCTGAAAGACTTATTGATGCCTCCGCTACTTCTGTTCATGGAATCACTATTGATAAATTATCAAATCAACCAATATTTACTGATATTAAAGACAAACTCATTCGTTTTATCAATAATGGGCAAGTTATCGCACACAATGCATCTTTTGATATTGGTTTTTTAGAAAAAGAATTTAATGACTGTGGGATTGATATTTATAAAATCAATTTATTTTCAAAGATTCATGATACTTTAGCGATGGCTAGAGGTTTATATCCCGGAAAGAGAAATTCTTTAGATGCATTATGTAGTCGCCTTAATGTTGATAATTCTTCAAGAGAACTTCATGGCGCTTTACTTGATGCAGAACTATTAGCTCAAGTATACCTAAGAATGACAATGGGACAAACGACAATGTCAAATTTACTTGAAGATCATGAATCATCAAAACCTGTCAACAATAATTCTTCTGAAATTCTAAATCACCAAAAAAAAATAATCAAAGCAACTAAAGAAGAAATTGAATCACATCAAGACTATTTTTCTCAATAATCACTGTTTTTTTAAAATTCTTTTTTTATTACGCTCCCATTCTCTAGTCTTAATGTCTAGTCTTTTATCTCTTATGTTTTTACCTTTTGCAATGGCTATCTCTATCTTGAGGTATGATTTTTTAACATATATCTTTAACGGTATTATTGTATAATTATTTAACTTAATCTCATTTTTAATTTGATTCAGCTCATTTTTGTTAAGTAAAAGTTGGCGTAATCTTGTTGGATCAAGATTATCACCATCAGAAAAATTAGGGAGTACTTTTAAATTAGAATTTATCAAGAATGCATGATTATTTTTGATTGATACATAGCTTTCAGAAATCTGACCATGTCCTGCTCTAAGACTCTTGACCTCCCAGCCTTCTAGAATTAACCCCGCTTCAATTTTTTTGATTATTGCATATCTAAAAGTTGCCTTTTTATTACTGCACAAAATATTCATTAATAACCGACTTTATGTATAATATAATATTATCATATTTCTATTGGAGTGAATTATCAATAACAAGGCTAGAAAATCAATTCATGGTGAGTGGTCTTCAAAAATCATTTTTATTTTTGCCGCGACTGGTTCTGCTGTTGGGTTGGGGAATATTTGGAAATTCCCGTGGATGACTGGTGAAAATGGAGGTGGCGCCTTTGTATTGCTTTACATCATCAGTGTTATTCTAATTGCTTTACCCATAATGGTTGCTGAAGTTTTTATCGGGAGACATGGGAAACAAAATCCCGTAGATAGTCTAAAATTTACAGCAAATGAATCTAGTCGTTTTGATTTCATTGAAGTAGATAATGATTTGAATCGAATAAGATCGCGAAGACAGCAATATTCTAATACAACTGATTATACTAATTGGCAATTGATTGGATGGTCTGGAATTATAGCGGGAATTTTAATATTGTCATTCTATAGTGTTATAGCTGGATGGACTATGTCGTATGTTTTTAAAGCAATATCAGGATCATTTTATCTTATCGATCTTACGCAATCTCAGGAAATTTTTACTAATTTAACGTCTGATCCAGAAAAGTTACTTGCTTGGCATACTTTGTTTATGTTTTTTACTTGTTATATCTGCTCTAAAGGTGTCAAAGGAGGTTTAGAAAAGGCAGTTAAACTCCTTATACCGATATTATTTATCATACTGATTGGGCTTGGTTTTTACTCTTTCACGCTACCAGGTTTTAGTGACGGAATAAATTATATGTTTGTTCCCGATATAAATAAAATAACTCCTGAAGTTATATTAGGTGCGATGGGAATGGCTTTCTTTTCCCTAAGCATAGGCATGGGATCCTTAATGATTTATGGGTCGTATCTCTCGAAAGATTCCTCTATTTCTGAAGTTACCTCAATTGTTGCTTTTGCAGATACTTTTGTTGCTATTCTTGCAGGAATAATAATTTTTCCTATGGTGTTTACATTTAATCTCGACCCTTCAACTGCAGGACCTGGTTTAATATTTCAAACCTTACCAATAGCATTTGGCGCAATGCCATTTGGTAATATCATTGCAACTTTTTTCTTTATTTTACTTTTTTTTGCCGCATTGACTTCATCAATATCTCTCATTGAACCTGCTATCAGCTATCTTGTAGAGAGATTTTCTTTCAATAGGATAGAAGCCACATATCGCATTGGTTTTATAACTTGGTTAATTGGATTAGGAACATTACTATCATTTAATCTATTATCAGATATAAAATTCTTTGACATGACTTTTTTTGATCTACTTGACACATTAACTTCTAAGGTTATGCTTCCGCTTGGCGGATTAATGATGGCTATCTTCGTGGGTTTTATTGTTAAAAAAAATATAGTAGAAGCTGAGCTTTCATTATCAACTTTCATTTTTAATTTGTGGAGATTCATTATAAAATTTATTGCACCTATAGCTGTAACTTTAATCTTTATCAACGGATTTATTCAGTGAATTATATAGATAAGTCAGAGGATATTAATGTTGATATAAGTACAATATTTACACTTATTAACAATGTTGATGGATATAAATCTTTTCTTCCTTGGTGTAAGAATTCTACTATAATATCTAATATAGATAATATAATCATTGGGGAAATAGAAATATCTAAAAATCTTATTAATTGGAAATTTAAGACATCAAATAGTTATATCAAAGATAAAACAATTAAACTAGAGTTAGTGGATGGGCCATTCAGTCATCTAAATGGTGAGTGGAATTTTAAAAAAAAAGATAATTTTAATACACAAGTAAGTTTATATCTAGAATATCAATTTGATAATAGGATAATTGAAATGTCACTAAAGCCAATTTTCTCATCAATTATGAATTCAATTCTTGACTCTTTTATATCTGAAGCTTTTAGAATAAAAAATGACAAACAAACATAATTTCACAGTAAAAATCCTACACTTCAAAAAGAATAAAGTATATATCAATGAAATTGAAGTCGCAGAAGGAACAAAAGCAATAGATATCATTGAATCGTTTGATAGAGATATTTTTATACAAATAAAAAAGAATAACTTGAGTTTGGGTGTTTTTGGCAAGCCTGTGAGTGATGATTATATAGTAAAAGATAACGACAGAGTGGAGCTCTATGAACCTGCGCTGTTGGATGCAAGAGAATTTAGAATTTCTAAGATCAAAAAATCCTCATAGCAATATGTAGACACCTATCCTGATTGTAGTAAGATATAACTATGACAGAGAACGATGCAGCACTAAAGGAGGCCGGGCTTAAAGTTACTCATCCGAGAGTAAGAATATTGGAGCTTTTTCAATCAGACCCTAAAACTCACTACAGTGCAGAAGAAGTACATAACTACTTAATTAAAAATAACGAATCAATTGGATTAGCAACAATATATAGGGTGCTTACCCAATTAGAGACTGCTGGATTACTTCAGAAAAATAATTTTGATGACAGTACCTCTACTTATGAAATTAAGAAACAACATCATGATCATCTTATATGTACAGAGTGTGGAAAAATTATAGAATTTATAGACGAAGATCTAGAAGTCATGCAAGAAAAAATATCTAAAAAACATAATTTTAAATTAACTTCACATGTTATGACGCTTTTTGGAACGTGTAGCGATTCAAAATGTGTCAATAGAAAAAAAAGTTAAGATCTGCTTCCCCATTTTAATTTAGCATTAAGCATCTGGAAATAATTGTAATCAACTGGATGTATTAAGTTAAGTTTTTTAGTACTTTTCCTTACAATTACCTCTGATGGATTTTTAATATGCATATAATTAGATCCATCTAAAGTTGCAACAGTATGCTTAATAGAATTTTTGTCTACACTGATAACTATCATATCATTACTATCAACTATCAATGGTCGATTACTGTATGTGTGTGGTGACACAGGAGTTATACACATTACTTTCGAGTCAGGACTTACAATTGGGCATCCATTCGACATTGAGTATGCTGTTGACCCCGTAGGTGATGAAATAATAATTCCATCTGATCGTTGTATATTCACTAAAAAATCATTGATATATATTTTTGCTTTAATCATTTTTATTAAACCATAGTTATGAACTACGATGTCGTTTAAGCATACATTTTTATAAATCTGTTTAGAATGATCTTTTACTTCTGTATTTAAAAGCATCCGTTCATCATTCGAGTAGTTGCCGTCTAAAATTTCTTTAATTTTATTCTTTGCATCTCTTTTATCTATATCAACTAGAAATCCAATTTTCCCAAAATTTATACCTAAGATGGGGATATTTAGTTGCACTGCAATTTTTGATGCAGAGAGAAATAGACCGTCACCTCCAAAAACAATTATTATGCTTTGTTTGTTGTGCTGAACTCCTGATTTTATATTTTTTAAATTTATACTGTCTCCAGTATTCATATTTATCACATCTGAAGAAGTATGAGTGATGATAGTTAATTTTTTATCCCTTTTTTTGAGAAAATTAATTATTGAAGCAGCATCCTTATTTTTCAGATACCTTTGATGCGTAAACAGTATTATGTCTTTGAACTTCTTCATTTAAATCTCATTTGTATATAAATTAATTAACAATTATTATACTTTAATTTATCATATTCATAAATGAATGAAATAAGTCAAATCATAAAAAAAATTAAAAGACTATCAGAGTCAAAAAAATTAATGATATCATCCGTTGAGTCTTGTACTGGTGGCCTTATTAGTAAATTACTTACAGATTTTCCAGGCTCTTCGTCTTTTTTTGACTCAGCTATTGTATCGTATTCGAATAATTCTAAAATCAGGCTTCTCAATGTATCTCCTAATACTTTGTCAGCATTTGGAGCTGTTTCTGATAGAGTGGTTATAGAAATGGCAGAAAATATGATTAGAATAAGCTCGTGTTCTATTGCCATAGCTGTTTCAGGTATTATGGGTCCAAATTCAGATGCTACTGATAAGCCTGTGGGCTTAGTTTGGATCTGTATTATGTCAAGTAACGGTGTTTGCTCCACAAAATCATTAAATCTTAAGGGCTCCAGAAAAGAGAATCGAGAAAAGACTGCACATGAGGGATTAACTTATTTATATGATTTCCTTAACCAGCTTTAATTGATATCATAGATATAATAACTTTAACAACAGGAATAATAATGGACGAAAACAAGCAAAAAGCACTCCAGCTAGCAATAGGGCAAATAGAGAAAGATCATGGTAAAGGAGCATTGATGAAACTTGGTGAGGGAGCAACTTATCCAGATATTGAGGCTGTATCTACTGGTTCTCTGACACTTGATGCCGCACTAGGTATTGGTGGTCTTCCTAAAGGTAGAGTCATAGAAATTTATGGGCCAGAATCATCAGGAAAAACAACTCTTGCTTTGCAAGTTATTGCAGAAACACAAAAGCAAGGAGGTAGCGCTGCTTTTATAGATGCTGAGCATGCATTAGATCCAAAATATGCGGAAAATTTAGGAGTTAATATAGATGATTTATTATTATCCCAACCCGATTCAGGAGAACAGGCCTTAGAAATCACTGATACCTTGGTTCGATCTGGTGCAATAAATACTCTTGTCATTGATTCTGTTGCAGCATTAACACCTAAAGCAGAGATTGATGGCGATATGGGTGATTCTCATATGGGCTTACAAGCTAGATTAATGTCTCAAGCTTTAAGAAAACTCTCTGCTAATATAAAAAAATCTAACACTCTTGTAATTTTTATAAATCAGATACGAATGAAAATAGGCGTTATGTTTGGGAGCCCTGAGACAACAACCGGGGGAAATGCTCTTAAATTTTATTCTTCAGTCAGATTAGATATCAGAAGAATAGGAGCAATTAAGAAAGGTGATGAAATTGTAGGTAATGAGACCCGTGTCAAAGTTGTAAAGAATAAAGTTTCTCCGCCGTTTAGAATAGCTGAATTTGATATACTATACGGAGAGGGTGTTTCTAAAGAATCTGAGCTTATCGATTTAGGTGTGAAATATAATATCTTAGATAAATCTGGAGCATGGTATAGCTATGGAAAGGATCGGATTGGCCAAGGTAAAGATAATTCAAGAATATTTCTCCGAGATAACATAAAAATTGCAAACGAGATTGAATCAAAAATAAGAGATATTATTGCTGGTGAATCAAAACCAGAACCTACATCAAAAAATAATGGAGCACTAGAAGACGTAGTAGATGAGTAGTTACAATACTGAGGATATAAAAAAAGCTATAAATAGATATCTAAAAATTAGAGAACACTCAAGGAAAGAACTTCAGCATAAATTATTGATTAAAAACTTCAATGAGGAAGATATTAATAGCTGCATTGATTTTTTCAAAGATCAAAACCTTCAATCTGATGAGCGATATGCTGAAAATTTTATACGTGTTAAATATGAGGCAAAAAAAGGACCATTATTGATCAAAAATCACTTAAGTCACACTGGTGTTGACAAAGTGATTGTAGAGACTTTGTTATCTAATTATACAGAAAAGCAGTGGATTGATAGCGCTGTATCCGCATTACAAAAAAAATATAGCAGTGGAAATGATACCGCTGATAAGATGAGAAATTTTTTAATTTCGAGAGGATTTTATAAAACTACAATAGATAACGCTATAAAAATTTTTTACAATCATGGACATTAGAAAAATATTTTTAGATTATTTTGTAAAAAATAATCACTCATTAGTAGAATCTAGTTCATTGATTCCTGCTGAGGATAAAACTTTATTATTCACTAATTCAGGCATGGTTCAATTTAAAGATGCTTTTTTAGGTATAAAAAAACCAAGATCATCAAGGATTGTTTCTTGTCAAAAATGTGTAAGAGCCGGAGGAAAACATAATGATTTAGAAAATATTGGGTATACAAATAGACACCATTCATTTTTTGAGATGCTTGGAAATTTTAGCTTTGGTAACTATTTTAAAGAAGAAGCGATAAATCTAGCTTGGAACTTTCTTACTAAAGAGCTGCAGCTAGATGTCAACAAACTCTACATATCTGTCCATAAAGATGATATCGATTCGTCAGACATATGGCTGAAACAAATTAAGATAGCAAAAGATAAGTTATGGTATCTCGGGGACAAAGACAATTTTTGGCAAATGGGAGATACGGGACCATGTGGACCTTGTACCGAAATATACTACGATCTGGGTGATAAGCTAAAAGGATCACCAGCAAGCTCTGGAGATCCGGGAGACCGATTTATTGAGATATGGAATTTGGTATTTACCCAATATGATAGAGACTCAAATAACAAACTGAATGATCTTCCAAAAAAATGTGTTGATACAGGCATGGGTCTTGAGAGAATTCATGCAGTAGTAGAAGGTAAACTAGACAATTTCAAAACAAGTATTTTTGCTGACCTTGAGAATTATTTAGACCATAGTCTTAATAATGAAAATATTAATTATACTATCAAAAAAATTATTATGGATCATAGTAGATCATCATGTTTTCTAATATCTGACGGAGTTATACCTAATAACGAGGGTAGAGGTTATGTTCTGAGGCGTATACTTAGACGGGCAACACGCTTTTTGTATAATGCAGGTATTAAAGAACCATTTATTTATAAGTGTACGGATATACTTGAAAAATCTATGGGAGATATTTACTCCTCTCTAAAAACTAAGAAAAAAGCAATTAAAGAAATAATATATGCTGAAGAGGAAAACTATCTCTCTACTTTAGAGAAAGGCTTAAATCTTATTAATAAATTAACAAAGAATACAGATAAAATTTCTGGAGAGGAGATTTTTAAACTTTATGATACTTATGGATTTCCTACAGAAATAATTCAAGAAATTGCTAGCGAAAAAAATATTTCTTTAGACATGATGTCATTTGAGAAACTTATGTCGAAACAAAAAAATTTGAGTAAAAAAAATACTGCATTTTCTAGCGATGCACTTGGTTTTGTGGATAAAAATCTCATATCATCGTTTGAGGGTTATAATCAAAATTCTCTTTCTGCAAAAGTATTAGCAATATATAAGGATGGTTCTATTGTGGACCTAGTTCAAGTAAAAGATTCAGAACTTATTATTATTTTTGATAAAACACCATTTTATCCTGAAGGTGGAGGCCAAATTTCTGATATAGGTGTATTAGAAAATAATGACTGTAGTTTATCCATTGTAAATGTTCAAAAGATTGGAAATTCGATTGTACATAAAGCGGTTTTAAAAAATGGGACAATTAAGAAAAGTGATAAATTTAATCTCAAAATTGATACACGTAGGAGAAAATCTATCGCCATTCATCATTCTAGCACACATCTTCTCCATCAGGCATTAAGGGATGTTCTAGGGAATCATGTAGAGCAAAAAGGATCACTGGTTACTGACGCGGGCCTAAGATTTGATTTCTCTCATAACAAAGCATTAAGCAAAGACGAGATAAGCCGTATAGAAAAAATTATAGCATTCGAAATTGATGAAGCTAAAAAAACTTCGATAAATCAAATGAGTTATAAAGATGCAATTAAAGCAGGCGCATTAGCTTTTTTTGACGAAAAATATGAAGATGATGTAAGAGTTCTTAATATTGGAACTAAATCTATGGAATTGTGCGGGGGAACTCATGTCGATAATACAAATGATATAAAAATTTTTAAGATTTTGAATGAACAAAGTATATCAAATGGCGTTAGAAGAATTGAAGCAGTTGCAGGCAATGAAGCATATAACGAATTCCAAAAAGCATTTAATCTGAATAGAGACATAGCAAGTTTATTAGGAGTAAGTCCTGATAAAATTGCTAATAAGATTGATTCGTTTAAACATAATGAATCAATGCAACAAAAAGCTATTAAAAAACTTAATAAACAACTTGTATCGTTATTTTCAAAAACTATTAATTCATTTGTATCTAATAAGACGAATATTTTTCTTCAGGATTGCTCTAACTTGAATCGTGATCAAATTAAAGATCTTATTGACGAAATAAAATCAATTCAATCTAATTCAATTTCTGTTCTTTATTTATCTAATGAAAATAAAATTGATTGCTTTATTGGAGTTTCAAAAAAATGTACTCATGAATATAATGCTAAAAAATTACTTGAAATATTAAGTAAAAAATATACACTCAAAGGCGGCGGAAGCGATACGTTCGCAACTCTTATTATAGATGTTCAAGACAAGTCTGCATTCCATAAAACACTAGAACAAATCTTTAATGTTACAAAATGAATTTAGTTGTAAAAAAATATGGAGGAACTTCTGTTGCTTCCATAGCAAAAATTTCTAAAATTGCAGAAAATCTTATTGACGAATACAATTCTAAGAAGAAGTTAGTTGTTGTTCTGTCAGCAATGGGTAATTCTACCGATAAATTAGTTAATCTAAGTTCGAGAGTGTCGAAAAATCCTAATACAAGAGATTTTGATATGTTATTGTCATCTGGTGAACAAGTGAGCGTGTCATTACTCTCAATGATTCTTAATGAGAGAGGTATAGCTGCAAAATCATATACAGGATGGCAAGCAGGCATAAAAACAAATATAGATTATAGCAACGCTCGCATATTATCTATTGACACTAAAAGAATTAAAGCTGATCTAAAGAAAGGTTTTGTAGTTGTTGTTGCAGGTTTTCAAGGAATTAATAACAGAGGAGATATCACTACTCTTGGGAGAGGTGGCTCTGATACTACCGCAGTTGCATTAGCTGCCGCATTAAAAGCTCAAGAGTGTCAGATTTACACAGATGTTGATGGCGTATATACGACAGATCCGCGAGTATGTGCTAAAGCCAAAAGAATTGATGTATTAACTTATGAAGAGATGCTTGAAATGGCAGGGTTAGGGTCTAGAGTTTTACAATTACGTTCTGTGGAGTTTGCAAGTAAATATAATGTTCCACTACGAGTATTACATGCACATAATTCTAATAATATTGGTACACTTATTAAAAAAGAGGAGAAAAATATGGAAGGGGCGCTTATATCCGGTATTGCATTCACAAAAGACGAGTCAGAGATAATTATTAAAGGAGTAAAAGACCAACCAGGAGTTGCTTCAAAAATATTGGGTCCTATTGGTGATGCAAATATTGAGGTTGATATGATTGTCCAGAATGTTGGTTCTGATGGTTTGGCTGATTTTACGTTTACAGTTAGTAGAAATTCACTAAATAAAGCTGTAAAAGTTATTGAAAAACATAAGAAAATTATGGGATATCAAAATATTGAATCTAAGAGAAATATTGTTAAAGTTTCGCTTGTTGGAGTAGGAATGAGATCTCATGCTGGAATTGCTAGTAAAATGTTTAAATGTTTGGCGAAAAATAAGGTAAATATAAGGATGATTTCTACATCTGAAATAAAAATTTCTGTGGTAATTGATCAAAAAAATCTAGAAATAGCTGTCCAAGCATTACATAATGAATTTAAGCTAGAAAAAAAGAATAACTAAGCTTCTATAAAAGATTATAAGGAGGGGTTGGATGCTTATACTTACACGAAGAGTAGGTGAAGCTTTAATGATCGGAGATCAGACTAAGATTGTGGTTTTAGGCGTTAAAGGTAGCCAAATTAGACTTGGAATCAATGCACCGAAAGATGTTATGGTTCATAGGGAAGAAATCTACGAGAAAATACAAGGCTCTGAGGATTTAGAGCATGAGGAAAAAGTCCAGAAAATCTAACACATTCAGGAGAAGTGGCTGAGTGGTTGAAAGCGGCACCCTGCTAAGGTGTTATAGGGTTTATATTCTATCGAGGGTTCGAATCCCTCCTTCTCCAATATATGATTATCTTATTGATATTAATCAACTCTATGATTTCGATAATTTCTTGAATGCATCTAAGGCCCTTTGCCTAGTCTCTGATAAATTAACAATAGGATACGGGTAATCATGATCAAGTTTAACGCCATAACTACTAAGAGCATTGTCATCAAGTTCACTGGGGAAGTGTATGAATTTACTAGGAATATTTTCTAATTCTGGAACATATTTTCGTATGTATTCACCATTTGGATCAAATTTTTTACTTTGTGTTACAGGATTAAAGATTCTAAAGTAGGGCGCTGCATCTGCGCCAGTTCCTGCAACCCACTGCCAGCTTGCGCTGTTGCTAGCAACATCGGCATCCATAAGGGTATCCCAAAACCATTGAAGCCCATATTTCCAATGAATCATTAGGTTTTTGACTAAAAAAGAACCAACAATCATCCTAACTCTGTTGTGCATATATCCTGTTTGCCATAACTCTCTCATGCCTGCGTCAATGATTGGATACCCTGTTTGACCCAACTGCCATTTCTTAAGTTCAGTTTTATTATTAATCCATGGAAATGTATCAAATTTTGTTTGAAGATTATTTCTTGGCAATTGTTTGTTAAAAAAGAGCAGATTATATGAGAATTCTCTCCACACAAGTTCGCTATAGAATCTCTCATGATCTTTATTATTTAGATTTAAACAAGAAGCAATTCTTACTACCGAGATTTCTCCAAAGTGTATATGGGGCGATAATCTTGAAGTATTAAGTTTGTCAGGCCTATTTCGGCCTTCATCATAATTATTTATGCCAGTGTTCAAGAAATCATTTAATTTCTTCTCGGCGCTATTTTCTCCATGTTCCCAGATCCCATCAAACTTTTTTGTCCATCTGGACTTTGTTGCAATCATAAAATCTTTGATTGAGTCAATGTGTGTTTTTTTTGATGAGGAGGGAATAATCTTTAAATCTTTTGTCTTTAAATTATTGGTTGGAAATTTGATATTGAAGTAGTTTTGTTTATAAAAAGGAGTAAATACTCTGTAAGGTGTTCCATCTTTCTTGAGAGTTTCCGAAGGATTTAAAATAAGAGATGAATTATAAACAAACGACTTAACTCCATGTTTTATAGTTATTTTATTAATTTTATTTTCAATTTTTAACGATTTTTCATCATACATTTTATTCCATGAAATCTCTTGATACTCTCCAGTTTTAAGCAATTTTTCGAGTATTTCAGCAGTACTTCCGTAGAAGACGCGCAAAGAATCATTCAAAGACTCGTTCAGTGATTTTAGGCTATGAAAGAGCCAATATTTGCTGCATGAGCCAATATCTATATCTGGATCAAAGATAAAAATCGGCAAAATTCTTACATTTCTCTCTTTGCAATACTGAAGCGTCAGATTGTCCCGGATTCTAAGATCTTGTCTAAACCAAACTATACATTTATCACTCATCGTCATCCCTGAATATGTTATTAAATATAAGAATAACAGATACTTATCAAACTTTTAATAAGCTATGATAGTTTCTGGACATATCAGATGAAGAGAAATATTTAAGTGCTCTCAGACGTCCGTTTTCTGCCATCTTTCTGCGCTTCTCATCATTCTCAATGAGATAAATAATTTTCTCTGAAAAATCTTCAGAGTTATCACGATCAACATAGAAACCGCAACCGCCATTTTCACCAATAGTCTCAGGTAATCCTCCTATATTAGTTGAAACGATTGCGTTATTGCATAGCATAGCCTCGATAGCGGTCAATCCAAATGATTCATCTGCCTGGCTTGGAATTACAAGCAAATCTGAGTCTTTTAAGTAAGAGGTAGCATTCTCCAGTTCTCCAGTAAAATGCACCGATCTATCTTTAAGATGATGCCGTGAATAGTAATTTATTTTCTTAATTTCTTCAGGAGTACCTGTACCAATTACTATAAGCGATATATTATTATATTTATCATATACTTTTCTCATACTTTTAAATAAAAATTCATGTCCTTTTCTTTCTTCAAGTGAACCAATCATCGTAATAATCTTATGATCTTCTGGTATTTTGAGCATTTTTCTAAGACTATATGTAGGACTATTATTATCTGTAACCTTTATTCCATTCCGAATTATTTGAATCTTGCTCTTGTCAATATTCTTCCTCTTATTTAGACTGTTTGCGCAATTATTTGAGACACTAACTATTGCATTAACTGATTTAGAGAGTTTTTTATCAATTATATTTTCTATGGGCCGAATGATAAGACGGCTTTGTATTGCATAATTATGTATGTTGTGAATTGATTTGTTTCTACCTAACCTGTGCCACACTATACTGGCGATCCTGCATGTTTCACCTCCAGGATACGCACCATTTATAGATATCAAGGCATCACCACTGACACTTTTTAAGAGTGTTTTGATTTTGAAGTATTGATAGGGCAAAAGTAGTAATTTAAATATTTGTCTTAAAAATCTCTTTAAAATACTCGGTAAAACACTGATTAATATAGATAAAAAGGACCATGATAACGGTATATTATGTTTAATTATTTTTATATCGAGATTATCACTCAAGTACTTTAATCCTGGATGATTCTCATTACAGATTAGCAAAAAGCTATCATTCTTATCTGGCCATGCTTCAATAAGATTCGTTATAAAGGTATCCATGCCTCCAAATCGCTGATTTTCTGTAAATAATACTATCTTCATTGGTTGCCTAGATATAATTTGATAGTGTTATAATTGCATAAAGAAGATATGTTTTTTGAAATATTTATAATAATTTTACTCCTAATAGCCATTATACTCCTAGTGATTAATTTGCAACAAAATAAGACAGTGTCACGGTCCCAAGATATGCTCGATCAAAAGGTTGACCTCAAAGTTCTAAGAGAGGCTATGGATAATCTTAAAAATACTCAACAGTCTACTACATATGAGCTATCTAAGAATGTCTCTGAACTATACACATTAATGACCAAAGGCAGATCTGGTCACCAGGGACAACTTGGAGAAGTTACTCTTAGAATGATACTCGAAAGTAGCGGTCTTAAATCAGGTATTAATTTTGACGAACAAAAGCAAATTGGTAGTGAGAAACCAGATATAGTGGTTCACTTGCCTGATAACAGAAAGGTTGTGATAGATTCCAAAGTTTCTTTAAATGATTATAGTATGTTTTTGAATGCCGACAATGATCAGAGCAAAGATTTGGCGAAGAAGAATCATATCAACTCAGTGAAAAAACACATTAAGACACTCTCGTCTACGGAATATAGGTCTCTTTATGGGAATAGCTCACTTGATTTAGTTATAATGTTCATGAATGTGGAAGGGGCATATATCCTTGCATGCGAGGATGATTTGATTAAAGAGGCTCTCAGAAATAAAATAGCAATTGTTGGTCCAACAACTCTCATTGCAATTATTCAGATTATAAGTAGGGTGTGGACCAATAAGCAGCAATCTGAAGATACCGTCAAAGTTATTAATCAGGCAACATCAATTTATGAGGCTGCGGTATTAGTAAGTGAAAGTTTCAATGAATTCAATGATTTATATGAAAAATCTAATAAAAAAATTGATCAGGCAATGCAGAGGTCACAGAATCTTGTTAACAAAGTTGATAAAATGCGTAAAATAGGTGGATTAGAACCAAAAAGGCTTACGCCAGAGAATCTTCGCAAGACAAATGATAATGATTAAATATGCGCACGTAGCTCAGCTGGATAGAGCACGAGCCTTCTAAGCTTGGGGTCGGGGGTTCGAATCCTCCCGTGCGCGCTCAATTAGCAAGTTTAGTTTTGGCTTTTTGAAAGAAGTTGAAAAATCCTTTATTTGCAAAATTCCAGAATTTCATATCATACTCTCTGAATATTTTTACAAACTCGACCGAGTAATCTTTCATCTCATTTTTTTTACCATTGAGATAATCATTAATATATCCAACAGGAGTAGATAGCGTTACAATTTTTTTTAGTTTATTTTCTTGTATCCAAGAAACTAGATCTATCTCATCACTGTTACTCACTGAGTGAATTTTTTTATTAATATTATTGACAACATCAAGACATAATTCTTTTTTGAAATTGAGAACACTATTGCTATATACTCCATTTTCTTCTGGTGTGGCCACAACCATATACGCATGTTGAACTGGAAACACGATATCTGTCGCTGTCTCGAGGTCTAAATCTTCACATGTAATTAACAGACCAGTGTTTTCATCCCACTCAATGTCAATCATTTCATTAAATTTCATTGAGTTAGGAGGATAATCTAAAAAAGTATGATTAACTGGGAGCGTAGCTAACGCATGATCTTTAAGAGTGCATCGACCACCTGTAAATTTATGGATATTAGATTTGGTAGCTAGATATGATTTGTCTCTAGTTTGAAGACCAGCAACCCATCTCCAGCTAAGTGTGTTGCTAGCTGGATCACCATCAAATAAATGCTTCATAAAAAAATCAGCTCCTAATTGCCATGGAAGCTTGAGCGTATGAATCCAAATACTTGCATACCACATCCTTACATGATTATGTAAATAATTGTTTTCAATTAACTCCTTAGTCCAGTCATTAAAACATTCTATATCAGTCTTATATTCTAAAATATCATTAAGATTATGATTTAACTTTATTTTTTCTAAATCTCTCTTGTAATCACCCCATACCTTTGGTCTTAATTGAAGCCAGCCTTTCCAGTAAGTTCTCCATAGAATCTCCTGAATAAACTTTTCAATTTTATTAAAAGGGTAGAGAGATAAAGCTTGTTTAATAACATATTCCTCGGTAATAACCCTATGACGCAAATATGGAGATAAATAGCTCACATAATTTGCATCAACTCCTCCAAAATCATGATTTCTTTTAGATTGATAGTGAATTAGTTTCTCAGATACGTATTGATTAACTCTGTCTAAAGCAGCATTTTTACTTGGAATAAACATAGGTATAATAGATTATATGCATTATTGTTTATGATGTATAATCGCTATTGTTATGATTATCGAAATGGAGGTCAAATGGATACTTTAGCACTAATATTTATAGGGTCTTGGAGTTTTGTAATAATTTTTTTTTCAGCTGTAATAGCACCAACCGTGTTTAGTGCGGTAGACGAAAAAAACGCAGGCTTATTTCTTCGTGCTTTCTTTCCTAAATACTACTATTTTGGGATATTTCTCGGTACAACATCATTATTTCTATTAGGCTTCTCTCAAGTACTTACGGCAAGTAATTTGGTTATCATTGGATTAATGCTTGGATGTACTCTAGTCAGTTTAGTGCTGATCCCGTTAATTAATAACGCGAGAGATGCAGGAGAGAAAGGTAAAATAAGATTTAAGAAACTTCACTTATTGAGCGTTATACTTAATTTCATAACATTGATACTTGGAATATTATTTGTCTATAGGGGTATATAATGTCATATAAAACAATTATTTCTGCAAAGAATTTAATAGAGAATATCAATAACCCTAATTATAGATTGTTTGATTGCAGATGCGATATCAAAGATACCGCATATGGTTTGGAGGCTTACAACGAAGGTCATATCCCTGGAGCTATCTTTGTTGATATCGACAATGATCTGGCAAGCGAAAAAACACCAACTAGCGGAAGACATCCGTTGCCAAATATTGAGGTCATCGCCAATAAATTATCAAAGTGGGGTGTTTCAGCTGATACTCAAGCTGTGATTTATGATGATGCTGGCGGAGCATTTGCCAGCAGAATGTGGTGGATAATGAGGTGGTTAGGACATGATAATGTCGCTGTATTAGATGGTGGGATAGGCTCTTTTATCTCTATGGGTCATAAACTAACGTCAGATCACAGCCAGATTGTGCCGTCTCATTTTATTCCCTCTGCTTCTGATGAGATGCATGTAGATGTTGAAGAAGTAGAAAATGTTCAATATCAATTAGATAGAGTTCTTATCGATGCTAGATCTAAAGAGAGGTATCTAGGAATAAAAGATCCAGTTGACAATGTTTATGGCCACGTTCCTGGCGCAATCTCGAGCCCTCTCGGTCTAAATCTAGATAAAAATGGCTTCTTTCGATCATCTGAGGAACTAAAGTTACATTTCTCTAAACTTTTAGGAGAAATTAAGTCAGAAAATGTAATTTCGATGTGTGGTTCAGGAATAACCGCATGTCACAACTTATTGGCAATGGAAATCGCAGGTTTCAAAGGAGCCAAGTTGTATGTTGGGTCATGGAGCGAATGGATTACTAATCCTAGTAGACCTATTGCAAAGTCAGATTAAGTATTTCTATATTTAGTCTCGATATAACCTTGTAATATATTAATAAATTCACCCTCTATATCTGGGCCACTAAGGGTTTTAAATTTTTTTCCATCAATAAAAACAGGTGCATGCGGATCCTCATTATCGCCAGGTAGGCTGATACCAATATCTGCATGTTTTGATTCGCCAGGGCCATTAACAATACATCCCATCACAGCTATGGTCATAGACTCAACGCCTGGATAAATATTCTTCCATTCAGACATTTTATTCTCAACTAATTGATTGATATTACGAGATAATTTTATGAAATAATCACTGCTAGTTCGTCCGCATCCCGGACATGACACAACTCTAGGTTTAAATTTTCTTAGATTTAATGATGATAAAATTTCCTTGCAAACAAAAACTTCATTTACTCGATCTTCATCGGATTCTGGAGTCAAAGATACTCTAATAGTGTCACCTATACCTTCGTATAAGAGTATTGATAGAGCAGATGTAGATGCGATCATACCGTCTTTTCCCATTCCGGCTTCCGTTAAACCTAAATGAAGAGGATAGTCTGTTTTCGAGAGTTCGCGATATATATCTACAAGTGAGGCTATGTCGCTAGTTTTACATGAAAGAATAATTTTGTTGGCTGGTAATCCTATTTCTTGAGCCATATTAGCTGAATCAATTACAGATTTAATTAAGGCTTTTTTTATTAAATCTGAATAACTTATAGAGCTTTTATGACTTTCTTTCTCTATAATCATATCATTTAAGATGCTCTTATTTATACTCCCCCAATTTCCGCCTATTCTGATGGGTTTGTCGTTGGCTATTGCTATATTGATAATTGATTCAAAATTAGCGTCATATTTATTCGAAGTACCAATATTTCCAGGATTGATACGATATTTGTCTAAAATTGAGGCAGTTTCTTGATACTCTGTCAGAAGTATATGCCCATTAAAATGAAAGTCCCCAACTAATGGAACATTGCAGTTACTCTGAATAAGTCTATTTTTGATAGAAATCACAGATTCCGCAGCCTTAGAGTCATTAACTGTCATCCTTATAACCTCAGATCCTGCTTCATTTAACCGTATAATTTGTTCAACCGTCCTATTAACATCGGACGTAGGAGTGCTAGTCATCGACTGAATCACAATTGGGTGTTCTGAGCCGATTTTGATACTCCCAACTTGAACTGAATTCGTTTTTTTACGTTTATCCATTTAAGTATTATATTGCATATTGATATTCAATAGATAAAATATTGATATCTTTAACAAAACAAAATTACCGAGGTAAGTGATGGCAGAGACTGATGACAATAAAGACAATCAAAACCAAACCGAGGGGGATAAGACCAGCCCAAACCAAGAAGATGTAAAAGTAGGGAATGCCTCTGAGTCCGATATTGAAGATTTTGAGATAAAATACAAGGAGACCTATGATTTACTTCTTAGGGAAAAAGCTGAAATGGAGAATCTGAAGAAAAGAACAGAAAAAGAGGTTGAAAATGCATACAAATACTCGATTGAATCGTTACTGAGCGAAATAATACCAATTTATGATAGTTTACTTCTCAGTAGCAAATTAGATAAAGATAAAGTTAAGACAGATCAGCTTGTTAAAGGTAACGAATTGCTACTTTCAATGTTTAAGCAAATATTTGAAAAAAATAATATCATAGAAATCAATCCTTTAAGTGAAAAATTTAATCCAGATTTTCATCAAGCAGTTAGCACAATTAAGGACGCCTCTAAAGAAAATGACATTGTTTCCGAGGTGGTTCAGCAGGGCTATTCGCTAAATGGAAGAGTAATTAAACCTGCTTTAGTTGTAGTGATTAAAAATCAATAAATTACTTACTTGAAAATATAGTCTTTAGCCCCATATTTACTGTAATTGTTTAATTTGGAGGATAAAGTATGTCTAAAATGATTGGAATTGACTTGGGTACAACTAATTCGTGTGTTTCTGTGATGGATGGTGACAAACCAAAAGTTATTGAAAATAGCGAGGGTGATAGAACTACGCCATCTGTAGTAGCGTATACAGATGAGGACATACTTGTAGGCCAATCAGCTAAACGACAAGCTGTAACAAATCCACAAGATACTTTATACGCAATCAAGAGACTAATTGGTCGCAAATTTGATGAAGAAGCAGTTAAGAAAGATCAGGATATTGTTCCATATAAAATCACAAAAGCTGATAACGGTGACGCATGGGTAGAAGCTAAGGGTAAAAATATAGCTCCACCAGAAGTATCTGCTAAAATTCTCCAAAAAATGAAAAAAACGGCTGAGGATTATCTTGGCGCAGAAGTTAAAGAGGCGGTAATAACTGTTCCGGCCTACTTCAATGATGACCAAAGAAAAGCTACCAAAGACGCAGGAGCTATTGCGGGTTTAGACGTAAAAAGAATTATTAATGAACCTACTGCTGCTGCTTTAGCTTATGGCTTAGATAAACAACAAAATGAACAGAAAATTGCAGTGTATGATTTAGGTGGAGGAACCTTTGATGTTTCAATTATAGAAATAAGTAACGTTGATGG
>CEOJ01001955.1_pt1 | contig 20387 bp, 29 predicted proteins | sample 530281 | NCBI WGS metagenome assembly CEOJ01 (sample SAMEA2619879, study PRJEB7988) | marine metagenome | isolation source: saline water (ENVO:00002010), including | reverse complement strand
CGCAACCAGCGCCTCGCCGAGGTGGATTGGATCTTTTCAGAAGATTATGCGATTGACGACGCGTCGTACCAACAATGGCTCACATACCGTAAAGCTTTACGCGACCTTCCCGCGGTGACCGAGGATCCAGCAAACCCCGTTTGGCCCGAGAAACCGGCAATGCCTTCGGGAACGACCGAAACTAAAGATTATACCCGCGAATTACAGATCGAAAATAATCGACTCAAGAATAAGGTGGTCATCCTCGAAAACCGCCAAACACACTTTAATACACTTCTCGTAGACGTAATCGGGCGTATCGAGAAGCTCGAGCGACCCACTTAAAAAAATGAAGGCCTTTATACGTAAGTATGAATATCATCGACGTATGTGGTCTATTAGGATCTATCGTCATAGTACTCATGTTTATACCCGAAATTCATCACGTGTATAAACATAAAGACGCGAAAGCTATTAACTATACATTTTTACACTTAAATTTACTAGCGAGTGTTTTGTCGCTCGTGTTCTCTATACATTATAACGTAATTCCTATGACCATTACGAATCTTGCAGCCGGTTTATTTTCGTTGCTCATGTATTACTTCAAGATCACGTTTGAGTGTATACAAGATTCACCGGTGTAAAAGATGTTTACTAATTGTAGATGAGTGATACGAGCCACCACGTACTCACAGGAAAAGTGGATATCACCAGTAATTTACTAGTAGGATCTTCTCACCTGTTTGTCGATACAAATAATAATAGAGTAGGTCTCGTCACCACAGATCCTCACGCAGGTTTACACGTGAATAGTAACGCGTATGTGAATACGGATTTACGCGTGGGGAATCAAATCGAAATAAACGCCACAGCTGGACGTATAAAAGCGGCTTCGTTTGAAGGAGACGGGTCTTTATTACAGAATACACCGCCGGGTGCAGACGGTGCCGCGGCAACAATAGCAGTCGGAACGACAACGACTGGAGCTGCGGGAACGTCTGCCTCGGTGACAAATTCGGGTACGACTTCCGCTGCCGTATTTAATTTTACTATTCCGAAAGGTGACCAGGGTATACAGGGGATTCCGGGTAATGACGGGGCTGACGGGGCGCCTGGCGCTGACGGAACCAACTATTTCACGTTAAGTGGATCGAATATTTATAGGAATACGGGGAATGTGGGAATCGGCAACACAAACCCATCTGTAGCTAAACTTCATATAGGACCGTTAAATGGTGATCATTTATATTTAGCTTCTGGGAATAATGCGTATGGCTGGAAATTGGATACGGATGATCAAAGTAACGGTGCTGTACCTTTTAGAATTAAGAAACGAACTGCTGATGTGGATACAACTGTTTTGACCATAAAGAATCAAGATGGCTTTGTCGGAATCGGTGCGAGTGTTCCCGCGTGCGCCTTAGACATCGCCGGTGAAGACGTGATGATTCGAGGCAATACACCGTCGTTACACTTTAGCGAAGGTACTAATGGTATGGATGGAGCTTTCAGAATTCATTACGATGGAGCTAACCAGGTTGACGGTAATAACTTTTTAGCGATTCAGCATGGTACAAATTTTGCAGACACGTCCCTGCATTGCACCCGCGCCGGAAACGTGGGGGTCGGTACGAGTTCCCCGGGCGCCGTACTTGATATTCAGGGTTCCCAAGCTTTTGATGCTTCAACCACGTTGAGAGTTTTAAATCCAGCTTCCCAATACGGAAGAACTCAACTCCACCTCGTCGGGCGATATGAGGCTGCTAATGATGCATGGAGTGCGGGAGGCGCAAGAAACGCAATCATGTTTAAGTCTCAGTCCAGTCAAAATAGTGCTATAACTAATCAATGGACTATCCAAAGTTTCCCGAACGGAACGAGTAATGACTTGGGTTTTATGTCTGGATCAAATAACGCTCCAAGATTTATTATCAGGGGGAACGGATTCGCCGAATTTTTTCCCGACGCTACTCATCCTCTTAAAGTGACCAACCAGGGTACGGCTACGAATACGTATAACTTCGTACTGAACGGTCCGAGACCGGGGACATCGGGTGGTGGGGCCGTACACTTTATCAACGGGTCAACCCGAAACGACGACGGCGGAGCTAGTACGTACACCATACGCAACGATAGTGGGCAGTTACGACTCGGGAATAGTTCGTATACGACCTTATTCCAGGGTAATCACCTTCGAATGGCTGAAAATGATAACAGCTATTTTCACTTCGGCCCTAACGGTACGTGGTCTGGTGAACTGTACGTGGGGGCGACGCCCGATAAATCAACTTCTGCGTTCAAAGCGCAGTGCATTTCCACGAATGGTAATTTACACTTAGACGCGGGGGATGGACGTGAAACGTATATAAATTATTACAGCGGTTCGGCGACAAGAGTAAATAATATTCTAAGAATGGAAGGAAGTCAAACTGAATGGCTCACCATGGGTGGTCTACTGACGCACAGGTACACTCACAATACATACTCTTGGGGGAGATGGAACGGGCCTCACCATTTTGATTTGTATTCAAACACCAACTTCACACAATTCAACGGGAATGTGAATACTGTACCGTTTTACATAAATTTCTATTCTCACGCACCCATAAGAACCTATAATTACACCACAATAACAAGTGACGATAGAATCAAAATAAACGAAAAATACATCGAAAACGCGACACAGACACTCTTAAAACTTAAACCACAGAATTACGATAAACTCGCGTGTTTAGAAAAGGATAGGGTAGAGGGGGAGGAAGTGTGGTTCAAAAAGGACTCCGGTCTCATAACACAAGATGTATATTACGACGCCCCCGAATTGCGACACCTCGTCTTACTCCCACTAGACGCGGAAGTTCCAGACGAAAAACCATACGTAGATGACGATCCTCAGAAAGATCCCGATTATTCCATGTGGGGTAGTGAACCGGCAGGTCTGCAGTATCAGGGATTCATACCGTATCTCATCAAATCTAATCAGGAAATTTATGAAGAGCTCCAAACCACCAAATCCGACCTCCAATCAGAAAAAGAAAAAGTTGCCACGATGGAATTATTAGTGGCATCCCTCGTAAAGCGCGTTGGAGATCTTGAAAATCTAGTAATTTAAAGAAAAAGTGCATCTAAAAAGTACAAATGTCTTGTGTTGCCGCTCTCAGGCCTATCGTTTCCGTAAACACTCCCTCTAAGATCAAGTCTAAGTCTAAGACTGTTGCGTCTCGCACTCCCCCACTCAAAAAGGTCGAGCGTCCCAATGATTTCCTTTCTGTCGCCGAACGTGTCAACGGTCGCGCGGCTATGATCGGTTTTACCTCCGCCGTCATTGATGAGGTTATGACAGGACACTCCATCAGCACACAGTTCCAAGAGAACATTGGTCTCTCCGTCGCCGTCGCAGCGCTCGCCTTCCTCGGTACAGCGGCAAACCCTAAAGACGAGGGATACATCCAGGGATTCTGGAAGCCCGAGACCGAGCTAGTTAATGGTCGACTCGCTATGGTCGGTATCATGTCACTCCTTCTCACAGAGTCTCTTCATCCCCACGTCCCATTGTTCTGAGCTTAAAAATAAAAACGTAGTATAATATAAAACATGTCAGGTGGAATTGCCCAATTAGTCGCCATTGGTGCCCAAGATGCTCACATCGTAGGCCAGCCAGAGGTGTCATTTTTTAGGTCTAACTATAAACGCCATACAAATTTTGCTCAAACTGTTGAGCGTCAGGTCATTCAGGGGAACCCCGTCGCGAACGGTATGTCTACTGTTCGATTCGAGCGCAAGGGTGATCTCCTCGGTTTCGTCTATCTCGCCCCCCGTAGCGGTACAACCTCTTACTCCGCCAGCCAATGGCTCGGTCAGGTTGCCAAGGTAGAATGGTTGGTGGGAGGCCAGGTTATTGACACCCAAGATGCAAACTTTTCTCAATACGTCGCACCCACTGTGATGAGCCAGAACTTAACTAAGTCTATTACTGGTTACGGAGAGAAGACGAGCCGTTTCTACCCTTTACGTTTCAGCTTCTGTGAGAACTGGCAATCCGCCATTCCTTTAGTCGCATTACAGTACCACGATGTCGAAATTAGGATTACGTGGGGTGGTTCTCTCGCTGGCACGTGGGAGTGCTACGCGCATTTCATCTACCTCGATACCGATGAGCGCTCTTCCCTCGCCGCTACATCCCAAAACATGCTCATTACACAAACGCAGAAGTCTGTCGCTTCCAGTTCTACTATCCAGGAGCTGAATCTGAATCACCCAGTTAAATATTTAGCCGCAGCCGATGGTAGCGATTTAGCGATCGCAGCCGACGATAATAAGATTAAACTTCAGATTAACGGTACCGATGTTACCGACTTCAAATATACCGATCCCCACTTTACCGCCGTTTCCGAGTATTACCACACATGCGCTTCCGTTTCCGCGGGTGCCGATAACAAGAAACGTTTCATCTACCCCTTCTGCTTCGAGACTGGAAAGCTTCAGCCGACGGGATCATTGAATTTTAGTCGTGTGGATTCAGCCCGTCTCGTAAGCGAGACTGCTTCTCACGCCGATGACATATATGCCGTTAATTACAACATTATGAGGATAGAATCAGGTATGGGTGGATTAATGTACAGCAATTAAATCCCGTATAATAATAAATGTGGTTTTTCCTATTTCTCGCATTTTTCGTGTTTATGATCACCTACGATCCTAAATCCGGAACGCTTAATAAATACATTTCCAATTCTCCAGAAGAGAAGAAAGAGAACGCGCCATGTAAACATGGACACTTTAACGAAATACAATTCGCCCAACAAGGATACGAATGTCCCAGTAATGATAAAACGAATATGGGTGCAATAATATCTACTTAAAAATAACATTTGTAGATTTTACATAATGTTTGCATTTGACCGTGACACCGCAGTTCTTGTCGCCGTCGCCATTTGCGTTTTCGCTACCGTATACATGTACAGTCAGTACAAGAAAACGAATGAGAGTATCGAAGAATTCAGGGAGGCACTCGCCGATAAGCAGAAGCCCATGGTTTCTTTAGAGCGTCCCCGACCCGCACCTTGGGCCTCGAAAATTCCCGTCGAAGTTAAGAAGGTTCCCATTCCCGTAGTAGAGGAGAAGACCGAAAAACCATCATCTCCCGTCATCACCGAGGAAGAATCCTCCGAATAATCTTATCAGGGGATTGTAGAGTGCGATGAGCAATGAAAAAACATAAAGCCATCGCCATACCCGTAATATATAACGGAGACGTACCAAGATTTTTAACAGTCAGAGATAAAAGATTTAAGGAATGGATTTTTGTTACCGGTGGTTGTAGACGTAGAGAAATCAATAATCCACTCCGAACCGCTTTAAGAGAGTTGGAAGAAGAAACTAGGGGAGTAGTTTCTTTAAAAAGGGGGGAATATACAACATTTTCATTTACAGTTAAAGAAAGTCCTACGGTTGATTTAGAGTACACTGTATTTATATTTTTCGTTAATTATTCTCGACATGAACAAAGTGATTTAGTCAAAAAATTCAACGAAGAAAAATATAAGATGCATACCAAAAAAATTCATATGAAAAGGACGTACGACGAAAATGATTACATGAGTTTCGATACCTTAACGGAATTTAACTCCAGAAGGAGATGGGAACGAATCATAAAATACGTCCTAAAAAACCCAGAATTTTACGCCTGCGTGACTTCTCCCAATAGAAAATCATTTGCTATTAAATAATGAAGTCCAAGAGTTATATTCTCATGCAAATCAAGGATATTCTGATTGACCGTAAATCGTACACACGTGAGAAAGCTGAGCGATACACAGAGGAACTCAAAGAAAAAACTGTATACGAACTTTTAGTGTTTAAAAAACAACTTATGAACGAAGATGAAGAATATATCGATGTTTCGTATCGTCGTTCGATTTGGCACGAAGAAGAAGATTAAAAAAATAAGTATAAGATAACGTAAGTATGTTTAAGTCGTGGTGTAGACGACAAGGATTTTGCAATGGATCCAATCTATCACACGTATTAATGGATGGTGGAATACTATCTGTCCCGTTTGATAAATTGAATGAATTTTACGAGATGTGCATTAAGTGCATAAACAGTGGCGAAAAGATATACGTCGTCGAACAGAAAACTGATACGTATAACTTTTTCGTAGATATCGATTACAAAGTTGACGAAGAGTTAACATTCGATCACTTAAAAGAAGTGTCGAGATCTATATGCGATCGTGTCGCGTTTTTTGGTGGAAAAGACGCACTCATTTCGGTCGCGGAACCTAAATCCGTGGGAGATAAAATCAAACACGGAATACATATCAATTGGTCTGATTTTGTCGTTGATCATGGTTCGGCTATGGCCCTGTATTCACATATCGTATCCGCGTTAAATATTTTATTTCCTAACCGACCGTGGAACGATATTATCGATACCGCCGTGTATGGAAATGGAAAGCGTAATACAAAAGGGAGCGGTTTTCGTATGCCGTGGTCTCACAAAAAGGCGAAACACGACGCGTGTGATGGAAGAGGTTGTGCGTTGTGCGAAAATGGAAAAGTGACACAGGGCCCATATAAACCAGTGATTATATACTCACACAAAACAAAGTCACTCGAATATATTTTCGATAGGGAACCATCCGTAGAACTGTTACAAATGGCAACGTTGCGCACAGAAAATAAGAATCATGTCGTGATAGAAGGATCTGTGCGAGAAGAGGGATCTTTTACGATACAGGATACACGTGATGTGTATACAGATTATGAGGTTATATCCCAAATTGAAACATTTATTCAAAAACATCTTGACGGTCAACAAAAAGCGGAAATCGTCAAAGTTTTCAAAAAGGACAAATCGTATCTCGTATCTACAACATCTAAATACTGTGAAAATCTGGGTCGTTCACACGCATCAAATCATGTATGGTTTTTAATAGAAGGTGATACCATTCATCAGAAATGTTTTTGTACGTGTGAGACCATGAGAGGTAGAAAATACGGATTTTGTATGAATTTTGGTGGTAGAAGACATGTATTACCGGATAAGATTTACAAAGCCATGTATCCAGATGGATATAAACCATTCATGTTTTGTCAACCCATTCCAAAGGAAGTTAAACCCAGCACAGAAAGCTTGGTCGATATGCTCACCAATTTTATAAGTAAATACGTCACAAAAAATACCACAAAAGTCGTGTCCGTTACGAAAAAAATGAAAAAAATGTACATCATCAACACGAATGCACGTTGTCAAACGTGTAACAAGGAGAATTTACAGTTTAGAATAAAACAAAATTCTGTATTAGAACAGTTGTGTACGTGTAAAACGCGATCTCATAATCTCTTAGATAAAATAAAAAGAGTATTATAGGAGATGTATGTCATACTTTTCATCATAGTTTTGTTTCTCATATTTTCAAATACTGTTACGATAGAGACCAAAAAGGATAGAATAGATGATCTCATAAAAGAGACGGAAATCTATTCAGGTATAAACCCAGAATTATACACAGATTTTATCACGAATATACAGTTTGCAAAAGATAACGTTAAAGATATATACATAGCTTACGATCACGTTTTAAAAGCTTTGGGTTACTTTAACGAAATAGCTCTTTATATTGTTCCCATAGATCCAGACATTCAGGACGAAATAACTGCTCTGAATGAGAAAATACTATTAGAATTCGAAAAGACGTTTAAAAAGGAAGCAAACAATCAAAAGTTACGTTTTGTACCTAAATATACTTAAAAGATATCTTTTAATACTTTTTACATATGACTGTAGTCAAAACTCGATCAGGAAGGGTATCTAAACAGCCAGTTCGATTAGAGCCCACGGAGATACCAGAAGATGATTATTCCGACGACGGGGCGTCTGATGAGGATTTTTGTGAAACTGACGGAGAGGACATATGCGAAACAGACGATGAGAGCGAATCTGAAGACGATTCTGATGCAGACGAACATGGTAATCTAAAAGGGTTTGTCGTTGACGATGATGACGTTAGTGAAGATGAGAGTTATGTCGAAAGCGATGAGGAATATTCGGCTTAAAAAGATAATTAAATATATTACATATGGAAACAGAACTCGGCAATCCCATCGAATATAGTCCAGAACTTCCAGATAAGAACGAGCCGGTACATAACGAGGAGTTAGACGCGCCATATTACCTTCCTCACCCATCTATGATGCAACCTCCACCTCAGATGATGCAACCACAGATGGAAAAGAATGATTTCTTATCGAACTTGGATAAAAACGCGTATATCATAATTTTCGTTTCATTTATTTTGGGGTTTTTCATGGGAAAGACTATGCAACCAGTTATTCTTCGCCCCGGATGAATATCCTTCAAAATCTCCTATAGGCCCATCAACCTTCTCGTTATACGAGTATCTACCCGTACTCTTATAATAAGGATCATATAGATTATCTTTTATCACGTCGCTCGCGGTCGTCGCAACCTTATCCACCGTGGTAGCAAACTTCATGTCTGGGTTTATGAATACATAAACGACGAGTAAAAATACACATGCGAGCATCAGTAATGCCAAACTTGGAATACAAGTATACATTTTCTTATTAAAAGAGAATATTTTTTTTAATAAGAAAATTCTTTACAAATTTTTTTAAAAAATTATAAATATTTTTTTATTTTTTTTTCTACAAATTTTTTTAAAAAATTCCAAACTAGTTTTTTATTTTTCCTCGGAAGATTTTTCCTCGGAGGGCTCTTCTTCGATAGTTGCTGGCGCAGCATCAAGACGTTGCTTTTGTCTCTCGGCAATCTCCTCGGCTACAATCTTGTCAGCCTTTTTGACGAGTTCTTCCATGGGAGTATCGGGCTCCTCCTTTTGAAGGCGCTCGAGTACCTCCGCCGGGTGACTGATGGGTGGCTCATCGGGTTTGTTATAAAACTTGGAGTTCTCATCACCTGGTTTGTAATAGTTTGGCTTTCCATCCGCATCTTTAGTCTCAATCATGTCACGCTTACGCTCGTTGAACATCTTGGCAGCTTGAACCTGATTCTCCTTGTATCCAGTCATCAACTCCTCCAGCTTTTCGTTTGTATAATGGGAATCTTCAATCTTGGTGGGGTCAGGGGGGATGAGTAACCACTTATACATATCTACGACATAGATATCAAAAGTCGCATCTTCCTTTTGAAGCCTTTTCGCGTGGGAAGCCGCCTCCTCGCGCGTAGCAAACGCACCCCTGATCTTAATACCAAACTTATCATTTTTCTGTGGAGCCTCTGGGCCGACGATGGAAAGGCACGCAAACAACTGACCGGGAACGGTAGTGTAATCTTGTTCAAGAGACATTTGTACTTTTTACTGTACTCTAGGCTTTAAACTGTTTTTTAACCTAAGTTGTTTAAAGATATTGAGATATTATCAACCATGGAAGAGATTCGTCGTCTACACAACGACGAGAAACGAGCCCTCATAGAACTCGTTACTCGAAAAGGGGATAGTATACTCGACGTCGGATGTGGGTTTGGTGGTGATCTTCAAAAATGGAAAAAGGTAGGTGCAAATATAAATATGTGTGAACCCAGTGAGAGTGCGTTAAACGAAGCCAAAAGTCGGGCAAAAAATATGAAGATACGTGTCAATTTTTATCATGGAGATATACACTCATGTCCAAATAGAAAGTATGATATCGTGTGTTATAACTTTGCGTTACATTACATATTTGAAGATCGCGATACGTTCATGAACAGTTTACATGCTATAAAAAAACGATTAAAATCTGGTGGTCTATTTATCGGAATCATTCCAGATTCAGAAAAAATTATATTCAAAACGCCGATGACGGATGAGATGGGTAATTTTTTTAAACTAAAAGAAACGAGTTATGGCAATTTCGGTGAGAAATTATTTGTACATTTGGCGGATACACCGTACTATGCAGACGGTCCTAAATCTGAACCCCTGGCACATAAAGATTTATTAATAACACAACTCGAAAATATGGGATTCAGTATGGAAAAATGGGAAGGGTTATCAGGAAATTCAATTTCAGAGTTGTACAGTAAATTTATCTTCGTATATAGAAATGATAGTTCTGGTCGTACTATTAATAATTAATTATTTGATTTATTCAAATTTAAAACCAAATCAAAAGTTAGTAGAAGTCAGGGAAAAATACAAGACACTGAGAGAATATTTAATAGAGACTGATAACCGCGATTTTGAAGAGATATATCGCGAAATACCCTTAGTCGCGTACGAAAGAATGTCATCTTCTGTTGGATACAACACAAATAAGGGTCAAGAGATAGGTATATGCTTAGATGGTGATGTAAATGAGATATTTCACGTGTTACTTCATGAATTAGCACATTGCGTTGTGGATGAATATACACATAGCGAAGAATATTGGAAAAAATTTGACGATTTAAAAATGATCGCGATCACCCTCGGTCTTTATAAATCTATTCCAGAGGAAAGTCCCTTTTGTGGCAAACATGTATCGGATAAATAATATTTATTTATATAAATGGATATAGATCCCGTTTCGACTGTATCGGCCTCCAGACTGGTCGTATCGTTGGTGTCTTGGTTTTTACTTTTGTTTGGTATAGCTATCATCCGCCTTGAATTTGCGTACTGGCTCAACGGTGTTTTACTCACGGTAATTTTACCGTTACTCATCTGGTACCTGGGTAATCACAGCATCTTCTTGAGCGTCTCAAGTGGAACAGCGGTTATAACCGCCGCCGCGGCTGGGTTATTTATTACTATGCTGACGGAGGGTATAAAGTGGAAAAGGTTAAAGCGGTATCTTAAGGAATTCGGTAAAGATCCGCAGGAGACGGCCATAGCGACCACGATAATCATGCTCAGTATGGCAGTTGCACTTGTATTAGTGTATATCGCACAGGGTGGTGATGTGCTCGCGAGAGTACGATTTTAGAAATATCGGTTTACGATAAAGAAAACAATAGCCGCAACCGCACCAGTCGAGGCTAAGCCTACGAGACTGCGGTTTCCTTGCGTATTAAGAAACTGGGGAATAGTACTAGCTAACTTTTCCTGAACAGGTTTGCTAATAGCAACAGCGGTACAAGCGGCGACCATCACGGCGTGTAATTGCTCATCGGTTAAATCGAACGGGTTCTTCTTTCCCTTCTTCTCCTTGGTCTCTGTACCAGAAACGGACATGGTAGTCGCGGGAGGGGGAGGTGTCATAACCTGTTGTTGAACCATCCGAGGATCGACGGCGAGGGATGGAGGTTCCATCATATCTTGTGGTTGGCCCATAATGTCAGCAATAGGTGTAGAGTCCATCATATCTTTATTTTCTCCTACATTTTTTTCTGGCATTTTTGGCACGAATGATGTCGTCTGATTATTATTAGTAAGTGGTACCATACCATCACCTGAATCGGAAAGATTAAACGTCGGAATGTCCGCTGACATTTACTGTTACAAAAGTTTTTTTTGATTTAATTCTTTGCGCGATTACTTTGTTTTTGTAATTTTAATATTTGTCGATCTACCTTTTATTTTATTTGGATCTATCCTCGGTCCATTCTTTTTCGTGGTGATCATCTTTTTATGCGCTTGCCAGTATTCTGGAGCCCCGACCTTAAAATTTTTGCGAATCGTAGCTTTGTACCAAAATACACAATCTTCAATACGGTTACTCTTGCTGGTGTTATCTAACACGATACACTCATAATTCTCTGTACAGGCATCCATAACCTTGTTGAACATATCGAACGTCGGGAAGATCCCGAAGAATGACTTATAAAGCTTTTCGCGATTTTGAATGATATTTTCCCTTAAAATAAAGACATAATCCACATTAGCACGAAGTGCTGGAGGTAAATCCATACAATATTGCATAGTCAGCATAAAGAAGATTTTCCAGTGACGACCGTTCATAAAGCACTGTCTGATACAGGTGTCACGCATGAACTTATTGTCGTACATACAATCATCCAATAGGAGAAAGGCTCCGCAATTTGTCTTACCGGCACCTACAAGCTTTCTTTGACGGTCCATCACACGCTCGATCGCCTCCCTGTCATAGTCACCATAGATGAACAGGTCTGGAATATACTGTTGATAGTAATGATTACCTTCTTCTGTCGCAGACAACACTATTCCAGCTGGCAAATGCTTTTTATGAAACAGAATGTCGGTGACTAACGTGGATTTACCTGTATTACGCTTTCCTATAAATACACATACCCTGTCGTCTGACATAGTTCTTGGGTTAAATTTACGTAAACGTAGATCCATCTATAATACCGCCCCGTTTTATTTCATAAAATTTTACTCACATGTATTAGGAATGGCAGGTCGTATTAGACTCGCTGTCACCGGTATCCAAGACGAATGGCTTACTGGAGAGCCAGAATTTTCATATTTCGTCGCAAACTACAAGAGACATACACGATTTTCTACAGAAGCCGTTGAGATGCCCTTCGATGGTAAATGTGATTTCTCAAGTTCGGTTGAGTGTAGAATTCCACAAAACGTAGGAGATCTCGTACGTAGTACTATGCTGAAGATAAAACTGGGAAATCTTTCTGCTGATACATCGACCGAAAAGTACAGATACAATACCCCTGCAGCTCTCAGTATCATAAAATACGTCGATCTCGTAATTGGAGGGCAAATTATAGAGCGTCTTACTGGTGATTATATCTATATGTACAACCAGTTACACAATAATAAAGATGACGTGAATCAAACACTCTATTTCTTATCTGGACACGGTGAACATTTACAGGTTTCGGATTCGTATAATACGTTTTACGTTACCCTCCCCTTTTATTTCTACAGGAATCCAAGTTTAGCGATACCTGTATGTGCGATCACTAAGCAATTGGTAGAAGTACGAGTGACATTCAAGGATATAAATGATGATGTGACTTTCAAATATACGATAAATGGATCAGTAACTACGAAAGAAAAAACCACGGAAGGATCTATACATAACGTTTCGCTCATTACCGATTTTTATTTCGTTACCGAAGAAGAACGAAACTTTTTACTCACACGACCCATGGAATATATAATATCCCAGTTACAGGTGTCTAAATTGGTATACAAACCTAACGAATCTAAGAAGTCGGCGCTGCTAAAATTCACGAATCCGGTGAAAGAGTTATTTTTCTTAGCGAAAGAGAAATCTGGAAGTTCTGACCAACTTCTCGATACGACAATCACAGATCAGGAATTTAGTACACTTTTACCTGGTAAACGTTCCGACTATAGATTAATTAAAAATGTAAAGTTTGCGTGTAACGGTGAAACTATTTTCGATCAGAGTGGTCAATATTTGGCGTATGAACAATCACTTCGTCACCACACCGGCTGCCCAGACCCCGCATTTGAGTTTTACACATATTCATTCTCACTAAGACCCGAACAGCATTACCCATCTGGTCAATTAAATATGAGTCGCATAATACATAAGAAACTTGATATAGAATTAGACGAAACGTCGTCTACACGTGATATAGATGTTTCAGTATACGCATTAAATTATAATGTTCTTCATGTGGCCAGCGGTTTAGTTGGTTTAAAATTTTAACGTATAATATTAGTAATGGCTGGTCGTGTTCAGCTTGCAACAAAAGGATCACAGGATGCCTTTTTTACGGATAATCCAGACTATTCCCATTTTTTAAGAAGTTTCAGGAAACATTCTAATTTTGCTACGTTTGATGTAAAGCACGAACTTCACGGTAAACAAGACTATGAAAGTACACTAAAGTGTACTATTCCCATAAATTGCGGCGATCTCATCAAGGCTGTGCGTTTACATATTGAGTTATCGAATCTTTTACATGACGGTTCGTATCAAAGATATAACGAATCTATAGGACATGCTATCATAGAATATGTTGATTTAATCATAGGCGGTCAGTTAATTCAGAGAGTGCCGCGAGATTGGTTACAGATTTACTCGGAGCAGTATTTGACTCAAACAAAGCAAAATAATTTATCAAAACTCATAGGTAAATCACCCGAAGAGAGTTCCGGTAAAGCTGTTAGTGACGCATCCATCGACGGATATTTGGATAAGGCCACCATATCTCAAAAATTTATCGTTGATATTCCGTTTTATTTTCATAATAATATCGAATTAGCGTTACCCCTGTGTGCTTTAAAACACCAGGAATGCGAAATAGAGATTAAATTGAGTGAGAAGAAGGACTGCTTATACAAATGGTCTTCCATGACAAATACAACGACAAGATCCAGTGATAACACGACGTTTAACGTTACGGTATCAAATGGCGTGTTTGATATAGACAACAATCCTCAAGCCACACTCACACTTCAACGGGGTCGTACGTATATATTTAATTATTCTTCGGCCGGACATCCTTTTAAACTATCCAAAATAGCAGATGGTCGAACAGCACAGGGATTTGTTGATAGTGGTTCCATATTAGGTGTGAGTGATGGTGTTACGGATCTCAATTCCATAATAACATACATTGTTCCGGACGATGCACCCGATACAATCTACTACTATTGTAATAATTCTAGTCATGTGGGTATGGGTGGTACGATAAACATACTCGAACCATATTTTGATCCATCTAAAGCTACCATAAACGATATTTCTTTGTACACCGAAACCGTACAATTAAATGAACCCGAAAAAGTTAAACTCGAAGCCACCAAAACAGATTACATAATCACACAACTCCAGAGTGATTCGTTTCGAATACCCATGTCAACGCAAGACGGGTACGATTCTGTGAAATTTAGGATGGAGTTCATAAATCCGGTAAAAGAGTTATATTTTGTGATTGCCAGAAAGGGTGACAACATAACACCTTTTAATTATGATCATTCTTCGCAGATCTACCCTTCGGGTGGTTCAAATACAAAATACATTAATTATGAAAATTTAGTCACATTAGAGATGGAACTCGATCGAGAAATCATCTTAGATGAACGTTCGGGTGATGTGATTAACTTACGTGCGGTTCAGAGTGGAATACACCACTCCAGGACGCAGTTATTCAGGAGATTTTACTCGTATAGTTTTGCCCTCGAGCCAGAAAAATGGTATCCAACGGGTCAGAAAAATTTCAGTTTGATCAAAGATCAGCACATAACCTTGAAACTGAATAACGATACGACGTACGAAAGAGAGCTTAGAGTTTATGCGCTCAGTAATAACATATTGCAGTTTAAAGATGGAAGCGCACGACTTCTCTTCAACAGTGGCAAAATCGGCAATTGATATTGTAACACCCGTGTTTGAGAATGCGGTTGTGTTATCAGGGCAATACGCGAAAGCGTGTGGTCGAGATGTTATACTTTCCAAGGATATGGAATATTGTATGAAATATTGTGCTATGAACACAGTCGGTAAACAGATTGGATCATATTTTCCAGAAATTTATGAGGAGGAAGAATCCGAAGGTGAAGAAGAAATTGAAACGGTAAATGAGGAAGACGAACCACCATTTGAGCCGTACTCGGGAGATATCGAGTTATTTAAGTCTATAAATGACGCATATGACGCATGGGAAAGTTGGGAACCAACCAATCCGTCAGAAAAAATGATAAAAAATGCTATTGATAGTAATGAACACCTCTCCTCCGCGGGGATGGAAGACTTCTAATAAAAAGATAAAATCTTTTAAAATTAGTGATGAAAGTTCTGATTCCGATACGGATTCTGAGTCTAGCACTGATACAGAAGAAGATAAAAATATCAGGGGATATGAAAAAACGCAATATAAAAAGTTAGCGTTTGTAGAAGATCTTCTTCCAGAATAAAATCTCGATATATTATAAAATGTCTTCCCCAGTACCCGCTGATATGCTTTTAGCTATTTCTCGCGAGCTCGAGACCCAGTCTCTCAACGCTGTCGTCGCCGGCTTCTCCTTCGCTGCTGCCCTTTCTTGGATGGATGTCGTTCGCTGGTCTATTCACCAGGTTGTCCGCGTCCAGAAGAACGGTGGTATGAACTACGCGCTCACCGCGCTCTTCACCACCCTCCTCTCCGTCGTCGTCTACATGGCCATCTCCAGGGTTTCCTCTCGCGTCAGGAAGCCCGCTGCCCCCACATACGCCGTCACTCGCTAAGTTTTTTAGGTTTAGCGACGAGTATGAAGAAAATACCTGCAGCGATTATAGCAAAAATATATATCATACCATTCCATCTATTCGGATCCTCAATACTGGGTATACGAATTGGTGGCGGTAATTCAAACTTCTTATCAACCTTAGGTACATTCTGTAGTTTATCCGTACTACATTCTATGTTTAGTTTCAATATGTGATTCGCATTTCTAAAATCGTATGGAATTAAACGATTATTACTACTATAAAAGAACTGTATACGTAATTTTGATATGTTTTGTGCCCCCGTGTCAAAATTATGCTCTACCGCATCGTCAGCGCCAGAATAGTTAATCACATCCCCACACATGAGAATACGTCCCGTATAAAAGGGTGTATCGGAATATACAGTTTTAGTCAATTCGTCAGCGCCGTTGCTGATTTTTATGATGAGGGCATCTGGACCCTGTAAATTGATACTTCCCGTAATTAAAAGATCGGCAAGACCACCCGTAGAAGGTGTATTCGACCTCGCGTTATTCGCGGGTAAACCAAGTATATCGTGAGGAGTTGTATATCCTTCTGTAGCCACCGAAGAATGATACCCGTTTGTACCATCATAAAATTTAAATGAAAAATCTTGGTTACCAGCGTTTGCACCGGCCGTTACGGCTATTTCGTTTTTGTCTTTGTTGTATGCGAATACTATAGGATCAGCATTGTACGTATTACCTCCTAATACAGCGTCTAACGCAAGGTTGACTCTAGTTTGTAATTCGGCCGCTAAAGTATTACCTCCATAGTTACCGGGAGTTAGTGTTACGGTTGCAACTGTTTCTGTTGGTGCGGTATGAAGAACAAAATCAAACGTTTTATTACGATCGTTGATTAAAAATTGACTCGCATGAATACGAGCAGAAACTATAGACAATTTTTTAACATCGTAAATGGGATGACGTAATTCGACAACGTAGTCTCCTGGGTTCGGAAACGATACGGGATCGCGTTCACTACTATCTATATCTAACGTGTATACGCTCATTAAAATATGTGGATAATATTTTAATGGGTGTTATTCTACAATTTTTATTATTTAAAAATAGTTCTGTGCTACGGGGTTGGTGCTGAGTTGCTTTTTAGCTATACCGAGACTGGAATTGCTCGCGTTAGGGTTGTAATGACCCTTGAAAGAATTGAAGTTGTGGTAAGCGTTATTCGTGTACTGCTGTGTCCATGCACCATCTGCGGAGTTAATACGACCATCTATACGAGTCTGATCGGTCCTGGCTGCCGTCGGCATACCACCCTGGTTAAGAGGTCCCGCACGGACATTCATTCTACCCGCATTGCCCATCCGATTTGGTTTACCTCTGCGATCGTCGGGGCGGAATCCGTGTGCAAATAGTTCATCAGCCGTATAGGCAGATCCGTATGTACGTTTTTCGCCTATCTTAGTAGCGGGAGAATTGACGTAACCGTGTGCAAACTTATGAATGTTGGGTGCGGGATTGTTGTTGAATCCATATTGTTCGGTATTACCATCCTTCTTATTTCGGGTAGGGTCGGGAGCGAGTGTAGATCCAGATACTAATCGCTTGGCTCCGTTAAATCCTAAATTATCCGTTCGAGCACCCGTCTGAGACCTGTTAGTTAATCTCTTGGTGTGCTCATGCTCGGACCGTACAACCACACCCGTCATACCTTGAGCTCTGCCCGCCTGCGCGGGGCGGCGCTCAAACAAGTATGCGGTTTTCTCAGGCCTATTTTGGGCAACGTCCCCAGCTTGACCACGACGACCACCACTAATGTCGAAAGCGGGACCACTTCGGCCAGGTAGTGTAGTGAGACGATACGCTCCAACGTTTTCGGGATTTACACGGAAAAGCTGATGCTGACCACCATATGCGGGAACTTCTGGACCTACACCTAAACCTGGACCTACGAGCTGTTTTTCAATAGGAGAAAGATTATTCATACGACCGTTATCAAACATACGATTTCTCATTTCAAGAACTTCTGCGCCACTCGATCGCGACTGGGGTGCGATGTCGGAAAAATTATTTGTTTCTAATTTCCTCTGGGGTATTCTGTTAAGACTATCATCCAACGGTATCTCATCAGGGACCTCTGGAGTAAAAATTTCAGTGTCTTCTTCCATCTCATTTTGAATTCTGATTTCAGATTCTTTTTTGTCACTGAATCGTTTTCCTAAATATGCCAAACCGGCGATAGCAGCTATGGAAACGGGATCAGCCATTCTTACTTTTTGGTGAGATTTTTATTGAAGATATCTTTGACTGAACACACTGTTCTGAACTTCCGCACGCGTACTCGCGGGCTCGTACCTCCGAGTTTCGAGAGGAAGCTTGCAGTGTACGTCTTGGAGAGGGAACAGATTTTGTTCGTACGTGCGAGCCAGAACTTTATTAAACTGGCTTGTGGATTGGGGTCGTAAACGATCACTCGTTTCGATGTATTGGGCGGGGGCACCCTTGCCCGCCATGTAGGGGGCGGTGCCGTAAAGCATTGTATTTGGGCGGCTGGAACCGTAATTTAATGTGCTGGGCTGAGGATAGACAAACACTTCTTCAGTCGCGCAAACAGAAGGCCTCGCTGGGTTTTCTACGATTTTCATTCCTGGTTGGAGTTGGTACGCCATTTTACTATTACATGAGAATATTATCTAAGTTATCAAGGATACGAAGATCCCCTAATCATACCGCTACGTTTATCACCGTTAGGTTGTAATCCTCCAAAGGCTTCCAATTGAACACCCCGAGCATCTGGGTCACAGTACCTACTATCTGTGCGACATAAAGGCCCCTGTTTCGCGCCATATAACCATTCGGCAAAGGCGGTTTGGTCACCTGGTATATCTGTCACAGGAGTAGATACAAACTGTCGCGCAAGCGCGTTTCTTTGTTGCTCGGGCCAAGGGGATCTGGATTTTTGGGGACCGTATGGTATTCTGTCTAACATCTTTTTATCAACTCTATCTTTTACTGTCGTATAATCGCATGCTGGTAATTTATTAGGATTGTCGGTGTAGTCCGACATTAAAACATTTCCCATGGGATTGTCTTTAGTGGGCAGTTGACACATAGTATCTCCTGTAGAATCTGTTACATAAAGTTCCTTTATCATGTTACTCTTCTCCATGACGTATAAAACGCTCAAACCGGTGAGACCGAGTATTAAAATTCTCTGATCCCTGCGAATGAGGTAAACTATGCACGTAGCATAGACTATGAACCGCGCAGTAGCATTTATACGTTCTGCTGACATCTGGTTTTTGGTAGGCCAAAAGTCCAAAATTTTGTCCTCCCTAATTAATTGTTTTGGATCATTAAACAAGGATACCATTTAATATATAAAACTTTTATTTTTTCAACATTCCACCAAGTAGACCCTGCATGGATTTCATGAGCTGAGCCTCATCAAGTTCATCACCGTCGTCCTCCAACTTATCCGCACACTGCTTCGCCACATTCTCGATCATACTGAGCGTTTCTGGAGGAATTGATGTAATAGTAGTACCTAGCATGTATAGGGTCTGGATGTATTGCCAAATGGCGTTACGAGTACCCTCTGAAGCCTTGGGCCAGAGATTCTTAAGGTTAACGTCCTTAAGGAATTCCATATTATTAGCGTTTTCAAGGAAGAAAGACTCATCTCTCGAATTAACCTTCTCAATGTGTGGAGAAACGCTCTCCATGAATCCCGTAACGATAAGCTTACCGTTAGTGGAACGCATCATTTCAAACGCTGCGATGTACTTCTTGATTCCCTTCTCCTCGGGGAAGGTTTTATGAAGCTCGGTGAGAAATTGTCCCATCATGTCATTGAAAGCGGTAACAGATGTCATATTGTGTATTATACGTGTATTATTTCTTTAAGCAAAATCAAAAAGGGTCTGTGGATATAACTTCACGGTGACCTATACCGTTAGAAACTATGAAATAAACTAAAATCATAACGAGGGCGGCTGGCTTGGCGTACGCGCTCGTTTCGAGGTCACCCTCATTATTAAGTTTCGCTTTGAAGTGTATGTAACCAGCTGTTATGGCACCTGCTATAAGACTGGCGGAAGCTGGATCGCGAAAGTATTCGTCCATGTCTATATAATTAATACATAGGTTTTTTTATTCTACCATCGGGGGCATCTGGAAACAGGTCTTCACTTTCGTATCCCTGATGAGGTTGAGCTTGGGGTTGAGGGCGACCCGATTTAATCGTCCTGAACTCGTTTTCAAATGGGTTACTTTGTTGAGGCTGCTCCGGTGCCATGGGCTGCTCATCCATGGGCTGTTCACCCATGGGCTGTTCACCCATGGGCTGTTC
>CEOJ01072843.1_pt1 | contig 20588 bp, 29 predicted proteins | sample 530281 | NCBI WGS metagenome assembly CEOJ01 (sample SAMEA2619879, study PRJEB7988) | marine metagenome | isolation source: saline water (ENVO:00002010), including | reverse complement strand
CATCCTTCCAAGTTGAATGTCAGCGGTTCGAATCCGCTATTCCGCTCTTTTAGTGCCTTCTTTTCTGAGGAAGAGTTGGACACAGCTAAATCTTTGTTGATGCTTCCTAGATGGGAGTTTGGACATAGAAGTACGATGGATTCTAAACCCTTTTGGGTTATGGAATTAGAAGATGAATTCTTTTATGACATCTTCCTACAAAAGATACGACCGTTACTTACAAAAAAGTATACAGTTGATAGAATATACGCTAATGGAACGACCTACGGGCAACATGGGTCGCTTCATCAAGATAGTCTGAACCCAGACGACAGAACATTTTTAATCTACATGAATGCTGTCAGTGGGACATACTTCGAAGGTTATGGTATCCATACACCAGAAGAAAATTCTGCTCTTATGTTCCCTGGATACATTCCGCATCACTCAATTGGTCCTCCAGAATCCTTTGAGGAACTAAGAGTTACTGTTGCCTACAAATTATTGTGTAAATAGTAATGTGTGTGATCGGTAACACATGGATAAGCTTAAGATCGAACAACAGTACAGATATTATTCTGTCGATGGTAGGAAAATGGCTGTGAAAATGTACTTCGTAAATCATATGCCATTCACTTTTGATCAACTGACTGAATTAGAGGTAAATGATCCGTTAGTAATTGAAGAAGCAGAAAAACGTGAAGACGTACCAGAGAAATGGTTGTATCAGTGCTCTGATTATCTTATTGCAGAAGAGTGCCATCCCTGTCTCTTTGATGTAGAATTGGAAAACCCCCAAGATCTACCACTAGACATAGATAAATGAGTGACGTTCAATACAAAAAACATCGGGTGTTCCGCGAGACTCCTGATGTTATTTTTTATGATATCTCTGTAGAAGATTCAAACGCTTCTGATCTTGTATGTCACGAGGGCCCTGCGATTTCACCTCCAAATGATTTGGTAGGTGCCAAACAATTCTATATACACTATCATCAAACTGATAACAATCGTGTCCTTCAAGGTGAACGAACTTTCGAGTTGGTAAACTTTGAATGGAAGTATCCATATCATATTGTATCCCTCACCAGAACATCTGGTGCCTTAGTCATACCACCTCAGACGTATCACCGTTCTATCTCGGGTGAAAAGGGATCTATTGTTATCAATCAGGCAATTCGTACAGAAGGTTTTGACCCAGAATCTGAGTTTCAACCTGTATCTGCTGCACAGGAACCTCGACTCTATGAGGTTTTGCTACACGAAAAACCTGTGGTGCATACTTTAGGAGACTAGTTTGGATAAGGTCAAAGCATACAAAGATTTTATTACTGAATCTGAGCGAGACGAACTTAACGAATGGACCCTTTCAAATTATGAGAGGGATATTTTTATGGATCCAAAAATGGATACCAATAAAAAAGAAAGAACTAAACTCACAACTCGTTTTGCTACCCCTCTAGTAATTCCTCAAACAGGACAGGTCATTAGTTCACCTTCTGATTTTGATTATCCTGCAGAGGCATACTGGATTCAAGATAGAATCTTAAGAACTTTTGATATTGAAGAGTATGGCTTTGCACCCGTTGGTTTGGATGGTATAATTACGGAGATAAGCTTTGAAGGAGGAACTGTACACCGACATATAGATCCTGTATGGATGGAAGATACAGTTACAGTACATTTCAACATCATCAGCCGTAAACCAAAAGGTGGCGGAGTCACTATCATAGATGGTGAACCATGGGATGTTGAAGATACCGATCTACTTTCCTACATTGTTTCTGACGCTGAACATGAGGTGGATGAAGTTGTAGGGAAAAAGAATAGAATCCTTTGGGTTTTTGCTTTTATGCTTTCTACAAAAGATGCTAAACGAATTTTCTCTGGAGAGACCGAAGAGGATCTTGGAGAGTCAGTACAATGATGACACTCCTGGCGGACTCATCCGTGCAATCGTAAAGGACTTCCCCCCTTTTCGTACTGCCGCTAAACCAAACGAGTGGGAACAAGGTTATCATTGTGTTATAGATACTCTATGGCACATTGCTAACGAATTTGATCAACTTGAAAAACAAGAAAATCAATGAAGTATTCATCTTATTCTCTGAATAGACTTGAAGAATTTCTTTTAGATGCTCTAAATTTAGAAGAAGTCACTGCAGAAGACATCTACAGTGTATTGATTAAGTCACTTCGCGAACATGAACAGTATCATAAAACCGAATGTGACAAGGCAAAAAGTCTTTTGAACATGATGAATGGTCACACCGAACCATGGTCACATCCTGATAGTAATGTTGAATTTACTGTTGAAGATATGATCAAAGAAGATCCCAAGACTTATGGATATGAGTGGACACCCTTGCCATGACAGGGGTTTCCTCATATAATTAACACATATTCCTCTGTAGCTCAGCGGTAGAGCCGACGACTGTTAATCGTCTGGTCCCAGGTTCGAATCCTGGCGGGGGAGCCTTGGGAGATTAACTCAGCGGTAGAGTGGTTGCCTTACAAGCAATAAGTCACTGGTTCGAATCCAGTATTTCCCATCATTTTGATAAATATGAATGAACAGTTTTTCGTAACTTCTCCTGACGATGAGGAGTACCTCAACGCCTGTGCAGAAATAATTCACAATATAGATATTCCTTTCACCGAGGAGAGAATGTTTGATCTATTGCAGATCAAGAAACGGTGGGGAAGAGGATCTTTAGAAAGCATCAATCATTGTGGAAGAGTTTCTGATTCTTATTATGACGGAGATGGTTGCTTAGATTTTTATAAATGGAAACAGATCTATGATTTGGGATTCACTACTCACATCACAGATATTCTTGATTTAACTGAAGAACTTAGAGAACTTGATCGTAGACTCTTTGATTTGAAAGGTAGTCGGACAGTTGCTAACTTGTATTTCACAAAGGGTAGCACCAGTCGAAGGGTTAGTTTCCCTCCACACAACCACGACTATCATGTAATTGTGAAACCATTGTACGGATCTTGTTTATGGCAGGTCGGTGAAGAAACAAAAGAGTATGGACCTGGCGATTTGATTATGGTTCCCTATGGAACAGTGCATTGTGTACATGAATCTAAAGAACCTCGACTGTCTCTAACAGTCAACCTAACGGGATAAACATATGGAATATGTAAGGTGTAAAGATTGTAACACCGAATTAGAAATGAATGGTAGATTCTCTTGTTGTGGTTGCCCAAACATGGTAACCGTAAATGGCGACAGGGTTTCTGCTGTAGACTTAGGAAAAGTTGTGTTTCGAAAATCTAAAGATAATGTTAAAAGTGATGGAATCCTCACACAAAGTGACCTAAAATACCAAGACGAACGCCGTAAAAGGAAAGTTCGAAAATTAAACTTTGAGGTACGCTGATGATCAATCTCCACCAAAGGTACAACCATTACCTTCACACATCAAAACTCTTGAATGACCATGATGTAAATGAAAGGATTATAGCCTATGGTTGGACCGATGATGGAAAGTCCATCACAGGGTTCTATGTATTGACAGAAACAAAAAGACTGTTGTATACTACTAAGGGCGAACTCAAATCTATTGAGGATCGCGTCGAAGATAAATGTGCCGCATAGAGCATATATAAGATAGTTTGAAGTTAATTTTAGATTACTAATGGATTACGCACCACCCAGATCAGATATTCGTACTGTTCCGAAAACCCTTTCGTGGCAGTATCGTGAGGATGGAGAATTTGTAACTAAGACTGCTGAAGATCTTTTTGCAGGAAAGCGAGTTGTAGTCTTTGCAATCCCAGGAGCCTTCACACCAACCTGTACCTCCAAGCATTTGCCTGGATATGAAAAACTTTTTGCAAAGTTGAAAAAGGCTGGTAAACTAGATGAAATCTATTGTCTCAGCGTAAACGATGCATTTGTAATGGATGCATGGTTTAAGGACTTGAAGATTAAGAAGATTAAACACATCCCAGATGGAGCCCTAGAATTTACTAACTGGGCCGACATGCGTATCAATAAGAACTACATTGGCTTCGGTGATAGAAGCTGGAGATATTCTGTAGTAATTGACGATATGATTACAACTGCATGGTTTAAAGAACCTTCTGGTGCGTCGGATGATCCTTTCAAAGAATCATCTGCCGAAAGAATGTTAGAGTACCTCTCAAGTTAAGGAGAATTCCATAATGGTCCACATCTTACACTTTGCAATGAATGTGGTTCATCACTACCCCGCTCTAGTTGGTTCTATTGCGGGGACCTCTCTTCTAATACCTTTTGCGTATTATATTCACGACTCTAAAAAACACCCAGAGAAATACAAAGAACACTGACGGGGTGTAGCTCAGCTTGGTAGAGCACTCGCTTTGGGAGCGAGTGGCCGTAGGTTCGAATCCTATCACCCCGACTCTTTATTAAATTCTATGCAACAGATTACTTTAGAAGAACTCGATAAGAACTTCGATGAAATTTTTGAAAGGGCTGAAAAAGGAGAGACCTTTCATATTATGTGTCCTGATGGACGAGATGTGATTCTTGCACCAACTGAACTTGTTGATCCTCTTCAAAGGAGAGGAGTGATTGAACCTTATTCTGCTGTTGCGGAAGATGAAAAATTAGACCACGATGACCAAGCCGATTGGGAAGAACTCTACACCAATCACTCAGAGGGGAGTTGACTTCATAAGGGTTATCCCCTATAATTCAACAGTAAACATTCACGGGAAAATGTCCGTCACTACTAAGTTCAAGAAAGAAATCGAAACTCTTCGTCTTGCTGCTACTGGGGAAATTTATTTGGATGTAAAGAACCCTAAATTGTATAAAAAAGTAGTTCGCTATTATCAAAACGAAGGTTATGAATTTTCAGGAGAACCTCTAGATGATTATGAGATCCTTCTTGATTGCCTTGTTCGCGATCTCGAAGGCGTGGAAGTAGCCTAAAACTGAATACAATGGATGTAATTCTCGAACGTTATCCGTACCGTTACGTTCAATGCGGTACTCTTGAAATCAACGGAATGCCAGATTATCGAATTCAAAAGTTCGATGAGTGGACTAGGAGGTACAAAGACATGTATCTTCTTGACAATGGTATTCAACTGGACTATGCTATTGAAGACTTCGAGTACACAAAATGGCTTGATCCAGCTGGCGTTCCTTGTTATGTGAAGGGTGACGTGTACGACATGGAGAGTCGTTAAAAACCCTGGTGGAGCTATGGCGCAATTACATTTACTATTTCCTACCCCTCTATACGAGGCACAACTTCCTTTCAGGCCAAAAGAGTTCTTTGAGATGGTTAACATCTTAGAAGAACTTGAATGGAGACAGGATGTTGATCAGTTGGGCAGATCCAATGGATCTGTGACACAAATTAAAAGTGTTTTGGATGTTCCAGGCATGGAAAAAGTCCGAGACATGATTATGAAGGAAGTAGAAGTCTACCTATACAATGTATTGAGTATCGACCGAAATATTCATAAGATACATTGTGTCACCTCTTGGTGTAATAGGTATCAGGATCAGTGTTATGCTGTTAAGCATTGGCATTCTAATGCTTTGTTTAGTGGGGTATTTTATCCCCGTGTAAATGACCCAAATGAGGGTGGGGAAATTCAATTCTTCAGAAGTGGACCCACTTGGAGCACAGATGATTGGGAAATAAACGTTGAAGATGTTACTGACATCAATACTTGTGTGAAACAATTCGCACCTGACGAAGGAACGTTGTATCTTTTCCCTTCACATCTGAGCCACATGGTCAATCCGATTAACACAAAATCAGATGGACCTGTAAGATATAGTATTGCATTTAACTTTATGTTAGATGGTGAATTTGGTGAAAAACATTCTACTAAACAATACGCTGATAGATATGGTTACGGGACCAATTATCTACACCTGAAATTTTAGTCACGGAAGGACTCTAACAGCCCTGGTCGGGATGGTCTTACGACCCCTCGGGTTTCCTTATTCCTAAAATAAGGTGGCGAGCAAAAGGATTTTATGGACAAAGAAATAATGGATCTGGAACCTGATTCCGATCTAAATGTGACAATCTCAGATTTCATTGGCATCTACGACAATGTAGTTCCTGAAGATTTTTGTCAGAAAATGATGGAGATTGGTGACACTAGTCACCTTGTTTCTCCTAGACATACTTTTGGTATCCAAGATAGACAACTTGTTTTGGATAGTTCTCATAATGCGGCTGTGGGTGCATTGTATGCAAATGCACTCGAACCATGCCTTTTGAATTATATTTCTGCCTTTCCATATCTTTCTAGTTTTAACTACGTTAGTAGTGCTGCCCTTCTACAAATTACCGAACCTAGAGGTGGCGGTTATCATATGTTCCACGCTGAGAACACTGATTGGAATGTCCATGATAGAGTTCTTGCGTGGATGATTTATTTGAACGATGTTGATGCAGGGGAAACAGAATATTTGTATCAGGGTATCAGAGTAAAACCCAAGGCAGGTAGAGTAGTTATATGGCCTGCAAGTTTTACTCATCTACATAGAGGTAATCCTCCTGCGAGTAGAAAATACATCATCACTGGATGGTGGCAGGGTGTTAATGGACTTCGAGTCACTAATACTGCTGGTTCTCAGGAAGATCCTAAGGTAACTGGGGTTGGTCAGTGAAAATTTTAATCACAGGACATAAAGGTTTTATTGGATCTCATGTCTATGAAACCTTGACTCGTAAAGGACACGAAACTTACGGGCTTGATTTTCCTGATGACATTGGTGAATGGGATAGGTACGAGAAAGTATTCTCACCACCATTTGATTGTGTTGTTCATCTTGCTGCATTTGCTGCACTTAGAGAAAGTATTGATAAACCAGAAGTTTTCTGGAAAAATAATGTAGAAAAAACTAAACCTATCTTTGATTACTGTAGAAGGAACGAAATCAGGCTATTGTATGCCAGTTCTGCAGGAGTTTATGAGTGGTGGAGGAATCCATATGTAATGACCAAGAAGGTCAATGAAGTCATGGCACCACCTAACAGTGTGGGTATGAGGTTCTTTAACGTATGGGCAGAGGAAGGAAGTAGAGATGATATGCTCTATAGAATGTTGCAAGAAGGAACGGCAAGATATCTAACACGACACAAAAGAGACTGGGTTCACGTTGAAGATGTTTGTAGTGCTATTGAAAAATTAATCTATTCAGACTATACTGGTGTAGTAGACGTGGGTACGGGAGTAGCTACATCTGTGTTGGAATTCGCAAATGCTTTGATTGGTGAGAACGAACTTCCTATTCAAGAGTGGACTCCTAAAGAACCAGATATTCTGAAAGCAAACCCAGTTGTACTAAGGGAAATGGGGTGGAATCCCACACCATTTTTAGACAAAATTCAATCTAAATGATATACTAAATAAACTGCTACACTATCCAAACACTTATGGCTGAAAGACAAAAAACTGCACTGGTTCTCGGTGCGGGTGGCTTTATTGGAAGTCACATGGTTAAGAGACTTAAGACCGAAGGTTACTGGGTGCGTGGTGTAGACCTCAAAGAACCTGAGTTTTCTAAGACTGAAGCAGACGAGTTTATCGTCGCTGATCTTAGAGACTATGGAACTGTAAGGAGGTGCATCCGCTTCGCAGGAGTTCTTGGCAATTACTATAATAGTATTGAAGAGAAGTTTACCGAACCTTTTGATGAGATCTATCAGTTTGCTGCTGATATGGGAGGCGCAGGTTTCATCTTTACTGGTGAAAATGATGCTGACATCATGCACAACTCTGCATCTATCAATTTGAATCTTCTCGATTGTGTGCAGAAATATAATGATAGAATGGGTAAGAATACTACGAAGATCTTCTATAGTTCTTCTGCTTGTATGTACCCAGAACATAATCAATTAGATCCTGACAACCCTGATTGCCGTGAATCCTCCGCATATCCCGCCAATCCCGACTCTGAATACGGGTGGGAAAAATTATTCTCCGAGAGACTCTATCTTACTTACTCCCGTAATTACGGTATTCCTGTTAGGGTCGCTCGCTATCACAACATCTTTGGTCCTGAGGGAACCTGGGACGGTGGAAGAGAGAAAGCACCAGCTGCAATCTGCCGCAAAGTCGCTCTCCTCCCGATCACAGGTGGATCAATCGAGGTGTGGGGAGATGGCTTACAGACTCGTTCCTTCCTGTTCATTGATGAATGCATCGAAGCGACTTGGAGGTTGATGCAGTCTGAGTTCCAAGGTCCAGTAAACATTGGATCGGAAGAGATGGTAACCATCAATCAGCTTGTAGAGACTGCTGCAAAAGTCTCTGGTAAAGTGGTACAGAAGAGACATAAACTCGACGCACCACTTGGTGTCCGTGGACGTAATTCCAACAACGACCTTGTTCGTGAGAAACTTGGTTGGGATTATTCTCAAACCCTTGAGGAAGGTATCCGTAAAACCTATGAGTGGATCTCTGCTCAAATTGAATCTCGTAAAACAACTGAAAAGGAACTTGTAAATGTCTAGTGCTACAACTGTAAGAAAGAAAACTATTAAAATTGATAAGGATGCAGTTCGGAAACTTGATGTTTCTGCTCTGGAATCTATTTCTATCAATTCAAATGATTGGCTCTCTGCTGGTCAGAGTGAGTATCGTTTGTATGCTTGGTTGTCTAAACAATTTAATAACACCACTATCCTTGATGTAGGTACTCGTACTGGTGGTTCTGCACTTGCCCTTTCCTACAATGAAAAGAATCAAGTCATTAGTTATGACCTGATGGAACAGGGTGCAAGTCAGATTCAGAAAGATAACATCACTTGGAAGATTCAAGACTTCCGTTCGGATGATACTCTGGATTGGAAGAACATCTCAATCATTATGATTGACGTTGATCCTCATGATGGCGTTCAGGAAGTTGAGATGATGGAATTCCTCAACGAAGTGGGATGGAAAGGTATCATGCTTCTGGATGATATTGGTCCTGGTTGGCCTGAGGTTCAGGACATGTGGGATGAGATTCCCGAAGAGAAACTCGATGTTACTGAGATCGGTCACATGAGTGGCACTGGTCTGGTAAACTTTGGTGGTAAGCATAACATTACTTGGAAAGAATGAATATTTTAGTTCTTGGTTCCTCGGGTCAGGTAGGTGCTTACCTGACCGAATACCTTCGTGGTAAGGGACATATGGTGAAAGAGTTCGATAAGAACAATGGTGAGCATGAAGATCTAGGTAAGATTCCTAATCCTTTTCTCGAAAAGTGTATTATGGATTGCGACTTTTGTTTCTTTCTTGCCTTTGATGTTGGTGGTTCTCGGTATCTGAAAAAGTATCAACATACTTTTAATTTTATTGATAACAATGCTCGTTTGATGGCAAACACTTTTGGTTTGCTTTCGAAGTACAAAAAGAAATTTGTATTCGCATCATCTCAGATGAGTAACATGAGTTACTCTCCTTATGGTGTGATGAAACGTGTTGGTGAACTTTATACCAAGTCTCTTGGTGGTAAGATTGTTCACTTCTGGAACGTTTATGGCATTGAGAAAGACATGGATAAAGCCCATGTCATTACCGACTTCATCAAGAAAGGATTTGAAGAGGGTGATATCTCTATGCTGACTGATGGTACAGAACAACGTGAGTTTCTGTATGCGGAAGACTGTTGTGAAGCACTTGAAGCAGTCATGGAAAACTATGAAGAGATTGGACCTGATGACAATCTCCATATCACTTCATTCCAACAGACAACTATCCTAGAAATTGCTGAGATTATTCAGTTCCTGTTCTCTAAATTAGGACATGATGTGAAGATCTCTCCTGCAAATTCTAAGGATGAAGTTCAAAAAGATAAGAGGAACGAAGCTGATACATATATTAACCGATTCTGGAAGGCAAAAACTTCCATTCAGGATGGTATTACTAATGTGTTCAATGACATGAAAGGAGAGTATGTCTGACGTAATGAGGCAGGTCATTGAGGCGGCCAAGAGGTCACCTCAGGGAGTTGATATTCCCTTCCTCGGACCTGATAAAAAGTTTCCAATTAATCTGATTTGTAATGACGATCTAGAACCATCTACTTCAGTTGGTAATAGATCTGTTTATACTCGATGGACAAGAGATGGATCTGGTTTGGTCAATCTCTATGTAAATCATATGGCACTTGAAGCACTTAGGGATCCTACAGATCTTCCTAAGTTTATTTGGCTTCTAGAGTCTAGGGAAATTATTCCTGATCAGTATAAGTTTATTGAAGATAACTATGATTATGTTGCTTCAAAGGTTGATGGTATTTTTACCTGTGACCAAAGACTTACGGAAGAAGTAGGTGAGGATGGTAAGTTTCTTTACTGCATGAGTAATGCTGCTCCTTGGGTAAAGGAAAGAGATGTTTACACAAAGAGTAAACTCGTCTCAATGGTTGCCTCTAACAAAGGATATACTGAAGGTCATCGCCGTAGACTTAGAGTGGTGGAAAAATTCTACCAAGAACGTGGCGGTGATGATCTGTTTGGTTGGGGACTCCCCAATGAATTGCCTCTCGATAGTAAGGTCGATGCATTAAAAGATTATATGTTCTCCTTTGCAGTAGAGAACGCAAACTATCCAACTTACTTTACTGAGAAGTTGACAGATTGTTTTGCGTGTGGAACCATTCCAGTGTATTATGGCACTGCGGGGGTTGCACAATATTTTAATCATGAAGGTATTATCTTTCTTGATCAGAAACAACCTTGGGAAAATATTCCTTGGGATAAGTTAACTCCAGAATACTATGAATCCAAGAAAGATGTGATTCAAGAGAACTTTATGATTGCTCTTAACATGAGAGTTGCAGAAGATTATATGTACAAAAATTATTTTGTACAACTAGACCCACTTAGAAACCAGAGAATCGATCCACTAGGAGCTTAAAATGAGTAACACTGAATTTATTGATGTGACTGCACAGGCAGTAAAGAATGATCGTAGTGGTTGGGAAGCAGAAGATCAAATCGCTGAGGAGTATCTTGCTGCATGTGTTGAAGCAGTAGAATCTGATGAGGCATTTAGAAAGTTTAAAGCTAATCCCAAGTACACTACTATCCTTGAACATGTTCTGAAGGAACAGGGAGCCAACTATCTCAGTATGGCTGCTGATATGAGTGAGAAAGACTTGTTCGATAACATCGAAAAGTTTAAGGAGAATGATAGTGTAGGTGAACCAAATCTACAACTGTATTCTGAGATTGGTTGGATCTCTCCTACCACTGCCAGATACATTAAGAACACCTTTGAGATTGCATTCCTTGTAGGGGATATTCCTCTTAAAAGAATTGTAGAAGTTGGTGGCGGATACGGTGGACTGTGCAAAGTTATTAGTTCTGTATGTGAGTTTGATGAGTACATTCTGATTGACCTTCCAGAGGTCAGTGCTTTGCAAAGAAAGTACATCGATCAGTTCCCAGATATCAAAGATAAGGTAAAATGTATTCCATGCACTGAGTATGAAGAGATCAAAGACATCGATCTTTTCATCAGCAACTATGCGTTGTCCGAGTGTAGTTTACCTGTACAAATGGATTACTATGATAAGTTGGTTGCAAATGCTAATTTTGCTTACATTATCTACAACCTTGTCAACTTTAATGATTTCCACTATAATGACTTCATAGACAAGATCAAAGAAGAATACACCTTTGATGTTGGCAAAGATTATGAAAACACTGTTATTCTAGCAACAAAAAAGTTCCCCAATGAATCGAATTCCTGATTACATTACACTCACCTGCGATATCGTTGCGTGGATGTGCAAATATTGTAATGACAATAAAATTGAATCACTTGTAGTTGGTGTGTCTGGTGGAATTGATTCTGCTGTATCATCAACTCTTGCAGCAAAGACTGGTCTACCAACTTATGTTGTGGGTATGCCTATCAAACAGAATGATGCACAAGAAACTCTTTCTGATGCACACATGTATTGGTTAGAAAAGAACTATAAAAATGTGACAGTTCTGAAAGCAGACTTGTCTGATGTTTTTGGTAAGTTTACTGAGACCATTGGTAAGGAATGTGGTATGGAATATGTTATCAATAAGATGGCATGTGCAAACACTCGTTCTAGACTTCGTATGGTAACTCTCTATCAGATTGCTGCATCTGTAAATGGCATTGTAGTTGGTACTGGTAATAAGGTAGAAGATTATGGAGTCGGTTTTTATACTAAGTACGGTGACGGTGGCGTTGACATTGCTCCGATTGCCGATCTTTACAAAACAGAGGTCCGAGAACTGGGAAGAACCTTTGGAGTAATCCCTGAGATTATTGATGCAAAACCCACGGATGGTCTGTGGGATGATGGACGTACTGACGAGGACCAGATCGGTGCATCCTATGAAGATTTAGAATATGCCATGGAACATGGTACTGGTCCTGCAGTTAGGGTCCTTCATGACTTCCACTGCAAGAACAAACATAAAATGAATCCTATCCCTACATACAAACTTGAGGTAAAAAAAGAATGCGTATCGGCGTAATCGGTGCGGGTAGACTTGGCATCTGTTTTGCACTACTGTGTGAAGAGTCTGGTCACAGTCTATTGGTATCCGATGTGGTATCTAAGTATGTTGAACAGATCAATAACAAGGAGATTTTCAGCAACGAACCAGAGGTAGAAGAACTTCTGATGCGTTCTGAAAATCTTCGTGCTACAACTAACAATCAAGATGTAATCAGAAACTCTGATATCATCTTCACATTTGTTCCTACGCCATCTCTTGAGGATGGTAGTTATGATTCTACATATGTGGATCAAGTTGTTGAAGATCTAATTAAAGCACCATCTCTTGATAATAAGATCTTTGTTATTGGATGTACTACAAATCCAGGATATTCAGATGAAGTAGAAAAACGTCTTGAAGGTCGTGGAATTAATGTATATTACAATCCAGAGTTTATTGCTCAGGGATCTATTATCAAAGACATGAGAACCGCAGATATGATTCTCTGCGGCGGTGAGTATGGAGAAAACTATCGACGTGGATTTGAATTAATCGAAGGGATCTTTGACGACATTCAAGATACTCCTGTTAAGTTTCATAGAATGTCTCGCACTGCTGCTGAGATTACTAAAATTGGAGTCAACTGTTTCCTTACTTACAAGATCAGTTATGCCAATATGATGGGTCAGATTTTGTACAATTCTGGATGTGGTTCAGAGATTGATAGTATCCTTCAAGCTGTAGGAGATGACTCTAGAGTCGGTTCTAAATACTTGCGTTACGGATTGGGCTTCGGTGGTCCATGTTTGCCTCGTGACAATAGGGCATTAGGACACTATGCTGATCAAGTTGGTCTTAAGTATAGTCTTCCTCAAGTAACAGACGATTTCAATGATGCACACGCAGATTTTATCTGCAATTATTGTATCGAAAAGAACGTAGACAATCTGCCTTTCTTCATCGAAAGTATCTCTTATAAGATTGGCACTGATATGGTAGTTGAGAGTCCTAGATTCCGACTGGTAACCGACCTCCTTGAAAAGGGATATAAGGTTTATGTTCAAGAAATCGACGATGTGAAACAACGATATGAAGATGAGTTGTGTGATAAGTATGGTGATGACAATCTTATCTTTGTAAACAATCCATCTGAAGTTTATGAAACCGTGTGGAGGATTGATCTTTGACTATTAGCTATAATAGACTTGGTAGTAATGGCAGACTGGGTAATCAAATGTTCCAGTATGCCTCCCTCAGGGGTATTGCTGCCTACAATGGTTACCATTGGCAAATTCCATCCGATGATGTAGATCATAAGGACAACTACGGTCTTTTTGAGACCTTTGAAATGGTTAACTGTAAACCAGATAACCTTGGTATTTGTAACGCTAGAAGTGTTACGGAATCCAACCATAACTTTGACGAAGCGTTGTTCAACACCAAGGATGGTGTTAATATTGATGCGTATCTCCAAACGGAGAAATACTTCAGACACATCGCCGATCAGATCCGTGAAGACTTCACCTTCAGATCAGATTTTCTCGATCCTTGTAAAGATATTATTAGTAGCCTGGATAGGCCTCCTATTTTCTTGCATATTCGCCAATCTGACAACATCGGAAGGGAAGAGTACCATCCCATCCTCCCGATACGATATTTTCAGGATTCGCTCTCACACTTCCCAGTAGATACACCTTGCTTTGTATTCACTGATGACATTGAGTGGTGTAAGAATGAACCCTTCTTTGATGATGATCGCTTCATGTTTAACGAAGGGAACGAGAGATACACATATAAAACTATTGATGGTACTGGAAAGATGCAGAACACACTTCTACCTCAGGTAGATCTGTGTTTGATGTCTCTATGTTCTGGTGGCATTATCGCCAACTCTTCATTCTCATGGTGGGGTGCTTGGTTGCAGAAAGATCGTGGAAAGATTATTGCACCTGATCCTAAGAAATGGTTTGGTACTGCAATGTCAAATCTAGACACATCTGACATTGTGCCCGAGAGATGGGTAATTCAAGATTGGAGTAAATAATGGCTATTTCATTTCAAGGACTTGGTAACGAGGGTAGACTCGGTAACCAAATGTTCCAGTATGCTTTCTTAAGAGGACTTGCACATAACCGCAAGTTTGATTGGTACATTCCTGGGCCTGATGCTGACAGACTTGATAACTATGGTTTGTTTGAGGCATTTAACCTAACGAATTGTAAGATCGGTCAGAACACTAGTGAGAAGTTTCTTCCCAATAGAGTTGAGTATCGTGACATGCATTTCAATGAGAAGATCTTCAATGAATGTGAGGATAATACGAACTTCTCAGGTAATTTTCAAACAGAAAAATACTTTGAAGCCATCTCTGATAGTATTAGAGATGATTTCACTTTTCGTAACTGCTATCTTGAACCCTGTAAAGAGTTTATTGATAGTCTTGGAGGACGTGATAAGTGCATCTTCCTCCATGTTCGCCGTGGAAGCCCTGGTTTGACAGGTCGCCGTGGTGAAAAGTGGTCTTACCAGATGGTACAAGAGTATCATCCTCTGTGTAAGGCTGAATACTACAAAGAAGCCTTGACGCATTTCCCACTTGCGGATCTAAATGTGATTGTGGTTTCTGACTTGATCGACTGGTGCAAAAAACAAGATTGGCTTCAAGGCGATAACTTCCACTTCTCCGATTCTTCTTATGAAGTATTTGGAGATGGCGCGTCTGTACCTTACATCGACTTATGTTTGATGTCTCTCTGTAGTGGTGGTATAATTGCTAATAGTTCGCTGTCTTGGTGGGGTGCATGGCTCATTCGTGATCCAAAAAATCCTATCATTGCACCCGATCCTTGGTTTGGTCCTGCCTACGCTCATTATGATATGAAGGATATGATTCCTTCTAGATGGGTGAAACTGCACAATGACCCATCGCCTGTAACACCTGAACAATGAAAGACGTAACATTTCTACTGCCATGTAGAATTGAAACTGAAGATAGACTTCGCAATGTCATTACTTCTGTATCATATCTACTGAAGAACTTTCCTGAATCGAAAGTAATGATTCAAGAAGAGGATACTAAATCCGTCTTCAAAGAATATGCTTTCCCTAGAATTGAAAAGTATGTCGGTGACACTGACAATCTGATTCATATCTTTGAGGAGAGTGATGAAAAACTATTCCACAAGACTAGGATCTTGAATGATCTTTGTTGTGCAGCAGAGACTCCTATCATCTATAATCATGATGTGGATGTTGTTTTGCCTAAGAATAGTTACGAACTTGCACACCACTCTATTGTTAAAGAAGGATCACATGCTGTGTATCCTTTTGGATGTGGTATCTATCAATGGGCTGTTACATATTCTGATGAACTCTTAGATAAATTTCTTTCATCTCACGATGGAAATGATTTTGATCTAGGAGTTCTCAAAGATAGTAAACAACGCATCCCATCCTCTATTGGGTGGGGACAAATGATTCAAAAGGCTGTAGAAGTATCCATGGGAATGTGGAACGAAGAGTTCCTATCCTGGGGTGCTGAAGACTGTGAGTTTTATTATCGATTGAATCTTTTTGGCTTTAAAGTTGGAAGGGTTGTTGATGATATCTACCACTTCGAACATGGTAGAACATTTAACTCTCATTACCACAATCCAAAGTTCCAAGATAATGATAAACTTTGGCAGTGGATTAGAAATCAAGACCGTGATACACTCGCTGGTTATTATTCGAATTTGCATTATCTTAAAGTCAGGGGAGAACAGTTAAATGCTAGCCTTTAATCAAATCGGGAACTTGGGCCGACTCGGTAACCAGATGTTCCAATATGCAGCGGTTAGAGGTATCGCTGCAATGCGTGGGTATGAGTTTTGTATTCCACCTGATGATGTTAAACGTGTTGATAACTACAGTTTGTATCGTGCCTTCACGTTAGAATCAGTAGGACAAAGAAATCAATTCGTTCTGGATCGTGGCCATGCCCCTGTAGTAATGGAAAAACATTTCCATTTCGATGAAGAACTACATAGAATGTGTCCCAACGATGTAAGTCTGTTTGGTTTCTTCCAGACCGAAAAGTATTTTGCAAACATCAAAGACGAGATTGCTAGAGACTTTACGTTCCATGATTCCATCAGTGCTCCTGTCAAGGAGCTTATGGATTCGATGGATTCGCCACCTATCTTTCTTCACGTTCGTCGCGGTGATCCTAACCTCGTCGATGCTAGGGGATTTAAGTGGTCGTACACGCAATGCTCGTCGCAACATCCACCACAACCGTTGGCCTATTACGAGGAAGCTCTGAAGGAGTTTCCTGAGGATCAACCAGTAATCATCTGTTCAGACTCCCCTGAGTGGGTTAAGGAACAAGAGTTCTTTGCTGATGATAGGTTCCTTGTATCAGAACCAACAGATAAGTATTCTGATGGTTCATGGGAACCCTTTGTAGACCTCTGTATCATGAGTATGTGCAGCGGTGCTATCATTGCTAACTCTTCCCTCTCTTGGTGGGGTGCCTGGTTGCAGAGAGGACGCGGTAAAGTCGTCGCTCCTAAGATGTGGTTTGGTCCTGATTATAAGGACAAGGACACCAAAGACTTATATTGTGAAGGATGGATTACAATCTAATGGATAAAAACAAATCAGCATATAAACTAAAAGGTTTTGGTCCTGTCTATGTGATCAACCTTGATGGTCAACCAGAACGTTGGCAATGGATGCAGGAACAACTTGATTATTGGCAAGTTGAAAACTATACTCGCGTCTCTGCTTATGATGGTAGACCCGAAACTGGTGAAGATTTGAGTGAGATCGTGAAGGGACGTTACCCTGCCGATATGTCAGCAGGAGAGATTGGATGCGTTACCAGTCACCTCAAAGCCATTAAACAGTTTTATTATGAAACTGATGAACCATATGCAATCATCATGGAAGATGATTGTGATATTAGTATTGCCAAATACTGGACCTTTACTTGGAGACAGTTCATCTCTAGAGTTCCTTATGATTGGGACACAGTTCAGGTCGCCATTATTTGCCCAGGAGAACTGCATGTAAACATTCATCGCAGATTTATTAACGATTTCTCCACGGCATGTTATGTTATTACCCGTCACCACGCCAAGAAACTGATTGACTTGCACTGCCGAGGAGACCAGTACAAACTTGACAACGGTGTCAAACCCCGACCAGTTGCGGATGATCTCATCTATAACTCAGGTGCCTCATACGCTTGCCCCATTTTCTTGTACAAGATAGAATTGGGATCGTCAATTCATCCAGAACATATCGAAATCTTCCACAGAGGAAGCCATAATGGACTTCGTAATCTTTGGGAGACTCGGGGATCTGACATCACAATCGATATGATTAGTGAGTTTGATCCTTATCTGGGTCGAGTTGCTGGTAGGGATAACCCTAATCAACAGTCTAGTCAACAAAGGGCAGGTGTCGAAGAACTCTCTTCTCCAGCTGTGGGTTGACAAAAGACCAAGATTAAGGTAGTATAAATATTCTGAACTGTTACTACATGTAACAGTTTACAACAAACGCGACATGTCGAGTCGCTATCATCTGTGGGTATAAAACTCCACAAGTAAAAAAAGAGGTATTTTCAAATGTTCAAAACTGCAATCGCAACTCTCGCCGCAGCTGCTGCTGTAGCTGCCCCGTCTGCTGCCCTTGCTGGCCCTTACGTCAACGTAGAAGCCAATGCATCCTGGACTGGGGATAATTATACAGGCGCAACTACAGATTTCCACGTTGGCTACGAGGGAGAACTCGGTGCGACTTCTTGGTATGTTCAGGGTGGCCCTGCTATCGTCGCTGCTGACGGTGCAGAAAACAGTGGTCGCTTCTCTGGTAAGGCTGGTCTTGGAATCCCTGTCTCTGAGGCAGTTGGAGTCTACGGTGAGCTTTCTTTCCTGACTGCTGAAGACGAGTTCATGGACGATCTTGCCCTTGGTGGTAAGTTGGGCGTTAAGTATAATTTCTGATTTAATAATAGACACATAAACATCTAGGTGTTATGATGGGGGTGCGACGGCACCCCTTTTTTCATGCCCAAAATTCTTGGTGTAATTTGTCATCCATTGACGGTATTGAACTTGTGTCTTTTCGGATCCCTTGGTGTGATTGAACTTATACATATTCATGCCCATCACAAAATGGATATGGATGTCCATTCACATGTTCGTCAGTTCTGTAAAAAGAATGCAGATACTTGTGAGGGATATATTTCTGAGGATGATTATTGAATGAATGTAATTGGATTATACGGAGCATTAGGTTGGGACAGTCATTGTGATGAAGACTGGGTTCATGACTCAGGAGTCACTCTTTTCTGTAACGGCAATCATGTATGCAGTATCCAAGAAGAACGCTTAACTGGATATAAGTATGATGGAAATTTTCCATACAAATCTATTGAGTATTGTTTGTCTGCAGCAGGCCTGACATCAGATGATATTGATGTTGTAGTTGTACCAGAACCAGGCAACAAACGATACTTCATGGACCTTGATGGTTCAATGAACACAGTTAAACATAGTTTTCCTAAGTCCGATATAAAATTCATCTCACATCATCAGGCACATGCATACTCTGCAATGTACTCTACTGATGTGAACGATGGATCTTTTTTAATTATTGATGGCGGAGGAAGTTATGGTGTTATTGGTGGTCAACAACTCTATACCGAGACAGTAACTTTCGGATACTTTAATAAGAAGGAAAGAATGTATCGCCAGTTTGATATTGGTGGTAAGTTTGGATTGTATTATCAAAGTTGGGCTCATCGAATTTATTGTGATAAAACTAAGAAGGATCTTTCTCCTATAGATCATAAACATTGTGAGTCCTGGGCAGGCAAAGTAATGGGACTTGCCGCATATGGAATGGTACATGATCTTTCTGATGACTATGAGATTTGTACCAGAGGATTTCCTCGATTAGAATTTAAGACACCACCTATAGGAAGGTATCGTTACTTTAACCCACAAGATAGAGCTGCATGGTTGCAGTATAACTTTGAAAACTCTGTGGTGGACTACCTGAGTGCATTGGAAACAAAAGGATACTTGACTAAACATGTGTGCCTTAGTGGAGGTATCTTTCTCAATATCTGTTTGAACACACGCATCAAAAAAGAATTCCCCAATCATACATTTACATTTACTCCTTTCCCTGGAGATTGTGGATTGAGTTATGGTGCTGCAGCATGGGGATGTGATGATGTAACTGTCCCAGATAATCTTGCCTTCCTTGGTAAAGAATATACGGAACCTGTTGCTGAAGATACTATCAAAGAAGTTGCAGAGTTATTGAATCAGGGGAAGATTGTTGCCTGGTTCCAAGGTAGGTCGGAGTTTGGTCCTAGAGCATTGGGATCTAGATCTATTCTTATGAGTCCTTGTGCTGCAAAGAATAAAAAGATTTTAAACGAACGAGTTAAACACAGGGAACCATGGAGACCTTTTGCTGGTGTCATTTTGCGGGATCATCTGGATGACTTTGTTGAAGAGGGTGTGGATAACCCATATATGTTATTCTCTCAGTTTGTTAGACATGACAGACGACGTATGATCCCTGCGATTACGCATGAGGATGGCACATGTAGACTGCAGACAGTTAGTGATGGACCTCTCGCTCAGTTGTTACAGGAGATGTGGAATCTATGTGGAGTGCCTGTACTATTAAACACTTCATTTAATGATAATGGTATGCCAATTGTGGAGACTCCTGAAGATGCTGTAAGGGCTTATATGTCTATGGATATTGATGCCTTAGTCCTAGGAAATGAGTTGATTTACTAACAATTCACACTAGTGAAAATACCTAGATATAATAGGATTATTCCTAAGAGGCCCTGCTTATGCAACGCTTCAACGAGATCACATTAAACATCACAGTCGCAATCATTGATTTCTTATACAGAGGGAGGGATTATCAACGTTTTTGGGTACTAGAGGAGATTGCTCGGGCACCATACTTTGCATTCTTAAGTGTGTTGCACTTGAGAGAATCTATGGGTTTACGAGGTCCAGAACACATCTATTTGATGGAGGAACATTTTGCTCAGACTCTTAACGAAACAGAACATCTGGAGTATATGGAAAGTCGGGGTGGCAATTCTTATTGGATTGATCGCTTTTTCGC
>CEOJ01040565.1_pt1 | contig 21165 bp, 31 predicted proteins | sample 530281 | NCBI WGS metagenome assembly CEOJ01 (sample SAMEA2619879, study PRJEB7988) | marine metagenome | isolation source: saline water (ENVO:00002010), including | reverse complement strand
GCTTTGATGCAACAAGCACAAGCAAATAAGAGATTGGATTTTGAGATCGCAAGATTAAAGAATTGCGGAGAATTATTAAAATCTGGAATTCGCTTTGCCCCTGGTACAAAATATGCAAAGATCTGTGAGGATGTACAAGTGAAAGGTGTGAACTTTATGGTTCCACACATACACCCCATCCCTGACCTCCCTAAGAACTAATGGATATTCCCGAGATCAACATCAAGGGTAAGGATATTGGTGAGATCCGAATCCCTAGTGTGCCTGATTATCTGTTGGATCCACCCACAGCGGTCCCGATCTATCCGCCTGTAACAACACAGGTAGGTGTGCCTATCGTAGACATCCCTGGCTGTGTAGAAGCACACGAACAAAATAGTGATAGGGAAAGGAGTGGAATATTATCTGATGATGATCCTAAAGGTGTCAAAGTATATTGTGATGCAGGCGTACCATCATTCAATCCTATTGACTACAACGCAGGTAAGTTGAAGTGGTCTGGTGAAGCAGAAGTTCCACCAGTTAAACCACCAGAAGCACCAGAAGCAAATGCACCCGAGATCCCTAAGGATGCAGCGGGTGCAGTTATCAAGTGTCCTACAGAAGCACAGCAACTAAAAGAACCTGTGGGTACGTTGGTGGATTCTGGTAAGAAGAAAATTGTTGAATATAGATTGATCGGTCAGGAATGTATTCCTATTAAAGAAGATCTGAAAATACCTGATCAGATCATTAAAGCAATCCCGTCAGCAGGACAGGTCACAACTACAGCATCGATTGCTGTTGTGGCAACTGCCGCTGCTACAGCGACACCTCTTTTGTTGAAGGTTGTTAAACCAATAGTCAAACAGATAATCAAGAAGGTTCAAAAACTATTAGGTAAAGAACCTCCCAAATTATCCAGACTTGAGATACAAACTAATACTTATCGTGAGAAAAAAGGAATGTCTCCTTTGAAGTTTGGTGCGAAGAAAAAGAAAAAGTAATTAGCAATCTGTGAATGCTTCACCAACTTGTGAACCAACTTCGGAACCAATGTTCTGACCTAACAGCATTGCCCAACCACCTGCTAACCATCCAATATATGGGATGCTAGAGACTGCTGGGACAGCAATGCCAGCGGCAATGCTAGTTCCTGCCATTGCACCTTGAGACCGTGCGCCAGCGTCCGCCCTGATACACTCTTCGCTTTTTGCAAGGTTCTTTCCCTCAGCGTCTGAGACGTTACCTCCGATATTGCGAACACCATCCATCGTGTATTGGTCACGACGGAACTCACGACGCATTTCTGTTGTAGGACCAAACAGTCCACGCTTGTCCTTATCTAGAGTCAGAGATCTATCAGACTCAAGGACTGTTGGATCGTTTGCTTTGTATTCGATCTTGTAACCATCTCTGGTTGCCTCTACCTTATAGGAAGAGTAGTCTCCATTGGGAAACTGAATTGCAGGGAACTCTGGAACTGAGTTATCTTTAATCAGATAACCCAGCAATCCAATGTGAGCTACTGCAAATAGACTGCCTGCGGCAATCGCAACAGTCTTTAGCGGTTTCATAATCCTGGTACTTGAATAGGTACAGGTCCTTCAGTTGCTCCAGGCAATGCATCAGGAATTGCTGAATCCAACATTCCAGGGAGTGCATCAGCGATTGCTCCTGCTGCAGCCTTAGTGATGCGTTCTCTTGCTTGTTCGGCAAGTGCTTCTCTATTGAGATAAACAACTGTACCAGCACCAATAATGCTGGCAGTTCCTAAGAACGAAATGACTGCTAATACGTTAATAATTTTCTGCATAATCACATTTTGTAAGTGTCATCTGTAGTAATCTTAAGTGGTGCTTGTTCAACTTTAATAGTTTGAACAGGACCAGAAGATTTTGCAGCTTCAATCAGTTTTTCCAAATCTGCTTTAGTGATACCACCAGCGGCAGCAGCGGCAGCGTTAGCACCATTCATTTTCATAGTGCCGTCACCTGATTTCTTAGCCGTTTGAACCCCGAACGTAGCTAAAACCCCAGTAAACACGGAGGCTATGAAGGTCGGATCGAGATCTTGCTCAGGAAACTGAAGTGCTTTAGGAAGATCTACATACGCTAGAGTTAGGATGCCACCAGACCATACTAAAATTCCCAACCTTACAAACGTAGACAGAATTGCTAGTTGCTCTTCCTTGTCTTCAGATGCCTCTTTAAGTTTACCGAAGATACCCTTCTTTTTGGGTTCCTCCTGTTTTACTTCAGACATTTGATTGTATGAGTGGCAGCTCTATTTAGTCTTCGCCAGATTTCTTTTTGCCAATGTTATATTTGGACTCAAGAATCCACTCGCCCTTATCCTTATAGGAGATAACTTTGATCTGATTCAATGGTGCAAGTTCACCCAGAGATTCTGGTGATGCAATATCAACTAGACCCCAATCAGACAATAGTTTTGTAATTCTGTTTCGGCGTTCTACATCGTTAGAAGTTAAATTCGCGTGCTTTCCATCTAGCGCGAACAATTCTTTGAAGTGTACAATGTAATACTTACCTTTCTTATGAAGGATATGACAAGACTGGAAAAGTTTCTTTTCCTTACGTGATGCCACACCAATCCGTGTAAGTGTCTCTCTAACTTTTAGAAAATCGTCGGGTTGACGTAACGAGACCTCAACCATCATATCGACATTCCAAGAGATCTCGTGTTCTCCCTCGGTCATCCTTTGCCTCCAGTATTCATTTTAGATTTAATCAATTCAATCTGATCTTTAGTCAGAATTCGTAACGCATCCCGTGCTTTTTCATCTGAATACTTGAAGTAGTCTTTGATGAGAGCGAGATCTTCGACCTGCTCTTTCTTTTGCCAGGGAGAAAAACGGCGTTTCTTTCTCAGACTATTTAGATAAAACGAATATTGAACATCATTATCGAGATGATGAAGGCGATTCATCTCGTTTGCATAAAGAACCGCATCCACGTGACCCGAGAGACAACGGTTCACAATGTATGCGGGATACTTCCTCATCCAGTCAGGACCACGTTCACGTAGATCTTCCTTGGTGAAGTTTACACTGTTTAGATAATCACCGAGGGGGTACTGCTGTTTGCTCATCAAGAAGTTCTTCAATAGGGGAAAGGTTCTTATAGTTTGTGACCATCAACTCTTTACGTTTTGATTGGTCAACGTTGTATGAACCTGTAGATCTCATAGTATAGGTAAAGTCCCACTCAGTCAAGTTGTATGACTCAAACAATGCACGAGTATTTTCGTTTGAGTTGTATGTGATCAACCAGTTATGCGGGGACTTCTTGCAGGTTTCTGCAAACATATGGTGGTCAAATCCTTTGTGCATAGTGCCTCCCTTTCCACCGTAGAGGAAATCTTTAATATCGTATGGAGGATCCAAGAAACAAAATGTCGATTCTCCGTTTCCATAATCGTCTAAGAGTAATCGTGAGTAGTCAACATTAGTGATGTGCCAGTGCTGAATCATCTCAGAGAACTGAGGAAGTTTCTTAATAGAGCGAACACTAAAGTTGGAGTTGGATGCTTGACCAGAGAAAGAAGAGTTCTCAGTTAGACCTGAGAAGGAGCACTTGTTCAGTACATAAAAATACACTGCCTGTTGAAACTCATCTCTATCTGCAATCACATCCTTGGCAAGAAGGAATACTTCCTTTGCTCTTTCTACAGTATTTGATTCACTCTTGATTGCAAGCAGTGCTTCACACAAGTCTTCACCACGTTCTTGGAGTTGCACCCAAAAATTATATAGGTAATAGTATTTGTCATTTACCCATACAGGCGTCTCTGGGTTCTGTTTTGTAAACTCGATTGCAACACTTCCACCACCCAAGAATGGTTCACGGAACTCTTCGATGCCAGTAGGAAACTTACCCACTAACATCTTTGCTGCACGGGACTTACCGCCAGGGTATCTAAGGGGTGTTTTCAGGTTCTTCATCGTGTACGAGTTTTAGGTTTACCATATTCTGACCGTAAGGTCCGAAGTTTACTGGTCCAGTTGGGATTGCGTTCCAAGCAATATTAGCACGAAACTCGTTACCAAAGTGTGGTGCGGAGAAATGCAACAACCAACTTGGCCAGACAATCAATGTACCAGGACTGTAGACGGGTGCTGGTACGGCATTCAGATAGGTAGATGTAATCACTTCCATCTGATTAAAGGAACGTGCCCAGCAGGGGTCCTGAAACATCGTAGGATGCCCCTCAGAGAGGCAGTAGACCCCAGACCAATAAGATAGGGGGTGTCGGTGTGGTTGATGGCATCCGCCGCTATGAGGGAATGATACGTTACCCCAAGCAAGAGAAACCTCAAACCTCCCATACATCTCATACTCTTCTGCCTTTTGTATCTGATCCAGACACGAATGAATCCAGTCAAACAGAGGTTTGAACTGCGGAAGAGTGTGCAGGTTACCTCTGGTTGTCTGGACTGGTGAAGGAAGATTAAACTCACCCCTCTCAATAGGATCTAGTGCGTCTAAGGTTGGGTCTACTAGATCTGTATTCTCGAAGGTGTAGATTTCAACTGGAAAAATATTATGCTTTTTCATTTCCTCCAAACGAAGGTTCCATCGTATGTAGACATATGGTTGTTGATGTCCTCATCCTCACGGTAGACTTCTACCGCTCTACGAACTGCCTCACAATGATAATCGTGACCAATGAACAAACCACCAGTCTTAACTTTAGGATACCAGTCATAGAGTTCTTGAAGAACTTGATCGTAATTCAACCAAGCATCTAGAAAAATAAAATCAAAGGTACCATCATCACATCTATCCACAAGATGATGAGCATCACCTTTCCACAATTCAGATCTCTGACTCTCGCCAGACCATTTGATATTGTGCTTAGCAGTAAACTCAACCAACTCCATCTCGGAATCATTCGTGCTATTAGTTGGCACTGCGTTCCACTTATCAGGGATGCCACTATCGTTTGGATTTAGATAGTCTGTGTATGGTTTCCAGTTATCGATACCATACAGTTTCTTGACGTTAGGACAGTTCTGGAGAATGGTGCAATGACTTTCAGCACGAAAGACCCCAACCTCCAAACCGATAAGGTTTGAACCGTGGAGTCCGATGAGATGAATTACAGAACGAATGTCAGTAAGTGCATCAACAAAATTGTACTGCTTCGGATAAGGATGCATTAGTCTTCTACGATTTTAACTTTGTAAACTGTAGACTTTGCGGTCTTCTTTGCGAAGTACAAATCAATCCGCTTCTTAGTGTAGTAGAGAGCAACCAGAACAATAATGAATTGGATACCCTCACCCCAACTCATATTCCACGCTTCGTTGAGGTCCAACGATGCTTGAGCAAAATACATCATAGGATTAGTTTCTTTTTATCGGGTGTTTTGATGGCAGAGAACATCTCTTTGTACTGATCAATAATACCGTCTTGAGTATCAAGCAAGTATACCACGTAAGACTTTGGAATGGTAATCTCAGTACCACCTTTCTTAATGATAGGTGCCCAAGGAGCAAAACCAAGAGTACCTTGTCCGCTAGGGATAGCAACGATAGGGTTCACAATCGTGATACTCTCATCGTCTTCTTTAACAACGTCGGTGACAACATCTTCACCAGACCACATACGAATAACTTTTACATTCATTTGAATTGACACCTCATCATTAGTTCAGTTAAAAACGCCACCAGGTTGATCTCGTGATCGGCAACGAAAGCAGACTTGTACTGGTATTCACCGATGACAAGAACTGCTTCAGGAATAGATTGGGGTTGAAAATGCGTGTAGAGACTATCATAAATGTTCCTCATAATTTGAGTAGGTTCGTGATCGAGATTCTGCACAACCCATTTCTTCATCTTAGTAAACTCCTTATTCTTCAGGAAAGTTACAAGGTCATCAAGTTTAGTGTCAGATACAACACTAAGAATGCCAGTGTCAATCTTACCAATGGAAGAATAACGTTGGAGTTCATTCAGAGTCCGACGAAAGTCGGGGAAATACTTTTGGACTAGCGCCGCCAGAACGCGAGGTTCGGCATCGACTTTGTTTTCTTCAAGGATGGACTGGACACGCTTGAAAAAGTTTGCTGCGAGTTGTTGCTTTTCTTTTCCGTTGATTGCAAACTCGATAACAGAACATCGACTGTGGAGCGGTTCGATGATTTTGTTTTTGTAGTTGCAGGTAAAGATAAATCTGCAGTTGTTGCTAAACTCCTCAATAGACGCCCGTAGGAGGAGTTGAACATCAGGGGTTGTGTTATCTGCCTCATCAATGATGATGACTTTGTGTTTAGCAGATGACGCAAGCGATACGGTTGAAGCGAAGTTCTTCGCATTGTTTCTGACAGTATCGAGGAATCGACCTTCGTCGGATCCGTTGATGACATAATAGTCTGCTCCAAGTTGTTCGCAAAGTGCTTTAGCGACAGTGGTCTTGCCGATACCTGGTGGACCAGACAGGAGGAGATTTGGAATCTCACCCTTGTCCACGAACTTGTTCAGAACACTCTTAATGTTCTCAGGCAGAATGCAGTCATCCACAACACGCGGACGATACTGCTCACACCACAGGAAACCACTCATATCAAAATTTGTTCTTGAGATTTGGAAAGGTTGAAACTGAAGATCACCTTATCAATACTATCACGATGTGGTAGAGATTGGTGGATCATATACGAAGGGAAGAAAATAATGTCACCTTCGACACAGGGCGGAACAATGGTTTCAATTTGTCCCGTCCAGGGATCTGCCACTGGTGAGAAGAAAGCAGTAGGTGAAGCACCTCTACTGAGTTGTGCATAGAACACTGCTGAGTAACCAATAGCACCGTGGTTGTGTGCTGGGTGGCAGGCAGTTTCAGTATACCGCTGACACCAAGCATTGTCTACGGTGGCACCAGGGTGGAGTTGCTGGAACTCCTGAAGAGGTTGCCTCAGGACTTTAAGGAGGTTAGGGAAGTAGTCTGGTTGTACTCCTGCATCATAATACTTGTAGTAATCAGTGTACGCACAGACATCCTGACTAGACTCTACAGGATCAAACCAGTGTCCTGCGTGGCACTCACGGTCATCCCAATCAACAAGATTGAGGAAATCAGACTTGAGAGTCGTACCCCAGTTTGGGACTGGAGCGCGGTAAACAGGAACTTGGAATAGATCATCAAATTTTTGGATCACGAAGGTTCTAGAGCAATGTAATATTCGAGGTTGCCATCAGCAGAAACAAAGTGACTAACTTTGTTCTTAGCAACACTGACTTTATAGTCACCAGGCATCAGTCGAATGTTCTCAACTTTGAAGCAGTAACAGAAGTCAGCAACTTCAGGATTGTGCTTACCAACAATAGCAGAGAAGGTGTTAGAAGTTTCGTTCTTCTTATCACAAACCATAAGTTGTACGTTCTCACCTTTGTTGAAAAGGCACAGATCAGGAACACCCAGGATGCTTGCTGCTCTCATCAGATCGTTGAGAGTGTCGGTGCGAAGTTCAAACTCCACATCGATGTCAGGCATCTCTATCTCTTTGTTCGGCGGAGACTGGATGGTGGATGGGTCTGCATCGAAGAACGTTGTTGTAGTCGCAGATGTCTGATCTGTAACTGTAACTTTCTTCTCCGCACGGAAGTCAAACACTGGAGTCTGATGCAGCGAGAGACAACTGAGGAACTGCCCCAGATCATAAATCGCGACTTGCCGAGGGATGTCTTCAGGAATCTTAGCAATACCAAAGATATTCTTGCCGACAGACATCGTACGCAATTTGTTGCCAGGAGTAACAATGATAGACTTGTTAATCGTAGCGAAATTCTTGAGGATGTTCTCAGTTTTCTTAGTAAGTTTGACAACGCTCATTGAGGATAACTTTCAGTTTGTGCGGATTTATCGGAGAAGTGGAGGAGGAGCATAGCGTAGTGGATGATCTTAATGATGTCCCTCCTTGCTGTGCCCTTCTTATCATAGCGAGAGGCATATTTTAGGATGTTGGATCTGCAGAATGCCTCCGCGTCACCAACAGATTCAATCAAATCGAGGGTTTGGATGTTATCGGAAGAGTAATGTGCACCGTAGGTGCCTGTGATGTAATCACGAACTTCCTTTAGAATCCGTTCCTCGTCATACTTAAACGACATAACCGTACTGTTCACGAAGAATTTTCTTATAGGGTTTGCCTTGTTCTCGCAGTTCTGCTACAAGGCGGAGTTTGTTGTGAAGACTGGTATCGCCACCCAGTTTGAGGGCAGCGATGATGGTTACCAGTTCTTTATCAGAGATCGGAAGATCCATAGATCGTTTAATTGTACACTACTGTGTGAATCGCGTCAACCAAGAAGTTCAGGATTACCGTCCTTGTCGAAGTCGTTATCGATCTTATCATAGAGTTCAAGGAATGCCTGCTTAGTTTCATCATCGAAACGATTGATGCTGTACTTGATGGCATCTTCCTTGGAACCGAAGATAGCGAATGCCTTCACAATGTGGACCAAGCGACGAGTAGAGATCACTTCGTCAATACCACCCTCTTGGAAGGTCTTGCGAATGATGCTTGCCCAGTCAGCAAGGCGACCACAGAAATCCTTATCACCACAGATCTTGCTAAGGATCTTGGTTTCGGTCACGACGGACGGATAGTCCTGCTCAAGTGTAATGGCAAAACGCTCTAGGAATGCTTCGTTGAGAACGTTAGTTCCAACAAAGCGACCGTCATCGCTGCCTTTACCTTTAGTATTTGCAGTTGCAATAACATTGAAACCCTCTTTTGGTTGAACGTACTTACCGATTTTCTTCAAGAAGACACCTTTGCCTTCAAGGACAGACTGCAAACAGAGGATCTTATTGGAGGACAAGTCCACTTCATCTAGAAGCAGCACTGCTCCGCGTTCCAGAGCATCGACGACTGGTCCGTTGTGCCAAACAGTGTTGCCATCAACAAGACGGAAACCACCAATAAGATCATCCTCGTCGGTTTCAATGGTGATGTTAACGCGAATCAACTCCCTATTTAGTTGAGCACACGCTTGCTCCACACCGAAAGTTTTACCGTTTCCAGACAGACCTTGGATGTAAGTAGGATAGAAGATACCAGACTTGATGATCTTCTTAATGGAATTGAAGTTTCCGAATGGGATGTAGTTTTCGTCTTTAGAAGGAACCAAAGAAACTTTATCTACAGCAGGAGTTGCTGCTGTTGCTTGATAGGTTTTCTCAAGTTTCTCAGCAATAGTCAGGTTCCACTTACCGATACCTGCCTTGTGATCCTTAAGACGCTTCTTGACAGTTGCGAAAGAACAGTCGAAGTGCTCAGCAGCAGAAAGCAGTTCGGGAGTGCCGACTTGCTCGCCGTGCTTAGAGAGGAAAGAAACGATGTCTTGTGTAGTGACAGGATGAGGTGCGAACATTTGTTTGTTTTGTTTGTATGTAATTAGTATAGCGTCGGGAGACGGGGATGCGGGGATGAACTGTGCCACTTATGCAACTGTCCTCGCGAAGGAGTTGAGCATACGCTTGTTAGCAGACTTGCCCCTATTCATTTTTTTGAATGCAGTACGGATCTGACTGGTGGTTGCTTCTTCATCCAACTTGTCAAGTTCACCTCCAGTTTCCTGAGTATTAGCAGGAAGAACATAGAGAGCATCATAGGGGGAGTTCTTAATTTCATAGAACTTCTCCTTCTTGAACTTGCTGTGAACAGCGTTGACATCCTCAGTCATATACTTCATATAGTGACAGTTCCACAGATAGTTACGAACGTCACGAGGAGCACAGAGACGGAACCCAAGCAGTGAGACCTGAGGGAACACATCCTTGAGGTTCTCTAGGAAGATGTTGACCTGCTCAAGGGGGTTCTCCATCTTGCGGTAGATCTTACCAGTCTTGCGGTCACGAAGTTGTGCACGACGACCGTACATATTCTCGTAGACACGTCCACCAAGGTAGTCGCTCTGAGAGAAAATAGATGCAGGACTGGACTCACCATCAGTAAGGATCGTGACAGAGCACTTCTGGAGAGCGTGACGCTTCACAAACCCAGGGATGATCGAATGTAGTGCACTGATAGTTTCGATCAATGGAGTGCCTGAGAGGGACAGTCCAGGAGTTGTGTTGAATGAATAGTAACGACCCCAGGTTGCGGTGTTACTGGAAACCGAACCAGCGTTCCTCCAGAGGCACAGTGCTTGACGGTTGAACTCCTTAGTTGTGCATTCTGAGGAGAGCATCTCTAGCAGAGCGAATCCAGAACCGAATGCGATACGACCAGCGACACGATCAAAACGATCATTCATAGATCCGTCCATCTGATTGAATGCACCCCAAGCATATGAAAAAGCAAGAACCTTGAATGGGATGTTTACCTTGCGGCAGAACCAAGTAAGTTGCAACACTTGCTTGACAGTATCCATAAGGCAGTTGGACATAGAACCAGACCAGTCCAGGATGAAGATCATCCCGTGATTCTTACCATCAGGAACAACGTTGATACGCTTGAAGATGTCATCGTTGTACTTGTAAGTGTGGAGTTTAGCAGTGTCAAGAACACCAGTACGAGCACTGCTTGTACGAGCATATGCATCTGCTGCCTTACGACACTCAAACTCTTTGACCAAGAAGTTGACTTCCTGCTGTGACTTCTTTTGGAACTCTTTGAAATCTACAGCAGACTTATCAATGTCAGCAACGATCCATTCGGGTTGATCTTCCCTGGTAAAGTTCAACTCAGATTGCTCAACAATCTTTTTCCAACCAACAACAAGTTGGTCTTCGTTGACAACAGGGATCTCAATATACTCAGTATCGTGCTGATACTTTTCATTGTTGATCAGATCCTTAAGACGCTCAGTGAGTGCCTTGTCCGTGTTTGCCTCTAGTGGATCATTACCACCTTGATTGTTTTCGATCTCAAGATCTACATCTTCATAATCTTGATCGAACTTAGACTCAGCATCATCTGACTCCTCTTCAGAGTTTTCGGAATCAGAACTACTTTCAGTAGGAACAGTCTCGCCCTGAACTTGACCGTCTTCCTGCTGCTCAGGTTTGATGTCAATCTTCTGCTTCTCTTTCTCCTCTTGCTGCTGCTTCATAAATGCATAGACTTCTTCTGCAACAGCAACTGCTTGCTCAAAGGTCTCAGCAATTTCAGTTGCTCTGACGAATGCCTGCTCCTCAGGAGTGAAAGGAATATTGCGATAGTTGCCAATCTTAAAGTGAAGATTGATACGGTCAATCAGATTGATCTCTGCAATCTTGTCACCTACACAGAAGAAGTCTTCATCGTTAAGTTCTTGGTAACCTTTGAAGAAAGTCTTGGGCAGACCTTGGTAACGACGCTTCATCAACTTTTCGATACGAGCATCTTCAGTCACATTGACGAATGACTGAGGGCACTTGAATTTTTGCCACTCTGTAGGAGTGTAGAGAGCGTGACCAACCTCGTGAGATACCAGCAGGTCATAGACATTCTCAGAAGCACGATCCCAGACGGGAAGTGTGAGAACACGACGCTGTACGTCGAACGCTGCAGTTTCACACTGCCTGTGCTCAATGATAAGGTCCTCAGTTGCAAGCAACTTAGCGAGTGTGCCTTTGACTCCTGTGTTTACTGTCATAACCCCTTTGTTTGTATATACAAAGTATAAGACCCCTGGCGGTTGCCTGGGGTCTTGAGTAGACAGTTTTTCAAGTGTCTACGGCGTTGTTTACTTGCTCGGAGTCGTCCCTTACAAGTGCCCTTGCCGTGTCTCTCTTTCTTGGAGTGGTGTTGCCAGTTGGGGATATTCATCTCGCATTGAAAGCAATCGAAATTCTAGGAGTATTTATTCGAGACTTTACAGTTTTGTGTTCCAACCAAGACGGGAACAGGACTAGCGTACGTGGTGTGGCAGGAAAGTGTCTACCCTCTTCAGTTCCCCACATACACATCTTTGAATATGGATTTGGATTATTGAATACGATACCACCGTGCTGATCGGGTATTGTATTGTGATAGTACACCCCAGACATCCTTGAATGTGCGTGAGTGTGTGCTATTTGAAAACTGTCACCTGTGGATGCATTGACCCAAGATTGATGAATTAGTGCAGAAGGTTCACCAATAACATCACAGCAAGTATAGATCCAATCTACTAACTCTGGAAGTTCATACTTCCGAAACAGTTGTAATGAATTCATCCCTTGATGAGAACCTTGTATGATTCCTTGTGATGCACCTTCAGAGACGTGAGATAAAATATCTGGATCGTCAAGTGGTATCGACTCAATCTCAGAATCGATCTTAGGATTACTATGATTGAAAACGTAAATGTTAACTGGGAACAGTTCGACTTTTACTTTAGAAGTTGGATTCAAGAAGTCAGATCTGGCAAATTGGGAAATCTTTGTTCTCGGACGGTTCTGGGTACGCTCATCATAAAACTCACGGTCCATCGTTCTTCCTCAGTTTCATTGGATCTTACCTCGTGATCTTGGTAACCTGGCCAAAAATACAGATCTCCTTCACGAGGCATCTGACAATGTGTGTATGGCCAGTATGGTTTTATCCTGTTGAGTGTCTCTACCTCTGGTGCAGGATGATAGAGAAATAGGTCGCCTGAGTTGCCAACAGGAACATCCAGATAATAGGTACCTGCAATATCTGCTTCGGCGTGGTTATGCCGCATTTGGTAACCACCTTTTGGATTGACATTAACCCAACAGTGCGTAACCTCAAGTTCTGGATCAAATAATTCTTGTTTAGAAAGTAGAAACTCCGCGAAGTCGGGGTATTCTTCGTGGAGTTTCCAGTTGGAATGTATGCTTGACCATCCAGTTCCATAGAAACGTGTGAGGTCGCAACAGAATTCCTCCCGACGTGCTTTGATTTCTTTTTTGAAATCATCGTGTCGGTTGTATTCACCATTGCTAACGTAAAACGGGATGTCAAACATACATAACGAGCATCAGATTCCGATGGAGCTTAGGAGACTCGAACTCCTGACATCCTGCTTGCAAAGCAGGCGCTCTACCAACTGAGCTAAAGCCCCTCAGAGAACGCTTTTGAAAATCCATTAACCTTTTCAAATGAAATTGTCCTTTCAAATTTATCTAGGAGGACATCTCCCTTATGCGAAATGATAAAGAAGTTTGTGTCAGCACCTAAAGACTTGAGGATTTTCAGAAGTTCATCGGTTGCCTGATTATCTAGGCTAGAATCAAACACTTCATCTAGGATGAGAAGGTTTGTCGTTACCGAGTTCTTGATCTTAGCAATATGTCTCCAGGTGAAAAGCAATGAGAGATCAATCTTTTGCTTTTCACCTTCTGAAAACGATGCGTAAGAGAAGGTATCACGGTGTCGTGATTTAATTACCTCACTGAACTCTTCGTCAAGAGTGAAATTGACGTAGGTGTCCATATCAGCAAGGTACTTGTTGATCCGCTGATTGATAACAGGAACGTATTTAGAAATAATCTTAGATTTGATCCCGCCGTCTTTCAGCAGAGTTGCAACAAGTTTTAGATCGGAAGATTCTTTAGAAACACCAGAGCAAGCAATCTCTTTAGTGTTGAAATCATTTTTCAGTTTCTGGAGATACTCTTTCTCTCCCTGAATGTCGGGTTGATTGTTCAACTCTCGAACCTGAGCAATGATGTCAGTGTTCTGTCGCATCAAACGTTGTTCTTCATTGAACAAACGCTTCACCTCAAATTGCATCTCGGTGATGTTCTCACATTCCTTACGGAAGTCTGCAACAAGTTGATTTGTTTTGTCAATCTCTTCTCTCAACTGCGACACAGCAGTATTGAGTTCTTCCCGTTTAGCACCAAGTTCTTTCATCTTAGTGCTACGAAGTTCTTCGCCAATGCTTTGAGAACAGGTTGGGCATTGGTCAGTGTTGCTAAAGAACTCGTAATCATTATCGAGTCTTTGTTTCTTAGAACCAATCTTAGTTCTAATAGTCTGCTGCTTCAGCAACTTGTCTTCTGTTTTCCTGAGGTTGAAAGAACTATCTTCCATAACCTTCAGTTGCTTGTCGAATTCGGAGATCTCATTTTTGATCTCAATCATCCGATCTTCGTTCTCAGCAAACTTCTTCTGGAACCAGTTGATCCTGTCTTGGTTTGCACCAGTCAGTTTCTCCAGGTTTCTTTCCTGAGAGGTGATTGCTTGAGAAGCGAGTTCCAGTTGATGCTGACACTCCTTCAGTGTTTGGTTAGTTTCTTTTACCCGATCCTTTAGCAGGAAATTCATCTGGGAGAAGATTTGAATATCGAGAATATCTTCGATAACTTCTCTTCGATGAGCAGCAGACAACTGCATAAAAGGAACAAAAGTTGAACTACCAAGAATAACAACTTGAGTGAAAGACTTGTAGTTAAGTTTAAGTATGCTCTGCTCAAGGTACTTTTGATAGTCCCTATTTGCGGCATCTTGATCAATAAGGGATCCGTTACGGTAAACCTCAAAGACATTTGGTTTGATTCCTCTTACTACCTTGTACTCTACACTACCGATTCTAAACTCAATCTCAACCTGAGTCTCCCGCTCGTTAACAGTGTTAACAAGTTGTGACTTGGTAATCTTGCGAAACGGTTTGTTGAAGAGACAGAAGCACAAGGCGTCCAGCATAGTGGACTTACCAGCACCGTTAGATCCCACAATCAATGTGGAGTGAGTAGCGGTTAGATCGATTTCTGTAAACTGATTACCAGTCGAAAGAAAATTTTTCCAACGCAACTTCTCAAAGATAATCATAACGGTGGAACTACAACATCATCTGGATTGATAATCACATAATCATACTCGTGGACTTGGCAGTTTTGGACCACCAGTTCTAGTTCGACTTCTGTGATCTCAAGACGGCGACTGAAATCAACCGCCTCAAGCATTAGATTATACCGTTCGGCGTCCTCTTTGTCAACAAAGATTTGTACTGTTTTAACACCAGTGTCGTCGTTGTTGACAGCGTAGATACCGCCCGTTTTATCGTCTAATAGAATATACATTAGAGATCTAATGCCTCAACGTAGAGTGATTTTAGAATTGATGTGACATTTTTCTTGTCAATCGCCTCTTCCAATCCCTCAACGTAAGTTTCCAGAATAGTCATCGTGTCTTCCATCTTGATGGAATCGTCAACGTCTTCTAATTCAACGGTGACATCTTCGATGATTTTTAGATCAGCAACGTCAGCATCATTCAATGCTTTGATATACCGATCAAACCAAACTTGGTTTTCTCTATTCTGGACGACAACTTTGACGTATGAACCCTTCAGGTTTTTGAAGTCTGGGAGTTCTTCATAGTTATCTTTCACGTCATCATACCATAGTTTATTGAAGATGGTATAAGGATTCTTGTGGAAAGAAAGAGTCAGAGTGTCAGTATTTAGGATGTGAAAACCACGGGTGTGTCCAAAGTCATTCCAATAAAGTTGGTAAGGATTACCAAGGTATTGGATGTTACCTTGACGTGATTTCATATGGAAGTGTCCAGAGCAGGTGAGATCAAACTTCTCAAATGGTTCTGGATCCATCCCGTGTTCCATACGAACTCCAGGGACTGCTTCAAATCCCGTGAGTTCAAGGTGTCCAAGACAGACTTTCGCTTTGCTGTCTGCAACAACATTCATACATTCCTTCTTGTTTTCCTCACACATCCAGGGAAGAAGAAGGAAGTCCGTCTTGTCAAATTTGGTATGCGTAGGTTGATCAATAACAGTGATGTTATCAAACTCACCCAGCAAGTGAGACGGTGCATTTACTTTGACGGTGTTCTTGTAATAGATGTCGTGGTTACCCAGAATCATATACAAGTTGACGCCAAGTTCAGCAAGCGGTTTGAACCACATTTGCTTAGCAGCATCAAGAGAAAGAAAGTTGATGCTTTTGCGTTTGTCAAATGTGTCCCCTAAGCAGATAACAGTTTTGATTTTGTTACGCTTAATATATGGGATGACTGTCTTGGTGTAAAACTCTCTGTACTTATCAATGAATACCTGATTGTCATTACGGACGCCGAAGTGTTGGTCTGTAATAAGGAGGATCTTCATCGACTAAGTTCTTCTACGAGTTTACTAGATTTTTCAAGTTGGGCGAGTGCTTTAACGAGTTCAGGAGTTTCTTCCCATTCCCAGTGTTGCTTGTGTTGAGGATTTGTCTTCTCAATGATGAGTTGCTTTTTCATAATTTACCTCCGACAATACCGTCGTTAATGGTGCGTGTGTAATCATCAAGTGATCCATCCTGTAGACACTTGAGATGCCATCTAGAAACTGTCAAGACAGCATCATATGTAGCACCTGTGATAAAGTTGGCACCAAGAATTGGTTCCTTCAAAACACTGGTGTACATACCAAAACGTGTCTTCTTAATATAGAAGGCGTTATCGATCCATTCTACATCATCAGGGATCTTCTTTTCAACCGTCGGATTCGGACCCAGAGAGGTCAGGATCGACTGCTTCTTCTTCACTTCCTGCATTTTGTTTGTTGAATCCAAATGGTCCTACCTTCTGTTTAGCGCGGTCTTTCATAACAGCACCCGAGAGTGCTTCCATAACTTTCAGAATGTCTTCTGCTTTTTTTGTGACGCCAAGACGGTCTGCCACAAAGTTATATTTCTGGAAAAACTCGTCGCTAACCAACTTGTAGTCTTCCACTGTAATAGGTTCGTCCTTCATAGTCAATACCTGTTGTTCATTTCAATTCGAGACTTGATGGAGTTCAATGTAGATGCGTCTCCATCTCCATCAGAATGGAAGACCTGATCGTAACCAGACTTTTCAATGATCTTATCTTTAATATCCATCTGTCGCTTCTCTTTAGCAATCCTTCTTAGGAAAGCATAGTATACAATCTGTGTGAAATATGCAAATGGGTTTCTGCTCTTTGCAGGATCGAAGTTATCAATATACTGTACACAGTTCTCTACACCATCAGAAATCATATCTTCCTTGTACATATAGTTAATGAAGTTAGGTCTATATGACAGGTGTGTGGCGATCTTTAGAAAACAGTCACCGATATATTCATCGATACGAGGTTTCTTCGTACCACGAATTTTAGACAGCTCAACTTTTTCACGGTAAGCAATGATTGCCGCAAGGAACTGTTGGTTATCAACGTAGTGTTGGCTCTTTTTTCTTTCCATTAACAAAGGCATTTACTTGTACCCGTTTCATAACAAAAGTATATCAGAAAACCAAGGACTTGACAAGACCTAATAATTTAATTATACTCAACACTGTCAGGGTTGGAAAGAGACATTAGCTATTATCTGAGTTAAACAGATCTTCTAACATCTTTCTGTGTTGGTCAACTTTACCAAGGAACCCCATTGAGTCGTTTAGATCGCGGGCGTCTTTGGATGCTGCTTTGACATCGGTTCCTCCGCCCAGTTCGGTTCTGACAAAATACTTATACATCAACATCGCCTCGTGGGACATCGGCGCGATGGTGACGATTCTATCTTGAGGGATAATAAAGAAGTCTTCATCAGAGAAGACCATCCATTTTTTCAATCCAACAGCAACTGCTCTCTTCTCATCTTTCATTGTCTCAGTTGCGTGAACCTTTGCAGGGTCCTGCACAAATGCTACGTGTGTACCTTCAGATTCTTCAACTACAATAGTGCGAGCGAGTACCTCTTCACCGTTCGTCAATTTGAGAACGCCAAAGAACTCTTCATCAGGTCTTACATAGTTTAGAGACATACGTTTAGTTTCCTCCTAATTTGATCTCTGTGATTGAGTAGTCAAACTTTTCATCCTTGTAAATGCGGATACGTTCAACCAAGTGATTCAAAGTTGCGTTACGAAAACGCCCATTGCTAATATCATCAGCGAAATCATATAGAGTTGCGCGACCTTTAGAGTCGTGCGTTCTGAGAGCTCTACCTATAGATTGTAAGTTTCGTATTCTTGATTTAGATGGGGATGCAAATATTACGTTGTGTAGGTTTTTAATATTGATACCAGTTGAGAAAGTACCGTATGAAGCAAGAATGATGGCGTTGTCACTTTGCTCACATATGCTGCGAATCTCTTCTCGTTCTTCAGTGGGGACACCACCGTGTACGAAGAAAAGTTTTTTACCTTCCCCACGACTATTTAGCAGGTCCCAAAGTGGGTCTCCGTGTTTTTCCACGTAGTTGAATAGGATCAGCGTGTTGCCAGTTAGATCCCGCGCAAGTCCTGTGATGATTTTGTTGCGTTTTTCGTGAGAGATGATATAGTTCATCTCGTCGTGATAACTATCAAACCCAATATAATCGTGCTTACACACTAGGATATTGATCTTCAGGTCAGACAATGCGCCACGTTCCTGTAGATCCTTAGTTCTGATATTACGATTCACTTGTCCGAATACACCTTCCAGTTGTAACTGGTGAGATTGCATTCCATCTAACGTGCCAGTCAAACCAATACGATGATTGGCATCGTGACACTTGTTCAGGATTGATGTTAGGGACTTTGCTTTGAAGAGGTGCGCTTCATCACCGATAACAACATCAAACCTATTAAAGTAATTCTTAGGCTCTTTGTAGATAGATTGCCACGTAGATATGACGACAGGACTTGTGACATAACGGTCTTGCCCTCCATAGATCTTACTGACGTAATGCTTTGCGTTCCATCCATACTCTTGAAAGTCTTGATAAAGTTGTTCAACCAAAGAGGTTGTGGGAACAATGATTAGAATCTCGCGGTTGAACTGTAAGTGCCAACGTACGAGACTGTAGATAATCAGAGATTTCCCAGACCCAGTGGGTGATAGTAAGAGTCTACGGCGATGTCGAAGTGCGCTATAAATTGATTGCAGTTGGTAATCTCTTGCCTTGAAAGGCAGACGTAGAGATCTAACAAAACCCGCAACTGCCTCAGGTGATATGCTGACATCTTGGTCCCCAGGTGTTCCATAATACTTAGACTCCTCAATGGTATATTCGTAGCCTTTTGTTTCAAGCCACTCAGTTAGGTATGGAAACAATCCCACGTGAAGTTCTCCAGTGCCAGGAGAGTACAAACGGATGTGTCCGTCCCATCTCTTATACCTGCGTTGCTTCTGGAGAAACTTCGCTTCGGGTACCTCAAACTTAAAGTATTCTGAGAGTTCCTGGTGGATATGTAAGTCTGTTCTAATCTTGAGGAATACTTCGTTCTTCTTCTCAATAATCGTCATCATACAGGAAACTCAAACCGCTTTGCATCAATCGCGTTCTTCACTTGGAATCCGCGATTGTTAATCATCTTGAGAATGTTCTCAATGTAATTTATGCAAGTTTCAAAGTATGCGATTTTGAGTTGCTGTTTTTGAATGTCCTCATCACTCTCAAGGAATGTGTTAATATCTCCCTTAAGAACTTTTAGATCAAATGCTTCTCCGTCGTCGTTGCACGTCTTACCGTTGTACCACAACCACTTCTCACGCCAAATCCTCTTGAGTTTCATCTTTTCATCCTCAAGAATCAATTTGTATTTGTTGAAGTATACGAAGTATTTTTGATGTAGTCTGGGTATGACTAGAGATTCCTCTCCCAGATTCATCTCATCAAACAGACAGTCCTTTGCCCAGGACTGCTGCAATTCATCAAGTAGTGCCATAATTTATTTTAGTTTGGCAACTCGTGTGCCATCAAGTGTTTGGATTTCGTATGATAGGAAGTCGAAGGTTGCTTGCGCTTGGAAATACTCTTGATCACCTAAAGTTGCATCAAAGTCGAGTGTACTAAGATCAACAGGTTTCAGATCTTGGAATACAACATTGAACTTTGGATTGAAGTTTGAATCTAAGATGCTCAGAGTTCCATCAGCAAAACGGAAGTCTGATCCCAAATCACGGTTTCGTGAAGTGGTATTAGCTTCAAGTTCAAATTCTGCTCGCTCGGAGAATCTATCTGGAACACCAAGTGCTCTCATCCAGTTATGGAGGATGATATAGTTTTCGAGATCCTCGTCCACAATGAACGTAAGGTTCAACCTACTGTAAGAAATTGTTCCGTCAATGAATGTTTCACGGTACGGGGTAGGCGCTTGAACCATAGACAACTGCATACCAGGTATGCTTGCCATTTGTGCAAAGTATGCAACCTTAGGATACTTTGCCAGGGTAAAACGGAAACCACCTGGGGAAAGAAAGTTTCTATTGCTGATTTGAGTAGCGAATGACATTTGCTATATTAGTGGTCTCCGTACTCTATTTAGTACCGATACTCCTCAATAATGTTCAGGACTTTGTTGAGCATCTCGTGTGCACCGTCGTGGAAGTCTCCATTCTTGTGCTGGTAGTTTCCGTTGTAGAGCATATGCTTGAGCTTGAGGACGCGACATTCCATTTCCTTTCGTGTCATTCCATTCCTTGGCATAGGTACTAGCATCATATCATTTATTTACACAAAAAAAGGACCCCGAAGGGTCCTTGTGTGTTGAATATATGACCAACGGATCACATAAGGTTGTCAACCAGAACACGTCTGTAGTAACGGTTAGCGTTAGCGGTGAGTGCACCACTACCCTGGGAGGTACCTTCTGCGAAGGGGTTAGCAACGAGACCGTATCTGGTCTTGAAGCCGATCTTCGGCTGGAAGGTGTCCTGACCAACGGCGCGAACCATCTGCAGAGGCACGTAAGGGCAGTAGAAGAGACCTGCGTCATATGCACTGCTACCTTTGTAACCTGCCACATAGAAGTGACGGTCAGAAACGTTAGCAGAGTAAGGATCGACGTAGACCTTAATACGACCGTTAAGAGTACCTGCGAGGGTGCTGCTGTTGTCGTCGGGGAGCAGGTTGCTGTTACCAGCAAGTGCGGGGGTGTAGTCAAGAACACCAGCCATAGACAGAGCAGATGCCACATCAGCGGAGCAGATGAGGATGTTGCCCTTTCCACGACGAGTCTCGTGACCGATTGCGTTCATATCTCTCTCAATCTGGAAGAGGAGACCCTTGAACTTCTCAACACTCCAGCGACCGTTGGAATCAACGTCGAGGTCGAAGATACCAGCAGTTGCAGTGTTGTTCTGAGCGCCAGGACGTGCAATCTTGTAGACTGTACGTACAACCTCACGGTTGATTTCAGCGAGAACTTCAGTGCTGAGGATGTTCGCCAGCTCGGACTCAGCGTCCAGACCGTGAACTGCCTTCAGGTCCTGAGCAAGCTCAAGGCTGTACTCAGCTTTCAGTGCTCTGGACTTAGCAGTCACAGTGACCT
>CEOJ01093455.1_pt1 | contig 21716 bp, 2 predicted proteins | sample 530281 | NCBI WGS metagenome assembly CEOJ01 (sample SAMEA2619879, study PRJEB7988) | marine metagenome | isolation source: saline water (ENVO:00002010), including | reverse complement strand
ATCGGACGAGGTGATGATGTACCCGGGTGCCGTCTTGCATGCAGTCTCCGTAGTCGTCGAAGTGGAGGCGTCGGAGGTGATACCCGCCGCACTCCCGGAGTCACTGAACGTAGTCGTGCACGCCGTTGGGGTTGCGTGTGCGCTGTTCGTGTTGCCCACAGTGCCGTAATATCCTGCGGCGATGCCTTCGCAAAACGTATTAGCGTTAGTGCCCGATGGTGCGGCAGCGGCGGTAGTTCCCGCTGGGCACTTGAAATACCTGCTGCTCACAGCCTGCTTCGCAAAGTGATTCGTGGCAGAGGAAGCTTTATAACAGGCTTCTATGCCCGTGGTTGGACTGGCAGCGGCACAACCGAAAGCGCCTGCCGCTGTAGACTGCACACCGTTCGGGCATGATGGTACCACGTCTGAGCATGATCCACACATTGTAAAGTCAAGTCCACCGACACTGCGAGTGCATGCACGTTCTGCATGCACTGCAGTGAGACATTCACTTTCGGCGGCGCCATTCGCACGTGCCATGCACGCTTGGGCACAAGACAGGAATTGATTGCTCCCAACAGTTGCGTCGTTGCAGCAGTAGCCATTCGCTCCACATGTATGCGCACAGAATTCGGCATCAGTCTCGGATGAGTAACCAGTACCACAAGACGTTACGACTGCGTGTTTGGCTCCACTACCACTCACGATACCCTTGGTGCCGTAATAGCCTATTGCGATGCCTTCGCAATACGACTTCGTACCAGCGATAGGTGTGGCAGCAGCGGTAGTTCCCGTCGGACAACTCGCACACCCGTTGCTACCGTTGGTATCGTCCTCAAACGTATTCGCGGCACAAGTGACAGCCAAGGCGGAATCCACGTAGGACAAGGCTAAACCCACCACGAGGGCAACGCTCGCGGCGACGCACATACTGGAAGACTTCTTCATGACGACTATCGAGTATAAAGAGCCGTTCTCGCGCGGCCCCAGAAGCTTGCGTGCGCGCGTGCTTCGTGCCCTGCAGCGCGCTTTGCAACTTGACGATCGTTCGCACGATTATGTCGTATAAAAATCTTCCCCGAGCCTCGTTCCCCGCCGCGCGCGCGTCGCAACCCGGCTATCGATGGTTACGACTTCGTTCGAGTCGTTACAGTTCCCGGCCGTATCTCGGAGTTCGAGGGCATCGCAGGGCCACCCGCGGGCTCCTTACATGTCGGCGTGCGCAGAGGCGGCGGCCGAGTAGCGCGCGCGTGCATCAATGGCGAGCGTAGACGGGCGATCTTCGCATGCCCGCGGTCGCCCGGAAATGGGCTGGGCATCTCTGAGAGAACCACGGGTAGATCAAAATTGCACGAGAGTAGACGTGGACAACTTCATTCACACTGTTTACCCATATGTAGATCCCCTAAACCCCATATGTAGATCATCTACCTGGTACGGCGATTCTAACACCCATCGACCACTCCACTCCACGCCGCTTCCGCGACGATGAACCAAATGGAACACCCAGAGGAACAGAGTGAACCAAATGAAGCAACCAAGGAGAAGTCAAGCACTTATCCTACGAAGCTCGAGCGCGTCGTCGATCACGTCGTCGATCGATCGAAGAGTCTACAAGAATGCCGGGATCAATATGATGATTGTGTCGCGGACACTCATCATATGCCAGCCGGCGGCCTTGACCACCAGAATTCATCAGGTACTACTCAGAAACCACTCGATGAACGCCATCACTGCGCGAAAACGCGCAGGCGGTGTCTCGACCGCGTCAGAAAACAGGAACAGAAGATAGAGGACAGAAGACAGACGGCAGAGAACAACCGAACCAGACCGCATTCGCAACCAGACCGCATTGGCTCCAGAACAGAGGATAGAGGACAGGAACATCCGTTCTTACAGCCGGCGCTCGGTATCGCCCCCGTCGATGGTGTGCATGCGACCAGCTTTGCGCTTGGAGCTCTCGTGGCATTCACGCTCAGTGCTGTCGCATATTTTGTACGCCGAACCCGAGGCACGAAGCAAACTGACTCACGCGTCGCATACGGAGCGGCAACTGTCCAATAACTCGCGAGCGAGCGCGGGCGGCCGCGAGTACTTGCGCTTGTTCGGCGAGATTTGCGAGTTAGGGTTTAGAGCTTGTTTCTTTGATGCGCGAGGTATCTCTTATACATGCTACATGCTAGAATGCAGCCAAATCTCGTCGATGTTGTGACAATAAGATTATTAAGGTGTTTTTTATTTATTCAAAATTGTGCGCGCGCTCGACTACACGTCTACAGCGCCGTACGTCGGAACCGCGCGGCGAGCGATGGCGACGCGCTCAGCGTCGGAAGACATCCTACGACCAACACCGGCGAGCGCGACGACGCCGATGATGAATGTGGCCGCATAGAGAAGGGATATGTATCTGTCGTATGCGTATCTGTCGCGTACGGACCCCAAATGAGCCCCCGCGCTCGGAGTCAACGATGTGGCGGCGGCGTACTCACCTTCGAGCTTTCGGAGTTGGCTCTTTAAATCGCGCAGGTTCCGTTGTGCTTGTCTGATCTTCGACGTAGTTCTCGCTTTCCTTTCCTTTCTCGCGAGCCTCCACGTGCTTCTGCACTTGGAAACGTTCGACTCCGCTGTTTGAAGGTCCTCCTTCATTTGCGTAAGGTCGACAACGGGCCTTCCTCGCGCCGCGAGGCGCGCGTTCTTCCGCTCTTGCCAGCGAACCTTACGCACGAGTCTTCTCATTGTTGACAATGCGACGCTGAGGACATTCCTTTGTTTCTTTTCTTCTTTGCCCTTTTCGTGGTAGACTCGTGGCGCGCTTTCAATCCAAGCCTCTTTGCTCGCGATGCTCGAATTGAGTCTATCGATGGTTCGGGCCAGTATCCTTACCTCTCTCGCCGACACTCTCGGCTGCGGAGAGACAGAGTCAGGCGATGATCTCGGGCTTGGCGTGCTCGGCTTCGGGCTTGGGGTTGCCTCTTGACTTGGAAATGTCGCCTGTTGACTCGAGCTTGGCGTGCTCGGCTCGTTTGGCGAATCTCGGCTTTCCACCTCAAGGTCGACTGTGTGTGCTGCAACTTCGGACGTGTTACTCCCTGTGTTTTTCGAAAGGTTGATGCATGTTCGACGTTCGAAACAGTCGCAATCATTCGTACCGACGGCACTGAGGCACAGTCCTGCTTCTTCGCTCGACGGATTTTCTTCAAACCAGCAACCTTGAATTGCGTTACACTCAGCGACGTCGCGTCCGCTTCCTTCGTCATCCCTCGCTTCGCAAGTCCGCTCACAGCCTGACAACTCACGAACTCTCGGTTCAATGTTCGAGTTTTTCAACGCATTGTCAACCAGTGAGACGTTTACGTCGCTGGGATTCGCCATAACTGTATTGATTCCATCTGCTGCCGTATCCATTGGGACGGACCGATTCGATGTATTAACTGCTTCTTGACCGTTTTGCAATCGTTTAGGCTCTCCTGCGCTCTGCGAACAAAAGGTTGCCGCTTCATCACTCGCCTTGGTGTCGGCACCTGCCTTAGCGCGAATCTCGTCGCAAAGGCTTGTCACGAAAGTCAAATTCATATTAGAATTTGCTTTCGAATTCGCCCTCGTCTGCTCGTCATTCACGTGCGCCACGGTGTTTCGCTCTGAGATTGGGAATCCAGCGCCGTTTGAATTGTCCACAGCCATAGACCAGTCGATCTTCGTGCTGTTTTGGTCCAAGGAGTAAGGAGAAAGAGCGCCGCTGATTAATGACGTTGCGTTGGCCCGTGCATCGTTCTCCACCGCACCGAGAGTAGCTTTCTGTTGCGCACGAAGAGCTCGCGCAAGAATTGCAATCTGAGGTGCGAATGAAAGATCGACGCCAAGATGAGAGGACGCCGCATCCTCCAATATCGCATTCGGCCGAACCGAAATGGCGCATCCAGCGTAACCAGCGTCGAAACCAAGGTCGCCAGAACATTTTTTGCAACCTCCGCAATAATGTTGGCTGAGACCGGCAATCGTTCGGCTGCACGTGCGCACGCTCACTGCAGCCTTACATTCCTCGACGGTTGCGCCGTGTTGTCGCGCCATGCACGCTTGCGCGCAGGACATGTGCTGATTCGAAGACATTCTGTGCTCGTTTTCTGTGTCACTGCAGCACTCCTGATGCACCTTTCTGCATTCGCGAGTACAATATGGTGCAGGCTCTTCAGCTTTGGTTGGCGCGCCGTCAACATCGACGTACCCCGTACATGTTTTGAATTGTTCAAAATCTTTATCGCCCCCTGTGAGTCTCATTGCTCTCCGAAGTGGTCCAGGCTCGCTCAACTTTTTCTTGTTTGCGACGATTACTTGGTTTCCAACCGTATTCCATTGACCAGCCAACGCCGCGTATCGATTCAAAGCTTTCTCAATTCGTACGTGATTTTTGTGATGGATCATCTTACCGCTCAACTTCCAAATCGCGAGAGACTCGCCGGCCAGCAGTGTGGCGCCGTTGCCTTCCCCATATGAGCAATCGCTTGGAATCGGAGACGATAGGGACGCTAACGGAAACTTTCCTTCCAACTCCACGAGGTAGTCCAGCACGGCACTGTAATCGTCACCAGCCAGGCCGGTTGCCGTGGCGCCACAACCTTGACACTCCCCAAACAAAAGTTCAAATGCGAAGGCAATCGCGACTTCATCGACTGGTCCAGCTTTTACGTTGAGATTGGTTCGATTTTTGATTTGATCCCTGTCGCAATCGCCCCACGCCACCATGAGAAGTTCCTCTTCGAAGGCATTTTTAACTAAGTCGACGCCGTACCCGTGTCTCTGTGCGTAACATACTTTGATAGCGCTCTTCATCGCAAACTTCTGAGCCAAGTTTCCGCATCCTGGGGAGAGCGCTTCGATTTCAGCCTCCAACCATTCGTACGCTGCGTTTGATGTTTTACAGTCGTACACTGTCGCAATCGCTCGGAGCAAGTACTCGTACGTCTTTGGGTACCCCTTGGCGTGTGGTTTGAATATTCTATACGCACGATTCATGATTCTTACGTCTTTGATCGTCCTCATCGCGAAGTGTGTGAAAAGTAACTCCCAGCCCTCAATGTTGTGTGGGTTCTTCTCCAGCGCCGACAATAACAAACCCGCGACAGTGTCTAAGACGTCCTCTTGGGGCTCACTACCGTAGACATTTCTGAACAATATCATGGCGAGACGAACATCTACGAAGGAATCGAGACCGACGTTCACTCCTTCGGGGATCGCAGCCATGTGATCGACTGAGCCTTGTTGCACCTTGCTCGATCCCGCGAGATCATCCGTGGGCAAAACATTGTGAGCCGTCGTAAAGTAAGAACCAAATATCCAGGAAAACTTCTGCATCTTCCACTTCTTACCCTCGGTATCGCTGTCAAAACTGATCGCGGCGGCGTGCATGGGTTGACCTACCATCAAAGACGGCGTGCCCGTGCAAGACTTTTGACCGATCCATTGGTAAGCCAGACGCCCGCACAATCCGCCGTCCTCCGCAATGCGCGGTAATGATTCCGGGTGCCAGTTTGATGCCTTACACTGCACACGATTTTGTATGTACTTGATACCATAATGAGCCCACTTTGTCTCTAAGCCCGATGTTTTCGTCCAAGACATGTTCGACTGTGACGGTTCACCCTTGAGTCGCTGCCACATCCAGTCACATTCACCTTTTGGAAATTGAGCCACATTCAAAGCCGCGAGGATCGGCCAAGGTGCGTCTTTCAATTGAGCCTCTTGACCGAACGCACGGTGTTTCTTCAACAGAAAGTGCAACGCGTGTAGAGGACTCGGGTTCTCTTCACGTTCGCTTGGCATGCGCATGTACTTTTTGCCACGATCCTCACGAAGCAATTTCGATATGGTGCACCGATTGATTAGTGTCTTTTGTGCGTTCAACCTCTGAACGCCATCATCGGTGGAATCCACGATCCGATCGAGGTCTCGATATTTGTATGACAGAGCCAACACGGCGTCAGCCAAATCAGAAGTGTCAACCTCGGTCTCCAGGAAGTTCCGCATGTACCTCAAATGCTTGACGATGTTTGGATTCAATGGGAAGCTGAGCGAATAGAGCGATTTTCGCAACGGTACGCCTTGAACGGTAGCCCCGGGGGAGCCTCGAGGAACGGAAGCGATCCATCGCCATATAGGATCACTCATCGGTACGATCGAAGCTCTTTTTGAGGCAATCTCGTTCGCGTCAACGACGGCTTTCGAGAGCGCTGAAGTCCATGGAGCATATCTTTGATTTCGTATGTCCTTCACGAGCTTCACCAGTTGTGGCTGCCGATGCGAATTTAGAATTCCTCGGCGTATAAATAGATGCGTCTCGCGACTTCGTGTGATCGTACCGTGTTGCAATGCGAGAAGAGGAAGCGATTCACATGAGCCACTTAGAGGATCACCCGTGAATTGAACTCCCCAGCATCGATTCCCTCCATTGCCATTATTGCACCGCGTAACGCACGCGTCGAGCGAGCTCTGCATCCCATCGTAGCCAAGTCCAGGTAAGTGGCGGAATTCGTATAAAACAAAGTCAGCCTTGAAATGAGGGAGAGATGTCTCGCTGAAGTTCGCGGGTAAGGAGTCCGCCATGGTTATCGAAGAGAGATTCGCACAACCACGCCAGGTGTCGGGTTTGTCTGAAACATCGCACGTGTCGTAACATGAGCACTTCACCGACCTGACTTGTTCGCCAGCCTGGACGTTCGATGTGTTTGACGACGGCGTGCATTCGCCCCAATCCCCCGTTTGCCATTCTCCAACGCCCTGCCCCCCACGACAGTCATTCTTCACATCGCATGGCGACAAGCGATTCGATGTTGACCTTGACCACCCGTCCCTGCACATACATTTGAGCTCGTTACGCCAATTTTTCAAATCGAGAAGTGGCTTTTCGAGCTCGCCGTGCCCGCACATGCCATCTCCGCGCTGTTCGAGCGCATCTGTTATATCTTTAGAACATAGGGCGTGCATGTTGCAGGATGCAAACTTGTCGGGATCATTCAATTGCGCATTTGATGAGTCTGTACCGCAAAGTGATCGATCCGCTGCTGTACCGTTGTGAAAAGAACAAAACCTCTGACGTCTCTTCTTGGGGTCCGGGGTGCGCCATGAATCTTTACACTTTACAGAGCATTCCTCCCAGGGACCATAAGTCCATGCTGGCGCTTCGTCCTCTTCTCGTTCAAAGCACTCGAATTCGACGGAAAGCCTGTTTGGATCGGTATTGAAGCAGCACGCGTATTCCTCGCACGCTTCTCTTCGTACCATCAAGGAGTGTGATTTTCTCCTCGGATCGAGTTTGAACCGAGCACACTCACGACGCCCAGTCTCGGCACGACATTGCTCATCGCAGGAGAAAGTGTTGCAGTATTGAACGCTAGGTAATTCTTCAGCGTTTTTGCAATTATCATTGTCAACGGCTTGATCGATGGATGACGCACGGGAAGCCGCACAGTACACAGTGCGCTTCTGCGTGCCAATTCCACATTCTTTGTCGCACGTGTTCCAAGCAGTTGCAAAGTATTCGAAAGAGCCGTCTCTTCGGAAGTATTGCGACGAGACATTACGACTGACAAAATGAGTCAATTCGTCCTTATCTACGGGATGTTCGTACTCAACGGGTGTGAAGACTGCACCATTCAACGGCGTCGTAAACGGTTCACCGATATCCGCAGGCTGCTTGTGGATCGCGGAAGTGCAAATGCCTTTGTGCAATACACACTTGTTATCCTTCGTGAATTCAACGGCCGTACAATTCGCTATTCGAAGCTTCTTGCAAGACACAACGCACTCTTCGACGGATGTCGCTTCTTCGAGAACGGAAGAGTCGCCGACGCATTGCAGTTGACCGCAGGATCTCGAGAAATCCGAATCGACCTCGTTTACCGCTTCGTATTCCCTGCATTGAAGAGCGCCTGGGTCTCCGTTTCCATGACGATTGATGCCATATTCAAAGCCAGTTGCGACGGTCCCGCTCGGACAAGCTTCAAATTTAGTATTAGCTACCAGTACAAGTGTTGTACCATCATGGCTTGTTCCATTTATGGACTGCTTCAGCCGGTAACCCGAAAGAACACCACATCGCGGCATCGCACCGGCGGGATCCTCTGAAATTTGAGTCCCATCGCGCCGACGACCGTGGTCATGCCGATTGCCCAGAAGCGCCAAGCCGGTGAGTACGGTCCCGGATGGGCAACTAGCTTTGAATGCGCCAGTTCTGTGGTTTGAAATGATAAAAGGCGCGTAAAACTGATAACTCAAACATAACGTAGTATCCAACCCGAATTCACAGCGCGGCTTTCTCGAGCCACGCGGAGTATCGCAGTGCACGTGGGTAACAACGCCGTCGAGATCATCTGTCAACACCGTCGCGTCGCCTTGCCGAAACGCGGCGTTGTGAAAGCTCGAGTACCAACCGAAAGGACGAGTCCATTTAACGTCACCATTTTCTTCACAGTCGCAATAGCCCCAATAATTCATCCTACTATCCGTGTAACATACTGGGCGATCATGGCCCTGAACGCGATGACACGGCGGGTTGATCAAATCTTGATCCTGAGTGTCCTGTGTCCATTGTCGATGGCAGGGCGCGCCTTTTGCGGTGCCACCACATGTGCGTCGCTCGTGTGGCATATAAACACCACCTTTGAAGAATCCACTCGTCCCATCCTCATCCTCAGACGTATCCAAGGGCCGAGCGCTGAGGTGGTCGGGTGGATCATTCCCGCTACGCCAGCCGCCGAGATCACTTAGGATTCTGCCATCGCCAGTATGCAAGGCGCCGTCGCCGTTATGTGAGGGAGCCAAGTTTTTGCGCTTCATGAGTTTGCGAACATACTCGAGTCCCGCGTACGGCATTCGAGGCACTTTCACATTCCTTGGTGCATGCTTACTCGACAGACCATACAGGGAGTATTGTGCATGCCCCCCAGATCCTCCATGTTTTGAGGATGGATTCGTCCACATTCTATCTGCCTCAGTCGTGTGGTTGAAAGAAGGGAACCAGTAATAGTCAGTACGCCGCTGACTAGTCTTTGTCCAGAACCAATGACGATTATCGTGCCGGTACGCTCCAGTTTTGAGCATCTTCGTCTCGTGGCTGCGCAGTTTACAATACGTCGTCGTTTGGTCCCAGTTGAAAACGTACTCGAAGCCAATGCATTGAGGGTTGTTGTCGCACTTTGTGGCGCACCACTCAGTGAGAAGCGACATTAGCGTCGGCGTGAGTTCCCCGAATTGAAAGTGCGGTTGGCTACCCCAAGTTCTCTGAGTGAATTCAGGGAAAGTGGCCATTAAGTCGTTGAGGGTGACCGTTTCGTGCATCTCGCCACCTACTGCGAGGTAATTCGCGTTGTTGTCACGTTTGTACGCGTAGTAACTCGGGTTTTCGTCGTAATCGAATAATTTCGCATCGAGTACGAGCCTTCCAAGGTCTTGCCAATTCCTGTTCACAGTACAGTCGACGGATAGGTCACAGAAACACATGTGATGGTATACGTTCTCGAATGGATCCTCTTCACGGCCGATATATCCGACCAAGGTCAATCCGGGCCATTTCATGAATGGCTGTGAATCAAACGTTTGTTCGCGCTCGTTAGAAAGCGCTCTTCCACTGATATCGACCGAAACGTGCGCGCCTTGTCGCGACATGCGTCGTTCTGCAAGAATTTGGCTCGTACCGTCGTCGACGCCGACGCATCCAGGTTTGACGCCGGCTATTAAACGCGCGATGGCACGTTCAGGGAGTATTGAATTGCCAGTTTCTTGAAAGAAGACATCCGTTGGTACGTGTTTGAACATTTTATGCGGTGTGAAAGTGATCTGGTTACGGTGATACGCAGGAATACACACGCCCGTGAGCTCGGAGAAGCCGTACTTCGGGCCCGCGAGCTCTGCTGGTATAGATTGGTGCACGCAACCATGAGAGCGCACTGTCGTATGGCCTTCGCCAACTTGGCAGTACCCTCGTTCGTTGTTGCAGTAATTGTAGTCACCAAGTTTAAGCCCGCTCTTGTTGCGCCACTCTTTCGTGTACTTCTCTTCGAAGATGGGTAGGTTCTTATAGTTTGCGCAGCAAGCTGGCAAAAATTTTGTGCCATTCTTCACACATTGATTGAAGTGGACATGTTCGTGGAGACCTTTACGGGCAACATAAAATCCTTTTCCATCGTCACATGGTGTTGATGTCCAGAACCAACTTCCTTGACATCTAACGGGCTGAAGTTCCTTCTGCCAGTTCTTCGCCGCATTAATCACACCCTTCGCCACTTCTTCGCGAGTACAGAGACGCGCCCCAGCTTGCATACAGTGATCAGCAGCTTCCTGAATGGTAGCTAAGTCTTCAATCGCACGATAATCGTTTGTGGTCCAACAGCCATTGCTTTCCTTGCCACCGATATTGCCAGCGCCGCATGTTTTGTAATCGGCTCCGGCTCCGCGGCACGGTCCGTGACACATTCCTGTTCTTTCCCAATTGAGTTCTTCGCAACTTTTGTTTTGTACGCCACAGGCACCGAAACATCGCTGCTTTGAAACAGGGTGACCTTTCAATAACGTCACACAGTTGTTTGATTCGGTCGTTTCGCCATTTTCATCGACGCACTTAACCGACCTTGTTCGCCACATCGAGCACGTTTCATGGTCGCTTGATTGCTTGGCATCGCTAGAACAATCACTCCATTCTCCAACGACCCAACGATAGGCGGCCGCTGCATCCCAGCGGTAAACATCGAAGCCACTCACTTTTTGAAGATTGCGCAACGCCTCTCCATGGTTGCAAAACATGAGTTCGCATATGGAAGCCTTGGCGTTAAAATTGATGGCGTTGCATTTGCCATTCAATCGACACTTGGCTTTGCAATCTAACGACGTCAATGCCGCGCTGGTTTCAATGTGAGTTGCGCACGAAGTGAACTTATGCGGACCATAACGTATCCACTTTTGACGCTGGAAATCACCCGTCTCAAACTTGGCGCATGGATTTGACTCCGCAGGGTTCGCATAGCCGAGAGCATATGCGCATTTCCCATGCACGTCGTCGCCACGACAGCAACGGTCATCGCATCGTGTGATATTCGCGGTGGGTTTTACGTCGTCCCCAAGGACCAGCTTATCAAAGCCGAATTTACAACCCGGCGGTTCGACTGGCTGCGAGTAATCCCGAGTTGTTGCTTCTGGAGCTGCCCTGATTTCTGCGAGCTCCTCTTTTAGTCTGTTCTTTTCGAGTGAGTCCTCCGTGAGAGCACGAATCAATTTCAGAATCTTGGGCTTTCGTATAGCGCCATACGTTAAGGAAGATTTGTAGCATTGATTTCCCACTGCGCCAACCGGCGACCAGCAGCAACCATATTCTTCACACGCCGCGCGTTGCGTAGATTTCGATCGAAAACCGGATCGTAAATCTTCGTAATACGCTCCGCAGAGAGGTCTCAGCACGTATTTATAATCCTCCTTGTTCGGGGGCAACTCACAGCCGGGATTACACGAATGCGTGTTGCACGGACGCGTGATTTCTGGCGTGATTCCACACGATCCAAGCGGTAAACTCTTATTGTCCACCGCATTGATGCATGCCAAACTTCTCGCTTTAACACCACCGCCGCATTTAGCAGAACACAAACCCCATTCGCCGGTAATCCAGCGAGCGCCGATGCTATCGACGCCATTACAATCAGTAAAAGCAATCACCGAATGCGTCGTCTCGCACCAAGGGCGAGCCGTTTTCAAACCACCAGGCGAGTGCGTGGTTGGTTCGTAAAACTCAATCGTGGTAGCCCGTACTTCACCTCGAGAGGTGAATGGGAACTTACACGGTGCACCTCGGGCAGCGCCTTGGCATGTTTTTTGACCTCGACTGTATACGACTATGCGCGCGTTTGGGATCAAGCTATCTGGCATTGGCATGACGTTGAGCAGTACGAAGTCGTTCCGTCTGACGAACATACTGCCGGTCGAAAATATATCCAGACCAGCTATCTCAGTGTGCACAGATGCCATGTCTGCCTCACACCCAAGCTTTGAAGCTTGGCTTTCATTGAGGGCGTGCGCTGAGCTCGCGCATGTGTAAAAACCCGCGCATCGCGAGTCAGCGGCACAAAAACGCTTGACAGCGGTCAAAGTTCCATTAAAGCCCTTCCACGCGTACAAATCGGGCTGTGGAACGGACCTTCCATCGTATTTCGTAAAGTGCACGTCCTCAGTATTCGTCTTTTTACGATAAAAAGTTGACTCGACGCTTTGAATCAAGCCATAGCCTCGACCGACAAACGTACATGTTCGATTTGAATTTGTGTGCGATTCATCTGTCATTTCAAAACCAGCGCAGCCGTATCCGATATCATCGCACCGCTTCGCGCATTCCGCTCCCAATGTATCCTTTGGTCCTTTCAAACGCGATGGCCACGCTGTGGACGCGGTTTCGCCAACAAATTGCCTGCGACTAGGATGTTCAAAGTATCCACTCAGCGGGTTTGCGTCTCCGAGATGTGCCAAATCAACCGCATGATCGGCGTGTCCTAGCATCGAAGGGTTACCGCTCGCGTCGTGGTGCACTTCATCCATCCCCACGTGGTTGTGGAAACGTCTGTCGAGCTCCCTTTCCGCTCGAGTCGAATACAACACCCCTTCAGACGGACGCGCGTCGTTCGAAGCGACGTCGCGCGCCAGAGAGCCACCCGCGCGCATTATCGCGCACATCACGCTCATCGTTATAAATAACATCGCGCGACGACCGCGGTCCCGCATCGCACGAGCGCGACTGTGACGACGCCGACACCCTCGCGCGACACTCATTGCACCGAACGAACGAGCCGCTCAGTTCGTTACGAGCGCGACGTCAAAATATCTCGAACATCTTCGACATCGAAGGTGTGACACCTGTAGGACGAATCGTGACTCACAATTCTGTATTAACCGTGCGATTAAGTGAACATTACAAATGCGACAGGATTTTAGTACTAAACTGTGACTGGGCTCAATGTAGTAGCCTATCGGAGCAGTCATTTATTCATTCGGTGTCATTCACACTACTGCACCATAGCTTATTTTATCGCGAGGATCGAGAGTGCGAGACTCTTCGATGTTGGTCCATCGTTTCGCTCTGCGGTGAACGCGCTCGGCGATAAAAGCCATAGCGCACGTTCCAATCGTGAGGGCAACACAAAGCATGGAAATTTCTCGTTCGTGTGTGTGACCAAGGGCAGGCTCTGCGTGACCAAGGGCAGGCTCTGCTTTCATACTGTAAAAATCATAAGGACCCCGTCTAATGCGACGACATTCGCTCCACGGTTTCGGCTGCTCATAACACACGCCATTTGATGATCTGTAGGCAAAGTAAAGGCCACCGCGTTCCTTCACCTCCTTAAAACATTTTTCCAAACTCTTCGTGCGCCGCAAGCGCTTGAGTTCGATTCCCACGCACCTCGAGCTATTTCGCTCGAGGCTGTACATATTCGCGCCGCTGTCGTCTTCGTCGCTGGGCGACGGTGTAGGCGACAGTGTGGCCGAGCTCTCGCCTGGTGCTTGCGCATCTGGTGACTCCACCTCACTTAATGTTGAATCGAAAAGGTCATCATATGTCGACGAATTGCTGGTTGCCGGCGAGTAAACACTCGTTTCGTTCATCGTGCCAGAGTACATCTTTGCTGTTGCGACGAGCTCAATACTTTGCGGAGGTGCACTTGAAGAGCGTTCCTCCACCTGCGATTGATGCTCTGCTTCATGACTCGCTCGTACAACGGAATCAGCAGTCGAGTTGCCAGGTGATGTCTGCTCTACGTTGAGCAGCGATATTTTCACGCAACTATGAGTTGGGGTCAACTCAAAACCAGATTCGCACATCGTGCAGTTGACGCCTGCGTCATCGTTACAACGAGTGCAACCCGCCGCACACGCTCCGTTCAGGTGGGTCACGTTGAAGTCCACAGAGCTGTGAGCTACACCGAAAACAGCGTGATCATCGGGTGTTCCAAAGGTGACCACATTATACTCCTTAGGATCGAACTCGTCAGATTCAAATGCATCATCCGCCATCTGTTTCTCAGCCAGAATATCACGCGCATGTTCTTCTGATCGAGCACCAGTCGGACAGTTTCTAAACTTCAAGCTGTGTATACCCCAGCCAGAGGATAAAGCGGATGAAGCGTGATACATCCAAGACTTTTGGTTCCACATCTGTTTGACTGAGTCGTCAGAAAAATCGCAGGAAGCTCCACTTGCGAGTCTTTTATATCCCACACTTTCATCCACGAGTTTGCAGTTGAAACCATCCTTCTCAATGTAGAACTTTGATAATCTACACTGGTTAAAGCGCATATAATGCGAACTGTCACTTGAGTTCCCGTTGAATAGCCAGGCAGCGATGAAGTATGTTTTTTCCTTGTCAGTTGAGTTCATCGCAACAATATGAACATCCGGCGGCGACGCCTCGTTCACATACCGTCCTCTCAGACTCAGATCCAGGGGTTTGACATCGTGTGCACTGGCACATCTACCAACCGTAGCCGCAGAATAACGATACCTGGACATTGTGATGTTCTCCGTATTATTTCCGCAAGAGATGCCGAGCTGAGACGAAACGAACAACGGATCGTGCCCGTGCGATTTATCATCTGCTGCGGCCAACATAGCGGCGCTGGCGCCGCCAGTGTTCGTGCACTGCAAGAACTTATTCCATGAAGCGTCATCAGTCGCTGTCAAACGTTTTGCAACTCGAAGCGAAACGGGAGACTTCCTCATCAAATCTACCTTTGCCTTGAGTTCTCTGTACTTCTCATGCATTCCGATATCACGTGCGTACTTTGAAATTTGATCCATTAACGCTGCATGAGACTTTCTCTCCGGAACCATGCCGTCGATTTCCCAACGCGCCATGGAGGACTCCGTTGCTTGTTTCTCACCACTTCCACTGCCATAACTGCAGCTCCTGACCGTCTTGATCCCCGCGACCGGAAACTTACCACGTAACTCCAAGAGGTAGTCATACACAGCCGTTCGGTTGGAACCAGCAAGTCCCGTCGACGTAGGATATGGCCCTCCAAACATCATGCCGAGTACTTTTTTAATCGCCTTCTCAGACACAGGATCTGACTTTGTGCGCAAAAGTGCCGGATCATGCAGATTGAACTCAGAGCTGCCATTGTCATCGCAGCTATTCCATGCAACTTGAAGGATTTCGTTTTCAAAAACCGACTTAACCAAATCAAGACCCGTGCCGTAATATTGTACATAGCAGGTCATTATCGCGCCAGAGCGAATAGACATGCGTTTGGACAAGTTATCGCATCCCGGTGCCATTTCCTCTATTTCATTCTCGATCCAAATAAGAGTCGCATTTGATTCCTTGCAATCATATATGGAAGCTAGCGCGTTGAGCAGCTTCTCATATGTTTGTTGATAATCCTGCTTGTAAGGCTCGAAGATTCTGTATGCCTTGTCCATGAGTGCCGGGTCCGTGAGAGTGCCGAGGCTAAAGTGTGCAAACAGAAGTTCAAATGCCTCGATATTGTGTGGATTCTTCTCCAGAGCGGACAGTAAGACCCTCGCCACAACATTCAAATATTGATCACCGCCGTTCGAGTAAACGTTTCGGAACAGTAACATTGCCAGCCTGACGTCGGTGTACGAGTCGAGTCCAATACTCATAGCTCTCGGCAACGCCACCATATAATCGACCGCACCTGGCTTAAGTTTGCCGACGCCCGCTACGTCATCTGTGGGCAATGCATTTTCGCTCCACGTGAAATACTCATCGGTTATCCAATACTTCTTATCGAATCGCCACTGTCCTCCACCATCGTAGCCGAACGAAAATGCCGCTGCGTGCTTCGGTTGTGTCACCATTGCTGATGGCGTGCCCCGACAAGATTGCTCACCCACGTACAAGTATGATAATCTACCACACAGACCTCCATCCTCTGCAATTCTTGGGATTGCACTTGGATGCCAGTTCGATTCCTTGCAAACGACAGCGTTCTTTTCAAACTTAAAAGTGTAAGTGTACCACCGCGTGAAAAAGCCACCCGTCTTCGTCCAAGACCGCTGTTCATTATCACCAGTGCCATGCTTGCGGTCCCAGATCCAGTTACACTCACGAGTTGGGAATTGCGCGGTGTTCAAGACAGCTAGCAGTGGCCAGGGTGCCTTGTCCAACGGAAAGTCAGGGATAGCGTCCATGTTTCGCTGCGTCGTGAGGAGATGATGCAAGGCTTGGAGAGGGCTCGGGTTGTCATCTCGCAAAGACGGCATCTTCGTCACGCCGCTGTCACGATTTGTCAACATATTGCTATACTTGCATCGTTCGGTAATCAACTTGGACTCACGCACACTATTCAAACGGGAACTCGTGGAATTTACCAGCCAATCCAAGTCGCGATACTTGTAAGCAAAAGCCAGGACCGCATCTGCAGCCCTCGTCGTGTTGTGTTCCGTTGACATGAAATTGTACAAGTAACGAACATGCGGTACGACGTTCGGATGCAGTGGTAAAGCGAGCGAGTAGAGAGATTTTCGAAGTGGAACACCTTGAGCACCAAGGGAGTCTTGAATCCACCGCCAAATCGGATCATTTGAAGCAACGTTTGAGGTAAGTCTCGTCAGGCGTTCGTTGGAAAGCACGACAGCTTCACCAAGAGCCGAACTCCATTCAGTTCTGTTGCCAAGATCCTCGATGGCTCGGATAAGTAAGGGTTGAGGATATGACATCAAGAAAGCTCGACGCATAAAAACGTGCGACGACGCAGCCTTTGCACCACACGAAGAGCACCCGCACCCCCCAGATTCACCGGTGCGCTGAAACGGCACGTAGTTGAGCGCATGTACGGCAATGAGACCGCACGTGCCGCCTGTGAGAAATCCAGAAAACACAACACCGGGACATCTCGGCTTGTACGTACAGGCAGCAAGACACGTGGACACAGAGGCCGGGAATCGGGCGCTCACGGCCATGGTACGATGTTCAAATAGTACATAGTCGTGAATATCCTTAATGGGTGGGATCTTTGTCTTGTTCCAGTCTTGCGGCAACCCTTCATCCGCCTTCTGCAGCGACTCATCGAAATGCTCGCATGTTCTAACATCAACAGGTCGCTGACTTTCGTCGCAAGTATCATGGCAGGAACACGTTACGCGCCTGGTTTGCACACCGCCACTAGCCGGCGGTACCGCTGCTCGGCATTCGGTCCATGAAGACGTTGTCCAAACTGGTTGACACTTGGGTTGGCTCACCAAACAAGGAGAATTCACGGCTTGTGGCGAAGAACCCTGCATGGTGCGTGAGTAGCCATCGGCGCACGTGCATTGCACGTGAAATTTATACGTATCAATGGCATCATACACACGCTCACATTTTCCGAAACCACAATAACCCGCTTCCTTGGAAGTGCAACAGGAGTCAGTCTCGCAGCAGTGCTGCCTCTGACTCCAGGCGTTTTCAGCGCGATAACGTAAGTCCAGGTAACGATTGCCAACACGAAAATGGCAGGAACTTCCGTCTTCACAGCTCTCGTGCAGGTTGCAGCTGGATTCAGTATCCGGCATGTCGATACCCATAGCGCAAAGTTGACGATCGGCTGTGGTTCCATTACTCCACATGCAGACGTTACGCCTATTAGCGATTGGTTGAGCGCTCTCGCTTTGTACGGGGTTGCAGTTACGAGAACAACCACCATACGGCATTGAAATCCACTCCGGTACTAGGCGACGGGGCTTTTCATAGCACTCTGGTTCCTTGCGGAGATTATCCGGGGTCGGGTCATGGACAAAGCAACAGCCGTATGATTCGCAGACAGTTCTTCGAATCTCTGTTGATGTCGCGGCTCTCCGCTCGTCGCGGTCAAAACGAAGACACGTAGCACGGTTAGAATCTTGACGACACTGTAACTCGCAATGAAAAGAGTTGCAGTATTGCTTATCAGGAATGCGAGTCTCCGGATTGCACAGAGACGGGTTAACCGCTGCAGGGAGGGTCGCATTTTCAACCGAAGCGCAAAATACCTTTCGTCGGTTTATCCCGGTACCGCACTCTTTCGGCTCTCCCTGACCGTCCACACAACCAGACCAAGGCGTACCAAACCACCTGAACTGCGCCGTTCGAATGAAGTGCGAGCTAGGTACATTTGTCGCGATGAAATTTTGCAGCCCCGATCGATTTACGGGATGGTCGTACTCAACTGACGAGAAAACAGCTCGACTTGCACTTTGTGCGAGGAGCGTTTCTCTCATGTCTGAGTTGCGACTAGCAACGCCATACGGGTTATCACTGACTTGACAGCTCCCATTGCGAAGAACACACGTGTTCTCGTTCGTAACCTCGGCTGACGTGCAATTGGGCCGCAAGGAACACGCTTTGACACATTCATGCAAGCCAATCGAAAGAATCTCTTGAGATCCCGTACATACCATGTTCAGACATGCTCGCTTAAACTCAGGGTTCGTCGGGTCAGTGTACTGCACGGCGCCACACAAGAGCGCCCCATCGCGTCCATCACGCGGGCTTTTCTGTGACCTGAACTGGAATCCAACGGCAATCGTTTGCCTTGGGCAAGAAACCCAATCACCTCCCATAGATCGTCGAGCATAATACTCCTCCCTCCTGTCACTGCTATACGAGGTGGTCAACTTCCCTGCAGCGGTGACGTGGAAACCAATCTTGATCAGATGCCGCATCAAAATTTTGAAGCCAGCAGGCTCACCACATCGAAGCATGACTCCGTCGTTGGGGCCACTGACCATTTTACCGTTCTTACCTAGGAGAGCGAAGCCGGTGAGAACTTGACCGGGTGGGCAGAACGTCTTCGTATCGTACTTACGATACACCGTCTGGAACTTTGAATACGTTTGCTTCTTCAAGCACATAGATTCATCCGCCCCAAATTCGCACCGGCCTCGCCAAGCGCCATCAGCGTTGTTGGGACAATGAAGATTGGCGATTGGCCCATAAACTTGGTCTGTGATCGAGTACACCTCGTCACCACGGAACGCGCTGTTGTGCAAAATTTGTGAGTCGATGGTGTTTTGCCCCGTCGGAAATGGTCTGGTCCATTTCATGCTGTGACAATCGCAAAATCCCCAGTAAGATTTATCGCTACTTGTGTAGCACATCGGGCGGTTCCATCCCTCGGGTTTGAAACATCCCATATGAAAATAGTCATCGTCCACAGGATTTATTGTGATATCAAGGTGAGATATACAAGGGGCACCATTTGAGTTTCCTCCGCATGTAGGTCGCTTGTGTGGCACATAAGCACCCCCTTGAAAATACGGGACAGGCGCGCTCGAAGGGACGCATTCGTAATCAACCTGGAGCCTGCCGTAATAATACCTAGACGCTTTACATGGAGCACCCATGTCCCTCATGAACTGACTTGGTAATTTACACTGAGACTTACCCTCGCAAACTTGTTTCACTTTCGCAACCGTAACGTCGTTCGGTTTCCGACAATTGTTCATGTTGACTTCTTTGTAGTAACGTGGATTGCGATAATCAACATATGAGGCATTCTTGACATGGAATGTCATACCAGCCTTGCAAGCAGCAATGAATTCTTGATGATACGCTACCCACGCGCCGGACTGGTGCGTTGCACTATCACCGACGTAAGGCGCATTAAATCCATTGTTTACAGACGGCGGATGAGATCCCAAGAACGGAGGAAGAACCTCACCCGATCCAGCATGTGAAACTTGGACGCCTGTATATCGCGGTAAGCCGAGGACACGTAACCGCTCAAAAGACAACGTCCCATTCGGATTTTGGAAAGGAACAATGTTTGGCCAAACATCGCCACCCACGCCCGTTGGTGCACCACCATTCCATTCGCCAAAAGATGTCGGATTCTTGCGCATGATGGAGGTATGCGAAAAGTTTAGCGATGGGTACCACCAAAAGTCTTCACGCTTATCATCTCTTCGAGTGTAAACCGTAGACGAGCGCCACGATCCAGTGCGAATCATCTTATACTTTGCGGTGTCGTCACGCAAATAACATATGCGACTACGCCAATTGCTGTGGTCTTTGAAGTGAAAATCAAACGAGTGACAATTTGTATTCGCCAGACACTTTTGAGCACAATATTCCATGTGCAGTTGACTGGAAGTCAGAACACTCCATTTACGAGCCCGCCCTCTGCTGTGATGATCCCAATGATATTTCCTGAAACCAGGATATATCTTCTCCACATCGGCTGAGGTGTACGATTCATAAAGGTTGCCCCCGACAGCGATGACGTTTGAGAAATACCTGTACTTATCACCGACGCGAACGTAAGTTGGTAAAGGAGCAAAGTATTCCATGGCAGGATCGATGTCGACTCGTCCCAAGTCATTCCAGCTGCGTGGTTGGTCGCAACCATCCAGGACATCGCACATGCACACATGGCCGACTGTCACTTCATATGGTGCCGTGTCCATGCCCAATAAGCCATCGATGATGAGATCACGCCAGTGCATGTACTTGACCTCTGTTGTGTGCAGAGTGGCATCGTAGTTTTGAGATCGCGGCAAATGATTGAACATATTGGGCAAAGGTGCTTCGCGGACGCGTTCCTCGCCCTGTCGTGATAAAGTATTTTCAGCGATGACTTGTGCACTTCCATCGGCAACGCCAATACATCCTGGATTGAAGCCCAGAACGATACGGACGATTGCATTCTCAGGAATTTCAGCGTTACCAGCGGCGGTGAACACCATGTCTGTTTTCACATCTTTCTGGATCCAGCTGGGACGAAAAGTGATTTGATCGACGTCATATTTGCTTTGGCAAGCAGTGGAGCCTACGGGCAGACCATATTTTTCACCGGCTCTCTGCGCAGGCATGGTGTTGAATCCGCAATCGCTACCACCACGGGCATGCCCCTCACCAACATTACACGCGCGAAGATCATCTCTACTCGAGCCAGAACAGTAACCATACTCGCCGTTCGTTACATTCATGATCTCACGAACTTTAGCAATCTCCCTTTCGATTGGCGTCGGCACGCTTCCATAAGTCGAGCAGCAGGCAGGCAGGTGCGTTGCATTCGGGGAGACACACATACCTTGCGTAATGGAACCATACTCTGTACCAGCAACGTACACGCCTGCTCCGTTCGCGCAGGGTGTCGAAGTCCAATAATAATTCCCTCGGCACTGCTTGTTGCTCCTCGTCCTGTAGTCCTTGATTTTGCCACCGACAACGCCCTTGTGGAGTTCTTCGACTGTGCAGAGCCGGGCTCCGCTCATTCCACAAGCTTCCTCGGCCTTCACGAGAGAGATGGCCTGTTCTCCACGAAACGAACGTCCATCAGGGAGCTTGATCGAGCCGTAGTCAGCCCAGCATCCATTCGGGTACTTGCCACCCTCTTGAAGACTACCGCACGTTCGAGTGTCGCCAGAAACGCCCCTCTTTTTAACAGAGGAAGGCTCCCATTGCAAGTCTTCACATGTTCGGTTAGTGATGCCACAAGCTGCCCAGCATCGTTGAAATACTGGTGGCTTCCCAGCGCTCTTTCCACTCAGCTGTTTCCAACCCTTCAAACAGTCATCATCAGGTACGACTTGATTGTTTTCGTCCAAGCAACGCACAGGACGTCGACGAACCATCCGGCATACTGGACTTTTCAGTCCTAAGCGCGCCATCATTCCTTGAATGTCTTGTTCTTCTTGAGTATGATCGAATAAGTGCTCGGCGGCATTTGACGGGTATGCATTCGACGGGTATGCATTCGAAGGATAGGCACTCGGGCTCGGGCTAT
>CEOJ01095818.1_pt1 | contig 22855 bp, 25 predicted proteins | sample 530281 | NCBI WGS metagenome assembly CEOJ01 (sample SAMEA2619879, study PRJEB7988) | marine metagenome | isolation source: saline water (ENVO:00002010), including | reverse complement strand
TCTAGAAATATAAATAAGGATTGTGAAAAAGTATTAGAATCTTTTGATTCAAGTAATATCTGCATTTGGGATAATTATTTTACAGTCGACTCATGTCCAACAAGAATGAATCTAACCTTTTGCAACCATATAGATCGCAGTTTTTTCGAAAATAAAAATAATTATCTTGTTAATTTAACTGGCAAGCCCAGAACAGATCTTATTCTAATAGATATTTTTGGCGCATTTATATCTAATTCTGGAATAGAATTTAAAGATATTCTAAGAAAACATGGTGTAGATAATAATCTAATTGATATGATTAAAATCTTTGATCCAGAACAAAAAATAAGGCTTTCAGAAGAAGAAATAAAGAAATTGCATGATATTACGTTCTCTTGGTTTCACCCATTAAAGAATGAATGGTATCCTTATCTTAATAGTCTTAGAAAAGGGGAGCAATAATGAGCAATATGCAAAAATGGAGTAAAAATGTTGGTAGCTTAATTAGCTATGCAGAAAGAATTTTTCCAGATGTAGAAATCGTAACAAGAAACATATCTGGGACAATCACTAAGTCAAATTATGGAGAGGTAGCAAAGAGAGCTAAAAAGTTAGGATCTTCACTTGAAAAGTACGGAATTAAGCATGGCCAAAATATTGGATCATTGGCATTAAATACATATAGAAACATGGAGATGTACTTTGGTATTTCTGGTATGGGCGCAGTAATGCATACAATTAATTTTAGACTACATCCAGAACAAATCGTCTACATAATAAATCATGCTGAAAATAGGGTTATTTTTGTTGAAACAGTATTCGCACCTTTATTAGAAGCCATACAAGATAATTGTCCAACAGTTGAACAGTATGTACTTCTTTGTTCAGAAGAAGAAATGCCAGAGACAAAATTAAAAAATGCAATATCTTATGAAGAGTTTATAAAAGATGGAGATGAAGCTTACGAATGGCCAGAATTAGGAGAAGATGCGCCATGCGGTCTTTGTTATACATCTGGAACAACAGGAAATCCTAAGGGAGTGCTTTATTCTCACAGATCAACTCTTCTTCATACTTGGGCTGGTTCTTCTGCAAATGGTATGGGTTTAAGTGCAGATGATTCAATATTAATGGTAGTTCCAATGTTCCATGTAATGGGTTGGGGCCTACCATATATCGGTGCTATGAATGGAATAAAGTTAGTTCTACCAGGAATGGGAATGGATGGAGCTGCACTAGTTGAGTTAATTGAAAAAGAAAATGTAACTCTTGCTTTTGGGGTTCCCACAATTTGGCTTGGCTTGTTGGGCTATTGTGCAGAAAATAATATAAAACTAGATACGGTAAAACAGACAATTATTGGAGGTTCAGCTGTGCCTTATGCAATGATTAAAGAGTTTGATGAGAAACATGATGTGAACGTTGTTCAAGGATGGGGTATGACAGAAACAAGTCCTTTAGCTACTGCAACACTTAGAACTCCTGCAATGGATAAAATGCCTGCAGAAGAAAGATATAAATTACAAACAAAACAAGGAAAACCTATATATGGAATTGAACTTAAGATCGTAGATGATGATGGGAATCGATTGCCTGAAGATGGAGAAGCATTTGGAAAGTTATTGGTAAGAGGTCCATGGGTTAATAAAAGATATTATAAACATGAAGAGGATGCTATTGATGCTGATGGTTGGTTCGACACTGGAGATATTTCAAGTATAGATGAAGATGGTTATATGACTATTGTTGATAGAGCTAAAGACGTTATTAAATCTGGTGGAGAATGGATAAGTTCTGTTGATTTAGAAAATGCAGCTCAAAGCCACCCAGACATTATGCAAGCAAGCGTAATTGGGGTAGCACATCCAAAATGGGACGAAAGACCTCTCCTTTTAGTAGTTCCAGCAAATGATAAAAAAGATAAAGAATCAATCTATTCGTTCCTAGAGGATAAAATTGCAAAATGGTGGAAACCTGATGATATAGTTTTTGTAGATGAATTGCCTCTTGGAGCAACTGGAAAGGTATTAAAAATTAAACTTAGAGAACAATATAAAGACCATTTGATGAAATAAGGAGGAAGAATGGAATCAATTAAAGCAGACGAATTACATACACTTATAGGAAAAGTAAATAGCACAGCTTGGTTCAAAGTTGATCAAGAAAGAATAAATGCTTTTGCTGATGTTACTGAGGACCCTCAATTTATACATGTTGATCCAGAAAAAGCAGCACCAATATTTGGCAGCACAATTGCTCATGGAGCTTTAATGCTATCACTATCAATTGGCAAGGGTTATGAAACAGCAATTGTAGTAGAAGGAACAAAAATGGCTATGAATTATGGTTATGATAAAATTCGTTTTATTAATCCGGTTCCAGTTGATTCCAATTGCAGATATAACTCCACACTTTTAGAAGTTACTGACAAAGGTAATGGCCGCTGGTTAATGAAAACTAAAATTGAACTTGAAGTAGAAGGTTCTGATAAGCCAGGATTGGTGGCAGAGAATCTAGCAATGGTTTTTGTTTAAGAAGTTTTCAATAGTTTTAATAATAATAGTTACTACAATTGTACTGACCTTATTATTATTAAGACCCATGCTTAAATTATTCATACCAGAGTATGAGAATAGAGATAAGTGTGAATCTTTAGGTACCCTTGAACTCATTTGCGGCCTACAGAATCCAGAAGATTTTGCAAAAATTCCTCATGAGAATGCTGTAATAGTTTCGCAGTTTGCTGGTTTAGCAGAATTAAATGAAGGAGAAATTAAAACTGGAGTACTTTCTAGATTAGATCTCGATACTAAAGAGATTGAAGATTATTTAATCAGGTTCGAACCCAATAATAAGCTTGGAATTGGTGAAGAAAATTGTGAACCATATGAATATCTCTATCCTCATGGTATCGATATATATAAAGATATTGTGGTAAAGGACTCTTCTTTTAGCCCTTTTCTTGATGAAGCTCATCTATTAGCAGTAGTAAATCATGAAGTAGTTGATAGGATCGAATTTTTTATTTTTTTTAATGAGCAAGTAATATTTTCAGACTCCAATGAAAGAGAGTTATTTTGGATTGGTTGTGTAGAGGGTCCTAAAAAAACAACTTATTTTAATGATGTTGTTATCTCAGATGGCAGGGGATCATTCTTCGCCACTCATCAATATGACAAAGATTGGGATTTTTCTAAACTAGAACTTTATAACACTTTTCGTTGGGATACTGGGTATGTTTATGGCTGGAATGGGGAATCAGGTTTTACTATTCTTGAGGGTTCCCATGGTGCTTGGCCAAATGGTATTGAAATGATTGATGAAACTATTTATATAAGTTTTAGAATGAACGGAAAAGTCAGCGCAATTGAAAAAAACGGTAATAGAAAAGATTTTAAATTTAGACCATATTTAGGAGGAGGTTCTGACAACATAATTGTAAAAGATAAAGAGCTTTGGATCGCAGTTCAAAATACTGATTTAGGCGGACTTACTTGCATGGAGCCAGAACAAATTCAATGTGCAACACCATTTTCTGTTATTAAAACTGATGCTAATTTAAATGTTTTAGAAGAGTTTGAATTTGATAATGTTGCTTTTGGAGGTTTGTCGGTTGCGTATCCACATAAGAATCAAATCTTTCTTGGCTCATACAAATCAGACAGAATAGCTATATACAAAATCAATGATTAAATTATTTATTTTTCTTTTTCTTGTAATTGATTTAAGCGCAAGCACAAAGCTTTATGTTTTAGGGTCAGGAACTCCCAATCCCGATCCCGAAAGAGCTGGATCATCGTATCTTATTCTAGTTGAGGATGAACCATATTTAATAGATTTTGGAACAGGTGTTGTAAGAAGAATAGCCGCACTTACTAAGACTTGGGGCGGCGATTTAAATATTAACACTCATGATATAGAGCATGCTTTCCTTACACATATGCATTCAGATCATAACCTAGGACTTTCTGATCTTATTATCACACCTTGGATAATGGGAAGAGAAAATAGATTAATTCTTCATGGTCCAAAAGAATTAGATGCTATGGCAAAAAATATTATAGAAGCCTTCGATTTTGATATTAAATACAGAATAAATGGTACTCAGCCTCAAAATAGTACTGGTTATCAGTATATCTTTCATAAGATTTTTGATGGATATATATATGAAGATAAATTTGTAAAAGTTGAAGCTTTTAAAAATAATCATGGAGATCTAGAAGAATCCTATGGTTTTGTTTTTGAGACAGCTGATAAAAAAATTGTTTTTTCTGGAGATACAGCTCCATCTGAAAGATTACTACAAAAAGCAAAAGATGCCGATATTCTTATTCATGAAATATACTCTCAGCAAGGTTTTGACAATAAAACTCCTGATTGGCAAAAATACCATGCAGCACATCATACTAGCCCAGAGGAGATTGGAAGCATAGCTTCAAAAATTAAACCAAAGAAACTTGTTCTTTCTCATATCTTATTTTGGGGATCAAAACCTGAGGATATAAGAAAAGAAGTAAAGCTGTTCTATGATGGTGAAGTTATAATTGCAGAAGATCTGCTCTTAATAGATTAGGAGCTAAGTAATCTTTTTAATATTTCATTAACTGATTTGGGGTTTGCTTTTCCTTGTGTTTCTTTCATTACTTGACCAACAAAATAACCAAAGAGTTTATCCTTTCCAGAATTATAAGCTTCAACTTGATTCGGGTTTTTATCTATAACTGATTGAGCTATTTTTTCAATTTGTTTTTCATCAGATATTTGCTCTAAACCTTTAGATTTAATTATTTCTGATGCATTATTTCCCGTATCCCATATTTCTTCTAAGATATCTTTTGCAATTTTTCCTGAAATTGTTCCATCCTTGATTTTTATAATTAGATTAGAAAAGTTATCTACTGTAATTTTTGAATCTTCAAGAGAAATATTATTTTTATTTAGTAATGCATTTAACTCTCCAATAATCCATTTTGCTGATAATAGAGCATCAGATTTCTTAGAAACTTCTTCAAAAAAATTTGCTATAACTTTTTCGGCACATAATACTTTGGCCTCATAATCATCTAACTTATAGATATTTTTAAATCTCTGTTCCTTTTCATCAGGCAATTCATCCATTGAGTTTCTGACTTCTTCTATCAATTTAGTAGATATTTCGGTAGGAACTAAATCTGGGCAAGGAAAATATCTATAGTCATTTGCAAATTCTTTTGTTCTCATAGATCTGGTCTCATCTTTTATAGAGTCATATAAGCGTGTTTCCTGTTCAACTTCATCTCCTTTCTCTAATAGCCTGATTTGTCTATCAATTTCAAAATTAATTGCTTTTTGAACAAATCTAAATGAATTAATATTTTTAATTTCTGCTCTAGTTCCAAATTCTTCTGATTCTGGACGCATTACCGAGACATTCGCATCACATCGCATTGAACCCTGAGACATATTTCCATCTGATATGTCTAAATAGGTAATTATTTGATGAATTTTTTTAAGGTAGTCAACAGCTTCAGATGCAGATCTTATATCTGGCTCGGAAACTATTTCCAATAAGGGAACACCTGATCGGTTTAGATCAATCACTGATTTAGAATCATACTGATCATGCATTGATTTGCCTGCATCTTCTTCTAAATGTGCTTGATGTATTCTTACAGTTTTGTCACCTATGTTGATAATACCCTCTTTTACAATAGGAAAATGTAATTGAGTTATTTGATACCCTTTAGGCAGATCAGGATAGAAATAGTTTTTTCTATCAAAAATCATAGTTTTAGCAATTTTTGCTGAAGTAGCTAGCCCAAACTTAATTCCCTGCTTTAATGCTTCTTCATTTAATACTGGTAATACTCCAGGCAATCCTATATCAATTAAATCAACTAATGTATTTGCTTTCTCTCCAAACTTATTTCTTGCAGGAGAAAATAATTTAGTATTAGTCAGTAGCTGAACATGGACTTCTAGACCAATTACAGGCTGCCATCCTTTTACTAGGGTGTCATTTTGTGCCAATCAGTCACCTCCTGAATTTTATTTGTAGTATTTAACAAAAGTTCTTCTGCAAAATAATTTCCTATTAATTGTCCACCTGTAGGAAGATTATTTTTTAAACCATTAGGAAATGAGATGGCAGGTAAGCCAGCTAAATTTGCTGGAATTGTAAGTAAATCTTCTTTATACATTCTATTTGGATCTGTAGATTTTCTATTTTTCTCAAAAGCTTGATCCAAAGTTGTAGGCATAAAAATTAAATCAACATCTTTGAATATGTTTTCAAATTTATTTTTTATAATTCTTCTTACTTTTTGAGCCTTTAAATAATATGCATCATAGAATCCAGCTGACAAAACATGTGTTCCAATTAATATTCTTTTTTTAACTTCATCACCAAAACCTTCCGATCTAGTTCTCATATACAGATCAGAAATATCTTCATGTTTTTCAGATCTATGACCAAACTTTACTCCATCAAATCTTGAGAGATTTGATGAACATTCTGCTGGAGCAATAACATAGTAAGAGCAAATGCCTGATGATAATTCTGTAAAATCAATTTCTTTTAATTTATGTCCAAGTGCCTGAAATACTGTTTTAGTAGTTTCATAAGAACTTAATACATCTTCATTTATTCCAAGATTTTCAATATTTTTAATAACACCAATTGTTAAATTTCCTAAAGGATTCTTTAAAGATTCTTCATAACAAATCTCTTTTCGATTTGCACATGTAGAGTCTTTTGGATCATAGGATGCCATTGCATCAAGCAATGCAGCACAGCCAAAAGCATCCCTTGAAAATGGTCCAGCTTGGTCCATGCTTGAGCAAAAAGCAATCATCCCCCATCTAGAAACTAGCCCATAAGTAGGCTTCATTCCAGTTATTCCACAAAGTGCAGCTGGCTGCCTAATGGAGCCTCCTGTATCAGTGCCTGTAGAAATAGAAGTTATATCAGCAGATACACATGCCGCAGACCCTCCTGAACTGCCTCCAGGGACTAAATCTTCTTTCCATGGATTCGATACAGGACCAAAGAAACTTGTTTCATTGGATGATCCCATAGCAAATTCATCCATATTTGTTTTGGCAATCATTATTGATCCAGAAGAATTGCAATTCTCGATGACAGTTGCATCATATGGTGGTTTGAAGTCTTTGAGCATTCTAGAACCACAAGTAGTAGTTAAGCCTTTTGTGCAAAAAATATCTTTATGAGCAATTGGAACACCTGCCAGAGGTAAATCTTTAAAACTATCGAAATTTTTATCAATTTGTTCACCTCTCAATAACGCTTCTTCTTCAAAGCAGTTAACAAATATATTTAATTGATCTTCCTTTACTCTATTTATTGTTTCTTGAACAGCTTCTTTAGCTGAAATGTTTTTGGATCTAAAGTTTTCTCTCTGAGTTTTAAAATTCATTCTATGATTTTTGGTACTAGAAAGTAATCTTCATCTGAATCAGGTGAATTCGATAAGAAATCTTCCTTTATATTTCTGTCGTTATTTAAATCTTTTCTAGAAACATTATTGAGCTCTAATGGGTTATTGAGAGGTTCTATATCCTCTAAATCTAGCTCATTCATCTCATCTATTAAATTGAAAGTATTTGTTAATTTCTCGATGATTTTTGGGTGTTCTTTTTCTTCAACACCTATTCTTGCAAGAAATAATAGATTTTTTAACTCGATTTTGTCCATTAAAAGCCTTATTCTATAAGATTCTAAATATTATAAAGATATATTAAGAATGTTTAAATTTATACGTGGTCTTTTCTCAAATGATATATCTATTGATTTGGGGACAGCAAACACATTAATCTACACAAAAGAACATGGCATAGTCCTTGATGAACCATCTGTGGTTGCGATACAAGAAAAAAATGGCCAGAAAACAGTCGTTGCAGTTGGCCATGATGCGAAGAAAATGCTTGGTAGAACTCCAGGAAAAATGGAAGCTATAAGACCATTACGAGATGGAGTTATAGCTGACTTTAATGTAACTGAAAAAATGCTCCAACATTTCATTAAAAAAGTATCAAATAATTCTATTTTATCTCCAAGCCCACGTGTATTAATTTGCGTTCCTTCAAAAGCAACACAAGTTGAAAAACGAGCAATTAGAGAATCAGCATTGTCAGCAGGAGCAAGTGTCGTTAAATTAATTGAAGAGCCTATAGCAGCTGCACTTGGAGCAGGAGTTGCGATAGACAAAGCAAGAGGGAGTATGGTTGTGGATGTTGGGGGAGGAACTTCAGAAGTTGCAATATTATCTCTCAATGGAATTGTATATTCAGAATCTTTAAAAGTGGGAGGCGATAAGTTTGATGAAGCAATTCAAACTTACGTAAGAAGAAAATTCGGGGTTGTAATTGGAGAATCAACAGCGGAGTTGATTAAGCTTCAAGTTGGTTGCGCTACTCTAAATTGTAAAAAAGAATTTGATGCATATGAATTTAGAGGAAGAAATCTTGCAGAAGGAATACCAGAGCTTGTCATCTTTAAAAAAGAAGATGGTTTCGGTGCTCTCGAAAATCAAACTGCTGCGATTGTTCGCTCTATAAGATCAGCTTTGGAACTTTCACCGCCAGAGCTAGCAGCAGATATTTCTCAAGATGGTATTGTGCTCACTGGAGGAGGTGCTTTATTGCATTGTCTTGATACTCTAATTGAACAATCAACAGGAATACCAACTAGAGTTGCTGAAGACCCTTTAACTTGCGTTGCTCGAGGTGGTGGGATAGCTCTAGGATTAATGGATAAAGATTTTGATTTATTTGCTGAAGAGTAATGTCAGCAGAAAGAATTTCGAACAAAAATAAAATTAGATCCTTAATATTTAGTTTATTTTTATTCTCAATTTTGTTGTATCTATCACAAATATTTGATTTAAATTACAAGGCACAAAGATTACTTTCTAATATCTTGGAGACACCTGAGAGATTTGTTACTCGAATTTTAGAGCGGTATCAAGAGCTAGAAAATAAAGAAATAGCAAAGCTAAAAAAAGATATTTTAAATTTAGAAAATACAGTCTATGAGAAAGATTTGCGCATAAAATCCCTAGAGAGTTTAGGCTCCTATGAAACACCTAGTGAAAATCAGAAAGATAAATCAAACGTATATATATCTTCATTTGACCAAATGAACTTTAATTGTTGTAAAAAGCATAGAGTATATTTAACGAATCCTACAAAAATAAATGATGGAGTGTTCGCGGTATCACAGGGAGATTTTGCAATTGGAAAATCTCGAACAATATCTAACAATGAAATCGAAGTTAGGCTACTTAGCGATCCAGAAGAGTATATATCTATTAAAACAGCTAATGATTTTTACTGCATTGCAAAAGGAGAAGGAAACCCATTATCAATAAGCTGTTTAAATGAATCCAAAGCTGTTAGTTATGAAATTGGAGAAACCTTTTTTACTACAGGATTTGATGGTATTTATCCAGTAGGTTTAATTGTAGGAAGATTAAAAAATATAGAAAATATTGAAAATAATTTATTCCGTCAAAAATTAGAAATTGAATTATTTTTTGATCCATTCAAATCTATGAATAAGAGGGTGATCTTGCATGATTGAATTAAGTAGAATTTCAATTTTATTTATTTTAATAATTTCTAATTATATTCTTCTAACGATTGGATTATGGGCATGGCTACCAGACCTTTTTATTATTCAAACACTTCTTTTTACAACTTTTTCAAAAAAAATTCCCAGTGTTTATTTTTTTATAATTAAGGGATTCATAATTGATTTATTTTTTAGCGAATTTTCTGTTCCTTATACTCTTTCCTTCAGTTTAATTGGTCTATACCTTAACTTTGGAAAATTGAAATGGATACAAAGATCATTTTTAGAACAAATAATTATGATTTTTGTAATAAGCTTAATTTTAAATATGTTGTTAGGCTATTTTAATGATTATTCTTCTAGCGCTGTGTATAGGCTTATCATTAATCCATTTTTAAATTCTTTTGTATGGCTATTTATATTTATGACTCAGAGAAAAAAATGGTTGAAAAATCTTTAATTAAGCTACTAAAAAACTAATTATTCCCAGAAAACTAACAAAGCCAATTATATCTGTTACCGTAGTAATGACTACCCCACCAGCAATAGCTGGATCATAACCAAACCTTCTCAAAATTAAAGGCAAAATAAAACCAAAAATTGCTGCTGCCAAAAGGTTAAATATCATCGCAGCTGATATTGCTATAGATAATGAATGATCATTAAACCAGAAGCTTGTGATTAGATATATCGCTAGAGAGAAAACACAACAATTTGCTAAAGCAACTACAAATTCTCTTCGAAACAAATACCTTAAATTTTTTCTATTAAGTTGTCGCATAGCTTCAGCTCTAATATATATTCCAAGGGTTTGAGTAGCAGCAATACCGCCCATACTGGCTACTATTGGCATTAATACTGCTGCATAGATAACTTTTTCAAAAACATCTGCAAATAAACTTATTGATGCTGAAGCAATAATGGCAGTAAATAAATTAATAGAAAGCCAAATAAGCCTATTTTGAATAGATTTTTTTGGTGATGCAAAAACATCCTCTTCAATTTGTGCAAACCCTATAAAATCTTGCTCTACTTCATCTGCAGCAATTTCAATAATATCATCTACAGTAATCCTTCCCACCAAAAGATTTTCATCATCTACAACAGGAGCAGAAAAAAGATCTCTTGTTTTAAATTCATTAAAAACATCGATTTGATTAGTATCAGATTTTATAGGTTGAAATTCTGTATCCATTACTTCTCTCACAGTTAGGCTTGGATCAGATGTAATAATTTTTGCTATAGGAAGAATGCCTAGGTATTCATCCCTTCTACTTAGAACATAAATATCGTCTGTATTTTGAGGCAATTTTTTCAAAAATCTTAAATATCTCATTACAAGCTCTATAGAATTTTCAGGTCTAACAGTTATTACATCTGTATTCATAAGCCCACCAGCAGATTCTTCTGCAAAATCCAAGATATTTTCAACTCTACCTCTGTCTCTTGAATTCATAAGGCTTAGTACTTCATTAGTAATTTTTTCTGGTAAGCTTTGCAGAATATCAGCTAAATCATCTACTTCTAAATCACTAATTGCTTTTGATATTTCTATAGGATTCATGCCTTCAAGCAAATCATCACGAAGATTTTCATCTAATTCACCCAAAACTTCTCCTTCTGTATCCAGCTGTATTTGATCCCAAATTATTTTTCTTTCTTGTGGGGGAGAAGATTCAATTACATATGCTAGTTCACTTGGTGTCATTTCATTTAATATTCTTCCAAGTTTAGATTTAAATTCTGGATTAGCTAAAGTTTCTTGAATTACTTCAAACTTAGCATCTAAATTTTTGCTAGCCATGAGGCTATTCTACAAGATTACTGCATTAATTCAGCTCGCCAAAATAGAATTTTTTAGCAATTGGATTATTTTTAACCTCGTTTGGAGTCCCTTGTACAAGAACCTCACCTTGATTCAGAAGAATAATTAGATCACAAACATTTATTACGTCTCGAAAATTATGATCGCTCAAGAATATTCCTACATTCTTTTTTAATTCTTTTAAAATTTTATTTATTTCTTCAACTGATATGGGGTCAACTCCAGCAAATGGCTCATCTAATAGTATAAATTTAGATTCCAACAAAATTGCTCTTAATATCTCGGTTTTCCTTTTTTCTCCTCCAGAGAGATTTTTTGCTTTAATATCCTTCTTTTCAAACAAATTCATTTTATCAAGAAGCAATTTAGATTCTTCATTTTTTTCACTTGATATAAATCCAAATTTTAGTTCAACTACAGCAAGAACATTTTCTAGCAACGTCAAGTCTTCAAAAAGTGAATTTTCCTGAGGAACATAATTTAGTCCTTGTGATGCTCTTTCCTCAAGACTCATATTTTTAAGATCATTATCAAAAAAAGTTAACTCACCTGAATCAACATCAGAAAGTCCTGCTATCGCTCTGAAAAGGCTTGTTTTACCTGCTCCATTAGCACCCAATAAGCCAGTGATTTTATTGCCTGGTATCGATAAATTAATATTATTAAATAACAATTTTGAATTAACTGTTCGTTTAAGTAATTTAGTCTTGATCATCTTTGCCAAGCTTGATTATTATCTCATCAGATTTAATTTTATTACCAGACTTAATAATGCTAACCCCATCCTTTAGGATTAAGCTACTAGATATAATCTCTATTAAATTAGCCTCTCCCTCAATAAATTCAATTCCATCAAAAAATCTTACTTTTATCGGATCTCCCACTGCTGTAAAAATTTCATTATTTTGATCTATATTTAAAGTTTTAGCTTTAAAGCTGATATTTTGAGAATTAAAAGTGACATTATCACTATACGTTATTGTGTTTAATTCAGTATTAATTTCAACTTTATCTGAATTAATCTCATATTCTTGTGCGTGAATACTAATTGATATAAATAATATTGCTAATCTATAAAACATTTGCTTCCAGAATATCATGCATTGAAAGTACTCCAACAATATTATTTTTGTATTCAACAACTAAATTATAGACTTTATATTTCTTCATCTTTGCTGCTGCTTCTATAATAAGTTCTTTTTCATTTATAGTTTTAAATTTCCTTTGCATTACTGATTCAACTTTGGTTTTTTGTATATCTACATTTTTTTGTAGCTGTCTTCTTAAGTCGCCATCAGAAAAAACACCAATAATTTTTTTTGCTTTTTTGATAAGTGCAATTCCTTGTTTTTTTGATGAAACTTCAAAAATTAAATCTTTTAATAATTGATTTTGTCTTACTATTGCTGCCTTAGAAATTGGAACCATTATATCTTTTACTCTAAGTGTTAGTTTTTTTCCCAATTTTCCTCCAGGATGTGTTCGAGCAAAATCTTCTGATGTGAAACCTCTTGATTTTAATAAAGAAATGGCAATAGCATCTCCTAAAGCCAGAGTTACTGTTGTACTAGAAGTGGGTGCTAAATCATTTGGACATGCTTCTCTGGTCACCTTAACTAAAATATGTGATTTTGATGAGCGAGCAATGGTAGATTTCTCATTTTCAGTAATTGAATATAAAGGGATTTTTTTCAAATTAATTGCAGGAATCAAATCGCATATTTCTTTACTTTCTCCAGATTTTGATATCGCTAAAATAGCATCTTTTTTTTCTATCATGCCTAAATCACCATGCAATGCTTCAGCAGGATGTATAAAAAAAGATGGAGTTCCTGTACTTGAGAGGGTAGCAGATATTTTGTTTGCTATATGACCAGATTTGCCCACTCCAGTTAAGAAAATTTTACCTTTGCATTCATAAATTTTTTTGCATAGATCTTCAACATTAAAGTGTTTAGACCGCATAAATGTGTCCATTTCCTTTAATTCAATCAAAAAAGCCTTTTTTGCTTCTTTTTGGAAAATATTTTTCTTCATTTCAAACTATAATCTAAACATGATACGATTTTTTTCGAAAAGTTTTTTAATTCTTTTGTTTTTACCTTCATTTCTTTCATCTGAGAAAATACCAGAAGTCCATCAGTTTATTGATGTAAATGCTCAATACTTTTTGACTCTTATTAAAGAGGAAGGTTCAAATTATGAAACTGAACCCGAAGAATTTAAAACAAAATTAAAAAATATCTGGGAGCCAATGGTCGATATCTCAACAGTATCAAGACTGATTCTTGCAGATGCATATAAGGATGCAAATAGAAATCAAATTCAACTCTTTGAAGATAGAACAAAAAAATTACTTCTTGATACTTATGTAACAACACTTCTTGAATTTGAAGACTATGACATTGTGACAAATGAGGAGATTAAGGTTAATAAAAAAACATATGAAGTTGAAATTGAGTTTGTTTCTGATACAAGCTCTTGGACAGGAAAAACAAAATTCACCTTGTACAGAAATAAATTAGGCGAACTTAAAATTGTAAATATAATTATTGATGGTATTAATTTGGGACTAACTTTTCGTAACCAATTCAAGGACATCTTAGAAAAGAATAAATTTGATCTTGATATTGCAATTAGTGAATGGAAACCACTTAACATTACAGAGAAATAAATGGAAAGACTTATAATAAAGGGTGGCAATCAGCTTCATGGAGAAGTGAATTGTTCAGGAGCCAAGAATTCTGGATTACCAATATTGGCTTCAACTATTCTTTTAGACACACCTGCCAGAATTGGTAATTTACCACACTTACAAGATATAACTACTATGCTTGAGCTTCTCAATTCTATGGGCGCATTAATCAATTTTGATGAGAGTGGATATATTGAAATAGATTCATCAAATATTACAGTACCGGAAGCAAGATATGAGCTAGTTAAGACTATGAGAGCATCAATATTGGTTATGGGACCTTTAGTTGCAAAATATGGAAACGCAAAAATTTCACAACCTGGTGGTTGCAATATTGGAACAAGGCCAATTGATTTTCATTTAAGTGGATTAGAAAAAATGGGCGCAAAAATTAAATCTGATTCAAAATATATTTATTTGGAAGCAAATAAATTAAAACCTATAGATTTTAAATTTCCAAAAATTTCAGTTACCGGTACAGAGAATCTTATGATGGCAGCCGCAGTTATTGATGGTAAAACAACACTTAGAAACTGTGCTAAAGAACCTGAAGTTGTTGAGTTGGCAAACTTCTTGAATCATTGTGGAGCAAATATTGAGGGAGCTGGGAAATCAATAATTGAGATCAATGGCACCGCATCTTTGGAATGTAGCTCATGGGATGTATTGTTTGATCGAATTGAAGCTGGAACTTATATGGTGGCAGGAGCAATAACTAATGGACATGTAAAAATTAATAAAATAAAACCTGAAACCATACAAATAATTAGTTCAAAGCTAATTGAAATGGGAGCAATAGTTAATTCTGGAAGTGATTGGGTTGAAGTTGATGCAACTACAACTGATCTAACATCAAAAGATATATCTACTAAACCTTTTCCTGGCTTTCCCACTGATATGCAAGCTCAGTTTATGGCATTAAATTCAATTTCTAATGGGTCTTCTGTAATTGAAGAAACTGTTTTTGAAAATCGTTTCCAACACGTGGATGAATTAAAGAAAATGGGAGCAGATATTTCCTTGGATAAAAATAAAGCATCAGTGAAAGGAGTCTCAAATCTTGTTGGTGCAATCGTTTCTGCTTCTGACTTAAGAGCTTCAGCAAGTTTAGTATTAGCAGGTCTTGTTGGAAAAAATAAAACTCAGATTGAGAACATATACCATATTGATAGAGGTTATGAATGTATTGAAGAAAAATTAACCAAGTTAGGTGCTGAAATTTTTAGAGAGCCTGCGGAATATTAGGTCTTTCTTTGGTTTGTATTTTTAGTTTAAGTATCTCCCCAGATCTATCAATTGTTAATTCAAGTATCTCTCCAGGCAAGATGCTATTTACAGAAGCTTTAAGTATATTCCATCTAGCCTCTGAACCTTTTATATCAATAATTATATCCCCATCTTTAAGTCCGTTTTTGATATCTGAATTATCAACACCAAAAACATATAAAGCAGGTATTCTTTCATTTTCTTTGTTATAAAAACCTCTCTGAAATTTGAAATCTCCAATCCAAGCCCTATTAACTCGACCAAATTTTATAATTTCATTTGAAATGGAGATTACTCTATCGGCTGGCAATGCAAAACCAACACCATCAGAGCCTCCAGAAATTGAAGCAATTGAGGTGCTAAGTCCCATTAATCTTCCACCAGAGTCAATTATAGCTCCACCTGAACTTCCTTGATTTATTGCAGCATCTGTCTGAATAATATCTAAATAAGGATTACCAAAATTTCTCCCCGTTCCACTAAGTATCCCTTTAGAAACTGATATACCAAGATTATATGGATTACCAATAGCAAATACTTCTTCACCAACTGAATAATCAAATTTATCTGGAAAATCTATAGGCCTAAGATTTTTTTCATCAATCTTTAATACTGCAAGATCTGCATATTGGTCAAAACCAATTAAATTAGCAATATAAACTCTTTCTCCTACTTTTACTGAACTAAGTGTTCCAGACAAAATATGAAATGCAGTAACTATATATCCATCATTTGAAATTATTACTCCAGAACCAAATTTTTTTTGAGGTGAATTTGAAACTGATTCAATGGAGACTATTGATTTAGATATTTCCTCAAAATCTGCTACCTTGTTCTTATTTAATAAATTTTCAAAGTAGACAATCTGTAAACCAAAAAATAAACCAAAAAATAAAATTACTAAAAACAGGTTTCTCATGTTTTAAATCCTTTATCAATATATTAATATATAGCGACTCAACTTTGAGAATTAAATGAAAACAACAGCATTAAGAACAAAAGATATCGAGCAAAAATGGTATTTAATGGATTGCTCAGGAAAAAGATTGGGAAGATTATCTGTAGAAGTTGCTAACATACTAAGAGGCAAGAATAAGCCAGAATATACTCCAAATTCTGATGTTGGAGATTTTGTTGTACTTATTAATGCCAAAAAAATTGAAGTCTCTGGCAACAAAAAAGAAGATAAAATTTATTATAGGCATACAGGTTTTCCTGGAGGAATTAAGAAGATATCTTTCAAAGATCAATTGGAAAAAGACCCAGAAAAGTTAATAAGAGACGCAGTGAAAGGCATGCTACCAAAAAATAGATTGAATAGACAAATAATAAAGAAACTGAAAGTTTATATTGATGATGCTCATCCACATAAAGCACAAAACCCAGAGGTGTTGAAATAAATGTCTACAATATCAGGAAGAAGAAAGGAAGCAACAGCAGTTGTTCGTCTAACTAAAGGCAAAGGTAAGCTTACTGTAAATAAAAAAGATATTGATGATTACTTTGGCAGAGATGTCGCCAAAATGATTATTAAACAACCTTTGGTCTTGACTAACTCTGATAAAGCTTATGATATTGATATTAAAGTTCACGGCGGAGGAGCATTTGGTCAAGCAGGAGCAATAAGGCTTGCAATTTCCAAAGCGCTAATCGATCTTAAACCAGAACTAAGAGCTGAATTAAAGAAAGCAGGATACCTTACTAGAGATTCAAGAGTAAAAGAAAGAAAAAAGGTAGGCTTGAAAAAAGCAAGAAAATCCCCACAATTTTCTAAGAGGTAAAATTTTATTGAACACTTAAATTGCATATTGTTCAAAAATGTAAAAAAAAAATAAAAACGATTCTTTTTTATATTAATTCCGTATATAATGCATGCAATGCTAGGTAAAGGTGGGTCAAAAAAGCTATTTCAATTAAATTTGAACACAGCTTTTAATGTTCAAAATGTCTAAAAAAAGAAAACATATTCATATTTTGGATGGAATGTCCTTATACACAAGAGATAGGTCGCCATATTATTGGGGCTATCTTAATATAGAAGGTAAGATATTTAAGAAAAGTTTAAAAACCTCTGATAAAAAAGAAGCTGAAAAGTTACTTTTTGAATGGAAGAATCAAATCTCTAATAACTTATCAACAAAAAATGATGAAGATGAACATGAAGACCATCATCATTTCAAAAAAGTTCCAGTTGATCAAAAGAGAAGAAATGTATTATTAATTACGTCTGGAGTTATGGGGGCTGTTACTGTTGCTGGCTTTGCTGTGCCTTTTTTGAGTGCTTGGAAGCCAAGTGAAAAAGCAAAAGCTTTAGGAGCTTCAGTAAAATTTGATTTAACTAAGTTAGAGCCTGGTGCTATGGCTATAGTTGAGTGGAGAAGAACTCCTATTTTTGTTGTACATCAGACACAAGAAGCTATAGATAATCTTCCCAAACTAAATGAGAAAGTTACAGATAAAGCTGCTGAATCTTTGCCAACTAACAATAATAAATTTACAGTTTTGAAAGGTGTATGCACACATCTTTCATGTGCTCCAAAATATCATCCTGAAATTGAACCAAAAGCCTGGGACCAAGAATGGCTTGGAGGTTTCTTTTGTCCTTGTCATGGGTCTAAGTTTGACTTAGCAGGGAGAGTTTATAAAGGTGTCCCCGCACCAATCAATCTAGAAATTCCGCCACATACATTTTCAGGCAATACATTAATAATTGGAGAAAGCGCCTAATGGCATCAAAAGAAAATTCAAATTCATTAATGTCTTGGATTGATAGAAGATTTCCTGTTACTGAAAATTTAGAAAGACATTTAACTAAACATCCTGTCCCAAAGAAAGTTAATTTTTATTATCTTTTTGGAGCTTTACTCATGGTTGTATTCATGATTCAAGTAATTACAGGTATTTGGTTAATGATGTTTTATACCAATACAGAAGAAGGTGCATTTGCAAGCGTTGAATATATTATGAGAGACGTTGAATATGGCTGGCTAATGAGATACATGCATAGCACTGGAGCTAGTGCATTTTTCTTTTTAATGTATTTTCATATGTTTAGAGGCCTTCTTTATGGATCCTATCAAAAACCGAAGGAACTTGTATGGTTATTTGGATGTTTTCTATTATTCCTTTTAATGGCAGAAGGTTTTCTTGGTTATGTTTTGCCTTGGGGTCAAATGTCTTATTGGGCAGCTAATGTAATTTTGTCATTATTTGGAGCAATACCCTATATTGGGCCTGATTTGCAGGTTTGGATTCAAGGAGATTTCGTTCTATCAGGCATAACATTATCTAGATTTTTTGCGTTACATGTTGTTGTTGTGCCTCTTTTAATGATCGCACTAGTTGTTTTTCATATATTTGCTTTACATGAAGTTGGTGCAGGCAACCCTGAAGGAGTTGACATTGAAAAGCATAGAGACTCAAAAGGAATGCCTCTAGATGGAGCACCTTTCCATCCTTATAAAACATTTAGTGCATTGCCTGCTATTGGAATCTTTTTTATTGTTTTCTTTGCTATTGTATTTTTTGCTCCAACTGGAGGAGGGTATTTAATTGAGAAACCAAATTTTGAAGAAGCAGACTTTTTGAAAACTCCAGACCATATTGCGCCTGTATGGTATTATGCGCCTTTTTATTCTATTTTAAGAGCTATTACTTTTGGAATTCCATTTCTAGGCATAACGAGTAAATTTTTAGGATTTATAATTTTTGCAGCAAGCATTGCTATTTTGTTTATTGTTCCATGGCTAGATAGATCTAATGTTCAAAGTATTAGGTATAAAGGCATTTATAGCAAAATTGCTATGATTTTATTTGCCTCTTCATTTATTACTCTAGGTTATCTTGGAACAAAACCAGTTAATGAACTAAGAACCCTAGTAGCTCAAATATGTACTATCTTTTATTTTGCACCTTTTATTTTGATGCCTATCTACACTAAATACGAAAAAACACTCGAGGTGCCTGACCGACTATGAGGTATTTTTTGATTCTTTTATTTAGTTTGGGTTTGCATGCTTTCTCTGCTGGGGAAAATAAATGTGGTTCTCTTGAAAAATGTGATCCATATAAGGCTAATGTTCATGATATTAATTCTTTGCAAAGAGGTTTAGGCACATATATGAATTATTGTTCAACTTGCCATACTCTAGAGCTTTTGAGATGGAACAGACTTCAACGCGATCTAGATATTCCTGAAACAATTCTTCTTGAAGATCTTATTGCAGATCCTGATATTAAGCCTGCTGATTATATGACCTTTGGTTTGCCGGAGGTTTCTGCAATAGGTGCTCCAGACCTTACTTTAAGAACAAGAGTTAGAGGAGAAGATTGGATATATACATATTTGAGAACTTTTTATGATGACCCTAATCAGTTGACTAATTCTAATAATCTTGTTTACCCTGGCACTTCAATGCCAAATGTTTTGGTGGGTTTACAAGGAGCTCAGGAACTTGACAAGGATGGTAAAATAATAAGTAAGTCAAAAGGTTCCCTTACAAAAGAAGAATTTGATAATTCAATTAAGGATCTGGTGAACTTTTTAGCTTATGCAAGTGAACCAGCAAGAATTACTAGAGAGAAAAATGGTATTTTTGTTATTTTGTTTTTCATTGTTTTTACAGCTGTGATGTGGCTGTTATATAGAGAATATGCGAAGGAGATAAAATGATTTTTTATTCAGAAGAAAAAGGACACTATAGTCACATGGTTAGAATAGTTTTAGCAGAAAAAGATATATCTTGTGATATAAAGGAATTTGACCCAAACAGCAAATTGCCACCAGAGTTAGCAACAATTAATCCTTATAATAAATTACCAGTTTTGGTTGATAGAGAGGTAACAATTTATGAACCGCGTATAATTTCTGAATACCTTGATGAAAGGTTTCCACATCCACCGCTTTTACCGATTTATCCTAATGATAAGGCAGAATGTAGACTTTTAATTCATAGGATTGAAAGAGATTGGCTACCAATAATGGATAAAATGATGAATCCAAAAATTAAACAAAAAGAATTTGATAAATTAAAAAAAGAACTTGTTTCGTTAGTTGCTGGAATTGTTTTAGTCTTAAAAGAGAAGCCATACTTTATGAGTGATGAATTTACTTTGGTAGACTGCTACATGAGTGCAATCTTATATAGATTGCCTTATCTTGGAGTTAGCACTCCAAAATCTAAATCTTTTGATAGCTTATACAGTTATCAAGATAAGTTATTTGCAAGACCAAGTTTTGAACTATCACTTACAGATTCAGAAAGAGATTTAAAATATTCATTTAATTAATATAAGAATTAATTTCTATAAAATTTGCACTAATTGTATACGTTCCAAGAAGTCCTCTAACTTCTCCTTTAATTTGATTGCTAATAGCATATGCAATGAGCATTGAGTCATAACCCAAACAGAAGCTTCTACTCTTATTCAAATCATAGCCAAATTTATTTTCATATGTATGATCAATTAAAGATATACCATGAAGTTCAATTTCATTTTGATTGATTTTTTCAGCAAGCTCAGATGTTAAAGCAATAATTTCATAGTCTAGACCATAATTAAATCTAATTAATGAGGCCAATTCATACAATCTATTTGCACTCTTAGGAAATATAATGATTTGGTTAATATCATCACGAGTTCTAGGAATAAATTCTAACTTCGAGAAACTTGCCTTATTAATTTTTTCAAACCTTTCAATGCTTTCAGAAACATCTAGAAAATTTTTAATTATATTTTCAGAATCCATATTTGGATCTGCTTCAATTGTTATTGCATCTCTATAACCATTTAACCAAAATTCCTTAAATTTTTTTTCAGAATTTTTATCACCTTGAGGATCACTAATGATGCCTATTCGTGATATTTTTTTTGAATCAAGGTATTTGTTCAGAACATTTATTTGAGATTTATTTCCAAGAGAAATGTAAAGATTTGATTCAGCTTCATTCAAGAATAAAGCTGAATTTTTTGACACTGATCCATCAATTTTTCTTACATTTTCTCTACTTAATGGGCCAATAAGAAAACTGTTTGTAGTGTTGTTTAAATTAATTTCATCTTGAAAAATAAATTCAACATCATTCTCCATGTTGTGTTCATTTATCGCATGAATAATTCCTAATTGAAAAAAATTATTAAATTCTTGATATCTTCTATAATCAGGCAAGGCTATTACAAATAAACCATTAAATATCTCATCATTTATTTTTGCTCCGATATCAGTTACCTGGTTAAACTCAAATATACTATTATTGGAGTCAACTGAATCAACATAAATTTTTTTATCAAGTTGTTTAGGGCTAGATGAACAACCGGTGATAATAAAAATATAAAATGTTATTAAAACAATTCTTATAAACATGAACTTTTATATTATACCTTCTCCTATTGGTAATCTTGACGATATTACAATTAGGTCAATTGGAGTTTTAAGAGAATTAGACCTTCTGGTCGTAGAGAAAAAAGAAAAAGCCAAAATAATTCTAAAAAAATATGATATAAGTCCTAAAAATATTATCTCGTATAACGATAAATCTTCTGATAAAGACAGAAAAAAAATAATTAATTTGCTCAAAGAACTATCTTCAGGAGGAATAATGTCTGAAGCAGGCACACCATTAATTTCTGATCCAGGGTTCAAGCTAATAAATGATCTGATTAATTTAAAAGTCAAAATTATTCCATTACCAGGAGCTACTTCTGTAATAAGTTCTCTTGTTGCTAGCGGGTTACCTACTGATCATTTCCAATTCATAGGATTTTTTCCAAAAATTAAGAAAGATGCTGAATCTTTATCTAAAGATCTTCTAAAATTTCATGGAACAACAATATTTTTTGAATCCCCAAAAAGAGTCATAGATACACTAAATTTTCTTGATCAGAAGTTTAGTAATCTTGCTGAAGTTTGTGTGGCAAAAGAAATAACAAAAATACATGAAAACTTCTTTAGAGGAACCCCTAAAGAAATTAAACAGTTTTTATTAAAAAATAAAGATTTAACAAAAGGGGAATTCGTAATTCTTATCAAAGTAAATAATAAAGACGAATCATTTATAATGGCCGATAAGATATATCATGAATTATCATCGAAACTTTCTTTGAAGGACTTAGCAAAAGCGGCCTCTCAAATTACTGGAATCAACAAAAATAAGATTTATAAAAGATTTTTATCTTTTTCTAATAACTCTTGATATTATATGTTCCTGAGTTGGTCGAGCTATCGCTTAATTATTATTAAGAGGAAAGTCCGGACTTCAAAGAGCAAAGTGCCAGTTAACAACTGGGGGACGTGAGTCTACGGCTAGTGCCACAGAAAATATACCGCCATTTTGCATGGTAAGGGTGAAAAGGTAAGGTAAGAGCTTACCGCCTAATTAAAAATTAGGGCAAGGTAAACCCCACTTGAAGCAATGCCAAATAGAGATTAAATTGCGTTGCTCGCGCATAATCTGGGTAGGCAGCATGAGTGTTTTGGCAACAAAGCATCTAGATAAATGATAGCTGAAAACAGAAT
>CEOJ01041643.1_pt1 | contig 22933 bp, 13 predicted proteins | sample 530281 | NCBI WGS metagenome assembly CEOJ01 (sample SAMEA2619879, study PRJEB7988) | marine metagenome | isolation source: saline water (ENVO:00002010), including | reverse complement strand
AGCACGTTAGTTCCAATGAATCGTCCGTCGTCTGAACCTTTACCCTTTGTATTTGCGGTGGCGAATACTTGGAAACCCTCCGAGGGCGCAATGAACTTGCCAATCTTCTTGAGGAAAACACCTTTTCCTTCGAGAATAGATTGAAGACAGAGAATTTTGTTGCTTGCGAGGTCGATTTCGTCAAGGAGCAACACAGCACCCCGTTGCAGGGCTTCAATGACTGGGCCATTGTGCCAGACGGTTTCACCATCAACAAGACGGAAACCACCAATAAGATCGTCTTCATCGGTCTCGATTGTAATGTTCACACGAATTAGTTCTCGTCCGAGTTGGGCACACGCTTGCTCAACACCGAACGTTTTACCGTTTCCAGAGAGTCCCGTAATGAACGTAGGATAGAACATGCGGGATGCAATAACCTTTTTAATATCACTGAAGTTACCAAACTGGACGAAGGAATCATCTTTCTGAGGGATAAGGTTTTGCTCTACAGAAGTCATTGTTGGAACAGAGGAGGCAAGAGTTTCTTCCAATTCCTGGACAGTTTGCTCCAGGGACCACTTACCACGACCAACCTTGTACTGGTTCAGATACTTGGAGAGAGTAGCATAAGAAGTATTCAATTCCTTAGCAACTTCTTTCACAGCATTAGCACCGAACTCAGTGCCATACTTTTCTTTAAGAAGAGCAAGTGCTTGGTCAGTCATGTGTTCTCTGTTGATTACCTAGTAATTGTAGCAGGTCTGAGGGAGGTGGAGGGGTCCGAGTGGACACCCTCCCAGGTGGTCAGGCAATGAGTTCGATGAAAGAACCAAGAATCTTTTTGTTAGTTTTCTTGCTTCCGAGCATCTTAGTGAAACTCTTTTTGATTTGTGCCTTGGTCGCATTTTCCTTGACGATGAATTCATCATCTTGGTTAAGTGCAGATGCAGCAATGACATTGAACTGGTCATAACCAGTGTCATCAAATTGCACACACTGCTGCTTACGATAAACCATTTTCAGTTTCTCATACAGGTCGGAGGAACCGTTACCGTACCAGTGCCAGCAGTTGGAAAACTCACGGGCAGGAGTAATACGGAAATTGATGAGATTCACTGAAGGGAATGCATCACGCACAGTGTTCAGAAGAATCTTGGAATACATTGGGAAATGATTCCAATCAAATTCAGGATAAACACGTCCAAGTTTACGATTGCGAATAGCAACGTGTGGTTTACGAGTAGTTCCAATGATTTCTTCATCATCAAAGAACCGTTTCTTCTTAACAGTGATGGCATTTTGATAACCTTCACCGTCAGTAAGGAAGACACAATTCACCTTCTGAAGTTTATTGGCAGATTGGAATGCAGGAATCACCTGATGGAGAGCCATAATAGTTTCTCCCAGAGGAGTTCCAGACAAGTCCAGAATGCTGGGGGACTCATACTGACGATATTGGTGACTGTAAACAGTCTTCCAAACAGTACCCATCTGCTTTTCCAGAGTAGGATTGTTTACCTTGCTGGTGAACAGATTGAGAAGACGGAAAGATTGTTCGGGAACCAACAATCCTTCTTTATGATTGTAAGTATAAGGGTGGTCAGGTTGAGTCTCAATGTAAGCAGAAGGTTCAAGAGTGAAAGCATATACCTCGAAAGGAATATTCACTTTCTTACAGAACCACATCAGACTGCACAGTTGCTTATATGCATCCAGGATAAAGTTGCACATAGAACCAGACCAGTCAATGATAAAAATCAGACCGTGATTCTTGCCGTCAGGAACAACTGAGACTTTCTTGAAGAGGTCTTCATTGTACTTGTAAGTGTGAAGTTTTGCTGTATCAAGGACACCAGTACGAGCAGTGGAGGAACGAGCATACTGGTCAGCAGACTTACGGCACTCGAACTCTTTCACCATGTAGTTGACTTCCTTCTGAGCAGATTTCTTGAAGGTAGCATATTGACTCATAGCAACCTTAGTACCTTCTCCCACCCAAGAACGATTTTCCTCGGCAGTTGCATACCACTTATCGCAATGGTCATGGATATACTCATTAGTGATAATCAGTTTATCCAAGTCGAAAGTAGGAAGTTCAACGTAACAAGTATCTTCAAGTCTGTGCTTGTTAGTGAGACTTTCAAGTTGCTCATCAAAAGAATCCTGAGTTTTAGACTCAAGTTCATTATCCTGCTGTTGACTGCCACCACCACCAGGAGCTGATTGCTTCTCCTCAGGGGTGCTGCTGTTCTTGGTGGGTTCCTGCTGTCCGTCCTCCTGGGGTGCCTGAGACCCCTCAGGGGAGGTTTCAGAGGAGTCCTGCTCCTCATCCTCACCTTCCTCCCCCTGTCCCTGTTGAGGGAGGGGAGATTGCATCGGTTCCTGCTTTGTTGCTTTTACAAAGTCAGTAACATCCTTGGACAGACGCAGTACATCATCAAAAGATTCTGTCTGAGATGCACGGGTGAGGAATTCATTCTCTTCATCGGAGAATGCAATGTTATGGAATGCACCAATCTTGAAATACAGATTGATACGGTCAATGAAAGAACACTTATCAAGGTCTTCATCCCGAGTAGAGAAGAAGTCCTCATCATTCAGTTCATTGTATCCATTGTAAAAAGTTCGGGAAAGACCAGCAAACTTTTTCTTCATGAGACGTTCGACACGAACATCTTCCAGGACATTCACAAAATCTTTAGGAACGTCAGGGTATTCAACAGTCCAGTCAACATTGTCAGTAAACAAAGCATGACCGACTTCATGACCAACAAGAAGGTCGTAAACAGTTGCAGATGCTCGGTCCCAGTTAGGGAGAGTCAGCACACGACGGTCAACATCAAAAGATGCAGTAGGAACTTTCTTGTGTTCAATAATGAGGTTTTCAGTTGCCAGGCACTTTGCCAGGGAACCTTTGACTTCAAGATTAACTGCCATCGGGTCTGTCCGTTGAATACCTTAGTAGTATAGGGCATTTGGGGGTGCGTGGGTGGTTTGGTGGACACCTCTAAAATTGGCACAAAAAAAGAGGAGGGACACCAACCCCTCCTCAGTTCATGTAAAAAACCGTCCATCACCAAAGACGGGTCTTGGGTTCTCAAAGACGCAAAGAACATCTCAAGACTTAATTAGAATACCACTAGATAATTCGTTTGTCAACATTGACATGACCTAGAGGATTGCTTTACAATCACTCTGTTGCCGTTGATGGAACATCAGTATCTAATTGATCAAGAGCTTCTAAAGCACCAGTGAGTTTAAGAAACTGCTCTTTCTTTTGATTGAATGTCTTCTCTAGTTCTAGAAGTTCATCACGAATTTCTGTTGCTCTCTGTGTGAGAGTTTCTCTCATCTTAGTCGCTTCCATGTTTTTAAATGATATCGAATGATTACGTGTGTATTTATGATATTTTCATGATGTATGCTAGAGCATAATATGGTGGTCTATTTTCATGTGGTTGACCACTTCCTGCGTCTCCACTTGAACCAGTAATGTCATGAGAGTGTGAATGGTCAGCAGTTGAACCTGAAATCGTATGACTATGTGAATCAGAACCAGAAACACCAGCAACATCGTGGTCATGAGTGTCACTGTTAATACTGATGCCAGTCTGATTACCTAGTGTTGGTTCCTGTCCACTTTTTCCTCGACCAGATTCTTCAATAAATTCATCACCACTGTCACTATTTGAGTATTCGATTTCGTGATGGTGACCAGGGTCAGTTATACCGTGACTGTGAGTATTATCCGATGCTTCAAATGTACCAGCACCATGTGAGTGGTTGTTAGTTTCGTTTGATAATGTACCCGTCCCATGCTGATGAGTGTTTACATCAGTGCTATAAGTACCATCACCATGACTATGAGTAGCAAGTTGTGCTTCTGTTAGAGTTACTTGACTTGAACCACCAGTATCACCAGGAGCATATCCAGCACCAGCACCAACAATAAATCTATCTCTTAAGTCTGGAGTACCATTTTGACCATCACATAACCTAAAATTTGATGGTATAGATCCTATTGCACCATTCCATAAAATAATACCTCCGATAGGGAAGAAAGTATTACTAACACTATCAGCTAATTTAGCTGGAGTAACTTGCTTATCTTTAATTTTTATAGTAGTTACTGCATCCGTATCCAACTTAGAAGTATCGATCAGACCATCAGTTAAATCAGCTCTGACGACTTTCCCGTCTTTTATAAGTTCAATCTCTGTACGTGCCATAACTGGTGATTTTTTAAGTATTTATCATTAAATTGAACGAAATGGATATCCTATCTTCATCAGAATGATTCATTTCAACTCTGTGTGGCATATATGATGGGAACAGAATCATTTTACCTTCTTTTGGATGTTCTGTTATTCCTGCATGTAGTCCAATTTCTTCTCTATAAGATTCTTGTGTGCTAAGAATTATATCTGGATCAAAATAACTTTCAGGGAAAGTAAAAACAAAATCACCTGAGTTAGGAGGAATCTTTACCCATAAAACACCAGCTAAATTAGTAGGTTTGTGGGTGTGAGTAACATTAAAACAATATTTACTGCTAATGTTTATCCACATTGAAGCTAGGTCAATGTTTGTATGACTTAATCTATAGTATCCTAGTAAGTCTCTAAGCTCTTGCTTGATTAAATCCAACCATGGGTCAAAAGTTGGTTCTGATTCGTAGAACCACTTATCATAACTTTGCCATCCTCCTTCATTACTTCTATTAGAACTTCTTGGATTTCTATCACGATAATCATAAATCCAATCTACTAACTTATGACCTTGGGCAGCAAAATTTTCAATCTCTCCCGAAACAACTTGAGACGGGAGATATAATCTACTTTGAATATTTTCCATAATGAAAAGAATTATAAAATCAGGTTTTAATAATAGGAACTAGAGTAATATATGCAGGTCTGTTATCGAAAGCAGTATTGTCACCAGAACTATCAATATCGTGTCTGTGTCCAGCAGCATCTCCCACGAAAACCTCGTGTTTGTGACTACCACCACCAGAGATACTAACAGGGTGACTATGACCACCACCACTTACTGAGTGTCTATGACCACCAGCTCCATCGCAATAGACACTTGCGTGACCAGTATTAGTGTTTCTACCATCGTTTTGTGGTTTGTATCCAGTTTCACCCTGTCCATCATATCTAGCACCTCTTTGCATACCCTCTTCTGTGAAGGAGTGCCTGTGTCCATTATCACCAACTCTGTGATTGTGGTGTCCACCATTACCTAAGTTGTGACTATGGTTTGCATTTGACGCATTTCCATTGTGTCCATGATTTCCTTCATTCTTAGAGTTTGCATTGTGTCTATGACCACCAGCAACCTTCATATTATGACTGTGATTTGGTAGGTGTGTTCTTCTTAGCAACTTACTATTAGTTCCACCAGTTGAACCAGCACCATTTGCACTTAAGACAAATCTGTCCATCATGTTTGGAACATTGTTTCCAACAATTGCTCTCAATGCTGCTGTTTGTGCAGCACCACCATCACATTTTTGATATCCAGAAGGTATTGAACCAGATGGGAAATAGAAGATAGAACCTGTGAGAACACCAGGTGGGAGATCCTTAAATCTCATTCCTAGTGCCACACTGGAATCTGCTGTTAGAACCTGACCATTGGAACCAACCTCCATCATTGCTGCCTGATTATCTTTCAGACCAACAGGAATTTGTCCCTTTCTTTCCCATGCTGGGTCAGAGAGTAGAGCACCTTGTCCACCAAGTGCAATAATGTAACAGTTCATTCCTGATGGTGGAGCATCAACAAATCTAATTACATTAGTAAAGTCACCAGTGCTAGGATCTGTCTTAATAAAGTAGTCCTTATTTGCTTCCTGAATAACACCACCAAGTGAAACAAGGAGGTTTACAGGACCGACTGGAACAAATGCGGTTCCAGAGTTTCTAGTAAGTGGGAATTCAACTTTTGAATCATTAAATTGTGAGTCAATTGAATCAAGGATGATGGAGTTACCAATTGGATAAGAACTAATGGTGATTGGGGCACCAGGAACAAATCCAAGAGAATCAATATAGTCTTGCTCAGTCAGGTTTCCATCACTACCATCTGCTCTCAGGAAGTTAGTACCATCATTATCTGTTGGGAACTTCTTGATGAACCTAATAGCTCTTATATCACCATTAAAGTCACTGTTACCCTCAATATCAGCACCACCAGATGCAATTATATTTCCACTAATTGTAACATCTCCACCAGTATTGACTGTTCCAGCAAAGATTGAGTTTCCAGTAGAAGCATCAACAGTAAATTTGTTAGTTCCAACTGCAAAATTACCACTTACATCTAGAGTTCCAATAATGTCAGTGTCATTCATATGACCACCGACATAGAGGTTTCCAGCAATACCAACACCACCAGCAACAGTTAATGCACCAGTATTTGTAGTAACTGCTTCCTTAGTTCCTCTAATATTTACAAATGATGTGTTGGAATCACTACCAATAGTAATTGTGTGTGCAGAATTTAGTACATTTGCTTGGACAGGTGTGCCAAAGACTGTTACAACAGGTGCTGAGGAATCTAATATTCCACCACCAATTCTTAATTCACCACCAACAACTGTGTTTCCATTAGCAGCAACACTTAGTTTTGTTTCCTGAGAGTTATCCCAATCTTCAGAGTTAAATGATAGTGTTGGTTCTGGGTGTGCTAGTTTCCAAGCATATCCATCACTTGCATCAATACCTGCATACCATCTCTGGTTGATATTGTTCTTATCATGTACCCAAGATATTGCAGAATCACCATCACCAGACTGAACAAGACTTACGTGTGCGCCTTGCATTGCCGTCAAGTCGTTGCTATTCTCAAGTCTTACAGTTCCTGAGTAACCAACATGAACACGTTGGGTATCATTTGTCTTGAGACTGATATTACTAAGAGCATCAGCAGTGTTAACGATAAGGTCAGAAGCACCTTTGTGAGTAATTATTGAATCACCAACAGAACTTGTAAACTTATCATCTGCAAGTCTCTCAATGGTCAGTGAACCTTCTGGTTCTACATTTCCTTCCTTAGCAAGATTGGTTGTTCTATCATTTGCATGAAGTTGAATCTTAACAGCACCATCAGTGCTACCCATTCCCAGTTGGATGTCTCTTCCATTATCAATTCTGGAAGTAATTGTTCCACCGATAGAAGTAGCATCACCACTGTTAAGGATGAAGTTATTTCCATCAACAATTAAGTTATCAATAATTCTGGTGATACCAGAGTCTGCATTCAGAGTGATATCACCAGCAGATGTATCAATAGTATTGTCATCAGTGATTGCAATTCTGATGTTTCCAAACTTAGCACCAATACCGAAGACATTGGAGTTAAAGTCTACTTGACCTGCAAATGTGGAGATTCCAGTTACATCTAGGTCATTAAGTTGGGAAATACCAGAAGCATGAATCTGAGTATAATTTGAACCCAGTCCAGTTACAGGGTCAACACCAGTTGCAGTGAATCTTGCTGTTCTTTGGACAATAATATCTTGGAAAGTTACATTACCAAGACTCTGTGGTTGTTGGAATACAATTGAACCAGCAACAACTAAGTTCTCAACTCTAGAGTTTCCATCAACATCAAACTTAAATTGACTTGGAGTTCCAGTTGTATTGACATGTAGTTTATCTACTCTGATGTCTAATTCATCTGGAGTTCTACTTACTAGACCCCACTGTCTCCACTCATTTCCTACTCTTACATGACCAATATAGTTATTGGATGGGTTTGATAGGAATTGAATGTCACCAACTCTTGGTGACTTAATAGTGGTTTGAGTTGGAGTTGCAATACCAACTGTAATCAGCTTGGACTGTGCAGCAGTACCCTTGATGAATAGGTCTTTTGTTTCAATACCAAAATCAGATAGGTTAGTAACCTTTTGGGTAAAGTTAACAGGACCATAGAACTGTGAAGACTGGTTGTTATTTTCACCACCCTCAACGGTTAGTCTTTGTCTTACAAGTAGTTCATCGAAGATACCACTAGAAACTGCACTAGACTCACCCTGTGAGTCGTCACCAGTATAAGAAAGAATTGGTGCATCAATAACTGTTTCTTCACCAGTTGCGGAACTCAGTTTCTTACTACCAGAGTAGAATTCACCCAGGTCATTCATACCTGTGTAAACAACCTGACCACCTCTTTGTTCCTTAGACTGAGAAACAATAATTTCTTCTTGAGACAGGATTCTATCCTGCTTTTGTGGCATACCAGTTGAGTAGTTACCAGGACCAAATCCAAGATACTCAAATGTGTGACCAGATGCTCTCATGAATGAAGGTCTTCTTACCTCAGTAGGTAGAATCTTAATTCTTCTTACAACGGAACCAGACTTAAATGTTCCCTTAATAGTTCCGAATTGACCACGAAGTACATCAAATGGATTAGATGTACTTGCAATTCTAATAATTTCAGAACCAATAGAGAAGTAGTCACCCCTTCTAACACCATCTGGGTCAGCAAAACTAATTGTTGAACTTAAATTATCAAAATCTAGATTGGTTTCTGTAGTTAAACTATCGTAGAAGGTACTTGCACGGGAACCTAGATTTTCTTCACCAGATCCAAGGTTTAAAGCATTTGGTGCAATAGTTTTCTTGAGAATTTGACCTTGAGATGCTTGTGTGTAAACTGTGCTTCCAAATGATACAAATGTGAAGGTTGATAAACCAATGACTTCATTAACAACAGTATCACCATCAAAATCATTTGAGTTTACAATCTTAATAGCATTACCAGGTAGCAAACCGTGTGCAGAAGCAGTTGTTACCGTTGTAATTCCAGTAACTGGGTCAGTCATGTATGCTGAGGAGAACCCAACAACATTATTAGATGGAATGATATAACCTCTTTCCCCATTTGTATTGAGAACAAATGTAGAGATTCCTAAAGGAGCATCGAGAATTAAGGACTTTGGACCAGTTACCGAACGAATCTTATAAATGTCATTGAAAGAATCTAAGTTATAACCTTGAATTTCAATTGCAGTTTCAGTATTATCAACAACTCCTGTTACTGTAACAACAGAATTTGTAGTACCACCTTGAATTTCTAAGGTATCTCCTTGAGTATAAGAAGAACCTGCATCAACTAGTTCAACATTAATAACTTCACCTGAAGCATTTGTTGTTACTTTAGCTGTTGCACCGTCACCACTTGAAGATTGTGAAACAAGTTGCTTAGAATAGAAAATTTGAGATGGTGTGTATCCAGCACCAGAAGTAAAGGAAAGTGTTTTGATTCTATTGAAACCGTGCTCTACTTCTGTTCCAATAGTAACAGTGGTATTTCCTACTCCAGATAGACCAAGAGTTGTAATTGCAATACCAACCTCACTATTTTTAGTGAAGTAATCAAGTGCTTCTCTAGTAATAGAGTTTCTCTTATCGTTGGTTACAACACTACCAAGGACTTCCAAACTTGCATAAGATGTTGATGCCTTAGGATTAGTATTAAGATTATCTCTATCTAACTGTGGATACAGGTTGATAACGTCCTGGTTGTACTCTTTCTCGTAGAGATTAAATCCAGCATCGGATGTTGGAGAAACATTAGACTGAAGACAAATGAGATGGTAGATACCGTCTTGTCCATCTGCACCAGGAATATGTCTCTTAATTTGAGCAGTTCTGTAGATGAAATAGGTATTACCAAATGCTTTTCTGGAGAAAGTAGGTAGTGCTTCTCTCTGCTGTCTAGTTGCTCTCTGGTCAATATCATTACTGAATGAACCAGGATTCGTAGAAACACCAGAAATTGTATACTGGAACTGCTTACTATTAATAATTGCTTCAACTTCATAAGTACCATTGAAAGATGAAGTAATACCAGTAGAATCACTGTTATTGGAGCTTCTTACTTTATTAATATCAACCGTATCACCAACACTTAAACCATGAGGAATCTCAGTGGTTAAGGTAACTACCTGTGCATTTGCAATAATAGGACCAGCAGATGCACTGACAATTACACTTTCATTTCTAAGTTCTGTTGAATCTGAGATGATATCATTAGTAAATGAAATACTAGTAACACCAACATTATTAGATTCTTGAATAACATAACCTGCTTCAGGTGGTTTTGCATTAGTGTATTCCTTAGGAATAACATAACGAATCTTATAGATTTTATCGTCAATGGAACGATTATCTAGTTGTCTTTCAATGAATGAAGATGATGTCTCAGTACCTAGAAGTTGAGTTCCAATACCTACAATAGCAGAATAAATTTCATTCTGAATGCCATTTGGTGAAGACTGCAAATACCAAGAAGACTCATTAGGATCCCACTGAATTGGATGTCCCAAATCACCTGGAAGTTTGTCTGAAACTCTAGATACTAAGGTGATAACACCGCCATTGTTTGAAATACCTAAAATTGGTTGATTTGCAAGTGCATCGTTTACTGACTGTGCAAGTTTTACTTGGTTTGGTCCAACACCTGAGGTAATCGCATAGTAAATTCCCTCATTCTTAAGACCATCTGGAACTTGACCAGTATCGGAGAATACTCTTAACTTCTCACCATTAATAAATTGATGACTTGCTGTTAGTGTAATAGTATCGTTAGTAATACTATTTTCATTATTTGACCTTACAACTGTATATTCTTTTCTAGCAGAAACACCTGAACCACCATTTACTGGCATCAGGATTGGTGATGAGTAGTTAGTCTGAGCAGTACCAACAGTAATAGTTAGGTTTAGACGGTCACCGTCTTTGGCACCAAGTCTGTAACCATCAACCTGGAATGCTGGTGGAACTTCTTCGTTATTTGCACCAGCAACATATAATCTAGAAGTATCTGCTGCGTTAATAATCTTTAATGCATCAAGAGATACCCAAGTTACTGGACTGCTTTCGGAAACAAGTTCTCTTGGTGGGATAACGTGTGTAATATATCCAGTATCATCACGGTTAAATGCTTCTGGTTTGAAACCAAGAGATTGTAGTGATGTATTACCAAAGTTGGAGTTAGAGTTGGTGATGGACATGTCACCACCAGTGTCACAAACAAAGTGCTGTGAATAACCAATAGCAAAAATAGAAACTGCCTGAATGAAAGCATTATTAGATGCTTTAATATGGAAGTTTTCGTAGGCTGGTTTGAATATTGCCCTTGAATTTGTATGTAGGGGTTTTAAGGGACTATTTTCTGGTAAGGTAGTATCATCATAGAAAGCACCTTCGTCATAGATGATAAAACCATTATCATCTTTCTGTAGTGAGACACCAGTAAACTGTGCCACAACCATTGATTTGAAACCAGCAGCCTTATTACCATCAGCGTGCATACCGCACATACCGTATACAGAACGGAGTGAGCAGTTAAAGATGTATGGAGACGCAGAACTTACAGTATCTGAACCAGAAGAAACTGTTGCTGTATCAAACTCAGATACAGCTGGTAAAACTTCTAGTGGTGATTCATTTGTTGTGAAGGTAAATGTATTGATACCAACAACTTCTTTAACAGTGAAGGAACCATTATAAGAGTCTTCATCAACACTAACACCATTAAGTAGGAATGGACTATCTACAAACAGATTGTGAGGTGCTGTAGAACCAGTTAGTCTGTCTGCTGTAGTTACAGTGATGACGTTTAGGTCACCAGTTCCATCTCCGTTACCAGCACGAATACTAGAAATACCCAGAGGGTTTGCCTCCAGAGCACCAACAATTCTAAATTCATCAATAGATGGTTCAAAGTCAGTTCCAACTGGGAAGTCAGTCAAACCTCTTCCAGTTACATCACCGTATGCTTTTGCAACCTTGTAGTAATACATATCAAGGTCGGTCAGGTAAGTCTGGTAGTTACCTAACTTGACCTTAGAAACACCATCAACATAGGTGAAGGTGGTTAGTTTGTGGTGTGAGTAGTTTGGTACTACTCTATTTTGTGAATAGTTTTTATAAACAGTCTTTGTTGGGTCTCCATCAAAGATAGTGAATGCAGTAAAATAACAAGTACCAGTTACGTTAAGAATACTTGACTCTTCTACACTATCGTCAAGTGGGTCGGGAACATATAGTGGTCTAATCTTGGTCTTTCTTAGGTCAAGACCAATGATTGAAGTACCTCTAGGAAGAACTGCACCACCAGCAACTGCGTTGTACTTTCTTAAATCGTTTGCTGGGTCTAGAATATCAAAATTAGTATCCTCACCAAATTCTGGAAGGACTCTTTCTACCCATTCAGTTGGTGATACTCTTTCTTTATAAACTGCTTGTCCATTTATTTCTTCAATAGAATAACCTGGACGGTTATCAATATAGTGCGTACCAGGATAAACTAGAATAGTTGTCCTATCAATCTTATCATTATTCTCACCTGCTTGGTAAGAAAATCTTGCTGCTTCAATAAGTGCCCTTTGAATACTCTTGAAAGGTCTCGTTAATGAGTTACCTTGATTCTCAAAACTATCGGTAGCATCGAAGTCCGAAGGATTAACATAAAGAATATTACCTTCTGCGTTCTTAAGGAAATTCTCTAATCTTGAAAGAGGCATTTTATATCCGCGTAAGAATACTAATCTTTTTCTATTTAGACACTAAAAAACCCTCCCTAAGGGAGGGTTCTAAAGTCACACGGAAGGGATTGGTTCGGCAGTATCGCCAGAGCCTCTGACAGGACTTGAACCTGCGACCTGAGCTTTACAAAAGCCCTGCTCTACCAGCTGAGCTACGGAGGCAATCAGTCCTGAGGAAGTGCCTCAGGATTTTCTAACTCTAGTGGATATAGTAGAGGATGACACTCTTCTTGCATAAGATAACTAGACCACTTATACAAGTCTTCTGTTGTATATTGTGTTGTATTCTCTGCTTCAATATTCACATATGGGTCATCCTGGAGTTCAGGATCAATGTCATCGAATGTGAATGGAATACCTTGGACGAAATACATATCAACAATGATGTCATTATGGAAACAGTAATTGTTGGTAATCTTGTATTTCATAATACAATTCTACTACGTTGTATTATTTAGAGTCCTTGGGATCAAAAGTAACAGGATTATACTTAAGATATTCAAAAAACGTCATCTTTAACTCTTTTTGAGTCATACCGCAGTGCTTTGCTGCAGCAGGAAGAGTCATAGTACAATGAAACAGTGCTTCATGAGCTTCCTGAACGTTTTCTGGTGTCGTTTTTACTTTTGGTTCAACCAAAGATGCTTTATCAATCTTGAGCAAGCTCATTCAACTCTCCACGAAGTTCTGCAAGTTTTGCTTCAGCAAGTGCTTGAACGCAAGTCCAATAAGTTTCTCCACTGATAGGAAAGAACGTGTCAGTAAAATTTTCTGCCACATCTTCATGCAGTTCACGCAACTCAGTGAGTGCGTCTCGGGTAATCATCATCTAGGTGAACCAATGGTGTTCCCAATCATCATAGCATAGTGAAATGGGTAGGTCAAGCTCCTTGTGCCAGTTCCTTAGTTGGCAAAGAACTGGATAGTCTCATTTTGAAGACTGACTTGGACTCTTGATGCTCTCTGTCCTTCTGTTTCTACGTTAGATGTTTGTAGAACAATTTCTTTTGATGCAGATTTGGATGCTGGAAAATCATTATCTGCGGTAGGATTTTCCCATACCCTCGTATTTGTGTTCAAAACCATTGAACCACCCTGATAGGCATCAATATTAGTAATAACATTACCACCAGAAACTGCGTTCCAGAAACATCTTAAGTCAAACTCAAAAGATGTTGCAGTAGGAAATGCTTGTAAAAATTGTGCCCTATCTAGATAAAAAGTTTCTCTACCACCACCAGTGTTATCCCCACCCCAGTATGCAAAGGTAATATTATTATGTCTCATTGTATTATCTCTACCCCATCCTAGGGTTTCATTTACACCCGTTGGATTGAGAAGTCGTGCCCTGATATCCAAGTCAGAACCAGCAGTCATAATGAAATTAAAAACAAAGAAGTCACCATATGTAACTGCTGGGTCACGGAATTCACCAGAACGGAATGCTTTGGCAACACCAAATGAAGTAGGCATATCTTATCAGCTGAAGTTGAGTGAGGATGAACCGAAGACTCTGATTTGACCATTAGAGTCAGTTGCAATTGTGAAACTAATAATATCCTCGTTGTTAGTTGGTAGAGGTGCAATACCACCACCCCATCGTACACCGAATGGAGAACCACCGTTTACACTACATGTCTCTGCATATCCAAGTAGTGAGTCGGAATCAATAATTAGAGTCATTGTGGTTGCTTTTGGACCACTAGTATCAACACCAGTGAATGCCCATTCACCTACTGCCTCAGTCAGAACACCAACAACTACTGTTCCTGTGTTGACATCGAGAGTCATCTTTCCATTTGTTGATGGAATGTCAGTTCCGTAAGTATTATGAATCTTCTCTGTGATTGTTCCATCAAAGTGAGTAACACCATCAAGAATAGTTTCACCAGTTACAGTAAGAGTTGCTGTCGTAGTTCCAATACCAACTGCTACAGTTCCATCTGCACTAGCAGTCAATACAGTTCCACCAGCACCTACAGTTAGAAGGTCAATATTACTATCTGCAGATGTGAACTGGTCAATTGTTGCAATACCAGATACAGTCAGACCATTTGCAATCTGTCCACGGATTGTTGTATCTCCTTCAAGAAGAGTGTCTCCAAGAACTGTGAACTTATGATTTAGAGCACTGGTTCCAATACCAATGTTTCCTGCAAAACGGAAAATATCTTGTGTTGCCTCATCAATAGTCCATCTGGAGAATACACCAAGTTCACCATTTTGGAGAAGAGTTCCAGTGAAGTTAATATCACCAAGAACATCCAATGTATGATTAGCAGTGCTACCAATACCAAGTGTATTGGAAGATGGATTATAGAATAGTCCTTCTGTATCTACTTTTACATAACCAATATCATCAGATTCTGTAGTGAATGTAAGGAAATGCGTCTGATTAGCATTTACGTCGTCGATGTAAACAGACTGGGCAGAACCAACCGTAACGTTAGTTGGAGGACCCCATACAGGTGGATTAGCAGCTCCTTGAGACAGGAGTACTTCTCCAGTGATACCAGTTCCATTACTAACATAAATCAAATCTCCAAATCTTGCTTCACCCTCAACATGGAGTGGGTAAAGTGGTTCTGTGTTTATACCAATATGAGTAGCAGTAAGGGTTGAACCAATAGATGCTTTACCAGAATATAGTCTTGCTGTTGTGGTTAAACCAGCTACAGTTGCAGTGCTTGCAAAGAAATCTGTAATAGTTCCTGCTGTAGATACATTAGCATACTTTGTTCTGAAGTCTGTAGTAGTTGTAAGACCTGTTACAACTACATCATCAGCAAGCAAACTATCTGCTTCTACATTGGTCGCATCAACTGTTGTTGCCTCTAACTCACCATATACAGTTGCACCTATACCAGTAGTTTCAAACTTCTTAGCATTATCATAGTATAATTCTACTGAACCATCATCATTAAAGATAGCAGAATCTTCACCTGAATTTGCTTGGATGCGAACATCACCATTTGAAGTGTCTCTGATGTAAAGAGAACCCTCTGCGTTATCAATGTAGGTATCAGTACCATCATGGAATATAGTTAAGTCAGTCCCTGTACCGACTCTAATTGCTTTATCATCTACAACATGAAGTCCTTCTTCAAATAATCCACTACCTTTAAATGTAGTTCCATATCTGGTTGTCTCGATTCTCTTATGGGTAGAACCAGCACCAGTATCATTTGAACCATTATGGAAAATGGATACTGCTTCTCCATCAACTCCAGTAATATATTCCTTTCCTGTTCTAGTTGCAGCAATACTTAAATCATCTGAACTTAGATTTAGTTTTCCAGTATTGCTAATTAAATTAGTATCTGTACTATCATGTGTGATAGTGAAATCACTACCATCTCCAATGCTTAAAGATGCATTATCATCTAGATTTACATTACTCTTAAATGTTGCAACACCAGAAACTGAAGTTTCACCAATTACTTGAAGAGTAACTATTGGTTGTGTTGTTCCAATTCCAACTGAATTATCTGAAGGTACATATACAAAGTCTGGGGCACCTTCAGTTAGAGTTGTGGAATCATGAAACTGAACAGAATTAATAATTCCTCTACCTTTGGAATTAACTCTTATCGTTGCAATACCAGTCTGCTCATCTGGGTTTGGTCCAACATAGTCAATATCGACATCTTGTCCGACAAAGTTTAGAGTCGTAAAACTATTTGCAGTACCAACTGTAGCACCTTCATCTCTAATTGTGAAAGCACCAGGAATCAAACCAAGTCCAAGACCCTGGAGTTCTGAAGGAGAAACCCAATATCTATCTGCCTTAGAAGTAGTCGCAAACGATGCAAGAATATATGCGTTACCTGAAGGATTTGGTTTTGCTCCAACAGAAGAAGGTCCGACCAATGGATTTCCAAGGTCGGGTTCTGCTTGGTCTAGAGACAAATAATCATAACGGTTGCCTTTGAGGTCAGCACCATATACTTTTCGTACTCTTTTGCTTAAATAGTCGGACATTTTTAAATATTACTGATTAAATGTTTCAAGAATACTGACAATAAATTTTAAGTCTGTATTATTACTACCACTAACAGAAATGGTATCTCCAGTTTCTAGAACGAGTTTACCAGATAGAACGTTTGCTGTATCATTTCCTGGGATTGGAAAATCTTTAATAATTTCTGTAGTTACAGTGGAACCTCCAACTGTTCTATTGTGGAAGAAACTAAGTGTTTCTTCATCAGAACCAATGTTTGCACATTGTGCAAGTAGGATAACACCAACGAAACCAACTGGTGCTTCATAGATAACGTCAGTAGTTGTTTGAACAACTTTCGTAACAGTCTTAAAATTATTAACTGCTGCGGCTGCGAGTGCCATTTGTTAAGTTCCTCCTTAGTCTGCGAGTGCGAGAATGAATGGGGTCATGGTCGTGAATAGTGCCTTCGTGAAGTCAGTACCAGTCAATGAACCAGTTGCCTGATTAATGACAATACCATCTCCAATTCTGAAGTTACCTGCTTGGTCTGTACTAGTGAAAATAATTTCACCACCATCAAGTTTCACTATTTCATTTTCTTGAACTGGAACACCACCAAGAGCAGGTTTTGCAGTAAGAATGTCATTACCAGAACCAATAAACTCAAATGAATGAGATGATGCAAGTTGCTGACTCAATCTGGAGAAATAAACTGTACTTCCCGCACTTACTGTATTATTTAGATTGTTAGCAAGAGTGATTGTTGTAATACCAGCAGAAGGTAAAGTTGCTTCTGCAACTCTATAGTAAATGGGAGCCATAATAGATGCTTCTGCAGTTGCAGTTACACCACCACCAGTAGGAGGATCAATTGTAATATTTGGTGCCGAAGCATATTGAGAACCAGCAGTAACAACTGTTATAGCTGTAACTCTTCCATTTTCTACTGTTGCAGTTGCCTGTGCTGTGATTCCATTCTCTCCTGTTGGAGAATCAATAGTAACTCTAGGTGCTGAAGTATATGTGCTGCCTGCATCTAGCACTCTAATTTCCTGAACTGACTGGAATAATTCGTCAAAGTATACAACCTGACCATCATATGGTCTAAATGTACCAACTCCAGAAACAACAACTTCATTTTGTCTTGCCAGTGCTTCTGTTTGTCCAAAACCAGTTAAGGTATAGATTGACTTAGTTCCATTGTTTCCGACACCTCTAGAAACAAGACCAAAAGTACCAAAGGAAGAGTTGGAGTTCGTTAAATCTAACTGACCACCAGAGGATGCAACAACTGCTTCATCATTGCAAATGGTGAATAGTGAAACCAACTGAGCATATGCACCATTAGAAACTGAAACACCAATACCACCCTGATTAAACTGAGTATAAGAGTCAACTGACATTGAACCAGTAACACCGATATCATCTAGGTCTCCTGGTTCTGCGTTGAAACCATCAACTTTTAGACCAATGCTGTTACCGATAAAGTTTGTGCAGTTTCTAATATATGGACCTTGAGTAATTGGACCAACACCAGGAGAGAATGAAGAATGATTTTCAGTTGCTGCACCCTGACCATTGTTACCTGGATATGTTGTGGTAACAGATCCACCAGCAGCAAGGGTAGTTACAATTCCAACACAAGTGTGAACTGCAGAAATGACATTTGCACAAGAACCAAAGTCTTGATTGGAACCAGTTGCAGAGTCTGCATAGATTCCAGTATCACGAACTTGAGTCCAACCAGTATAACCTGTACCAAACTCAGTATTAGTAATACAAGATTTAGCAATACCTGCAGAGAACTCAAGCATATCATTAAATGCCGTGAGATTTGCTGCCCCAGTGATTAGGTCAGAGTTGAGTTGTGTACCTACACCAACAACTTTGTTATTACCACCTCTAGTGATGTTATACATCGTTGCTCTCATGGTGTCTTTGACTGCACCAACATACTCAGTTCTAGATGTAGATAGTGAGAAAGCACCACCGTTGTAATCAGTACTTGTAATATAACCTACCGCATTCTCTGCAATATAATCTAGATTCATTCTGATGAGTCTTGCACCATCAAAGAATCTGTCGGAAGAAACACCCGATAGTGGGTTAAATGCTACAGCAGCAGCACCACCCGTTGCATCAGGACCAACAAAACTTAGGTCAGTAATGTGGCAACCATTATTAACATGGAAGAGGTCTAAAGAAGAATTTGATGCACTTACCTGGCAGTTTCTTAGTTCTAGACCCTCAACAGCAACGAACTTACCGAGTACAATTGGGTTTGCTTCCTGATAAAGACCAGGATATACTTTAATGGTATCACCTGCTTCTGCAACTGCCGCAGCAGCCTTAATTGTTAGTTTTGGATGACTATCTGTTAATCCAGTATTGTTGTCATCACCAGACTTAGCAACAAAGATTGTCTTTCCAACTGGTCTGTATGCATTAACTTGAACCTGTCCTACACCGTTAGATGGTGATAGTGTAATTCCAATTCCTGCGGTGATTTGGGTAACAATACCAGAAAGTGCAGCACCATTTCCAAGGTAAGAAACTGCGGTAATAGTATTAACACCAACAGTATCTGCATCAATACCTGAGAAAGTACTAAGACCAGTAACATTGATGCTATCTAATTGTGATAGACCTAAGTTGTCTCTGAAAGTTTGAGAAGTTACAGTGTCAATTCCACTGATATTTTGCAATTCTCTTGAACTACTAATTACTGTCTCTGCTGTAGTTCCAATTCCTACACTAAGTTCTGCAACAGTAGAAACACCAGTTACATTAGAGTTTACAGCAGTAAGTTGAGTAACTTCTGCATTAGCAATAGTAGAAACACCAGTAGCATTAAAATTAGTTACCGTTGTTTGTTGTTCTACTTCAAGAGTTTCAAAGGTACTAATACCAATAACAGTCAGGTCATTTAACTGGTCAAGACCAAGTGATACCTGAATTGTATTGATACTAGTTGCATCAATAGCAGTAAGTCCTTTAAGTGAACCAATGTTTGCAGTGCTTGCAAAAGAAATATTTGAAGTGACAATACCAGATGCGTTAATGTCACCAAGGACATCTAACTCAAAGTCTGGTAAATTGGTATTGATGCCAACGTAGTTCTGTGCAGGATTATATGTAAGTCCACCTGGATTTACAAATGCACTAGCATCAGTATTTGTATTTTTCGCAAAAAGAATATATTGATTCTGATTATCTGTCTGATTCTGAACAGTGATGGAAAGGGCAGCACCAACCGAACGATATGCAGTACCCGTAATATCAATGTTATAAACACCTGCCATTCTATCAGCAGGTAAAATACCACCACTAATAGCAGATGCGTCTGTTAATGCATTTGCTGTAGATGCAGTACCCGTGATATTAATATCATATTCTCCAAGCAACCTTCCTCTTGGAACAACACCATCAAGTATTTGACTAGCATCTGTTAGAACATTTGCTGTTGTAACACCGATAGGATAGAAACCCGATAATCTTGCCGATGGAATGGTGCCACTAAGTATCTGAGAAGCATTAGTTAATTGTGTTGCCGTGGAGGCAGTACCAATCAAATCTCCAATGAAACTACTGGCTCTTACAGTAGAAGCACCAACGATACCGTTATTTTGTAAATTTAAATTATCATTTATTGCTAACTCCTCTATCCTATTTGTAGAAGAGTTGGCTACTAAGGGATATCTGTCCGCCATTAGACTCTAAGTTCGGTGTACTTTTTCTTATACTATATAGGTCAGAACGAAGAACGTCACTTATCGTACTTAGACAAATCGGTGTTTTGTAAACTCCGAATTTGTTTAGTTAACTTATCAATATCATCACGAAGAGACCTGGATGCTTGGAGAAGAGACCAAGCAAGCATCTGCTTTCCTGCTCTATTTTCTCTTAATGTCGATGATAGTGCTATAATTCCACGACCTTCTGGTTCATACTGAGAAACGGTTTGATCTCTTTTTTGCTCTGCTTGTGAAATAGCATTATCATAATCACCACAATTCGATGGATTTTGGGCACTTGTTCCCGTGTAACCAACTCCAACCGATGAACCAGAACTACTTCCTGCTCCAACATCATCACTACTGATAGTTACTGTTTGTCCCTTCGTAGCATATGTAGTTGTAACATAACTCCACCCACGACCAGTATTTGATTGTTGTGTAACAATCTTTACTGGCCATTGAAAGTTTCCTATATTATAAGGAGCATTTCCTCCACCAACTTTTGGTTCTTTAACAGCAGCAATATCTTTTCCTTTTTTGATTCTAATCCTATCATGTGCAGTTTCTGGTCTCCATCTTTGCTGTGCTGATGGATCACCATTTTTAACATAGAATACACTATGTCCTACACCTAGGTTGCCACTTCCTAGAACTCCAATTTTTTCTGGACTATGTGGATTTGCTGTAAAATCAAATGCAGCATCTGGGTCTTCATCTTGCCTAATAGCAAAGAATGAAGTAATTCCTGATGTATCCTTTGCCGCAGTATCAAGGAAGTAACATCCAATAGAAGTTAAAATTCCAACAGTGAATTCTTGTTCGGCAACTGCTTGTGTTGCATTTTCTGACAATATTAATGTTTGAATATCAAACTCATCTTGCCTTGGGATACCAAATTGATCTTGATATTCTATTATCTGAGTAGCAGTTCCAATACCAATAACAGTAGCAAATCCAACCGCAAAAACATCTGCGGGATTTGTATTACCAGAGACGAAAGGTTCATTTAAACCAATTCTTTCTCCTCCAGTAAACAGTGTTTCAACATCAGTGAGACTTCCAGCACCAAAATGCCTGAAAATATTACTGCCCGCATCAATACCACCTATGAGTGTCGTTACAATTCCAACGTAGTCAGTGAAACCTAATCCAGTAACTTTTGGAATATCTTGTGCATCAAAGTATTCTGGATTTTCTACATTATCAATAATTGCATCACCAACTTTAATAAATGGAGGGTAATCTAGAACATCAGCATTAACTTCTTCAAAGGTACTAGAATGAATTCCTAAAACATTAGAACCAGTCCTTACAATGCCCTGAAACTCACCAATCAGAGTAGAACCATAGTCCATATCTGCTGGTTTTGAGTAAAATTTTAAGGCATGATAATTTTCCTGTCTCTTAAGACTATCAATTTCTTTACACTCATACGTTGTTACAGTACGAGGACCAGAAAATGCTTTTGAATATCTAGTTGAACTGCTTGTAACTACCCATTCAAGACCACTCCTACAACCAGCAGCAATTCTTGCTTTATAAGCATCTGCTACTGCAGTAAGAGTTGGATTTATTATATCAACCTTGCTTTGTGCATCCCTATCAATATTTTTAATAACATCATCCATTTTGTCCAATGTCACATCAACCAACTTTAGTTGGTCTAAGACACCTTCACGTTGCTTGATTTTTGACTCAAGTTCTTCCTTCAGTTCGTTAATAATATCTTGTGTCGTGGACATGAATGTAGATTAAGATAATATGTTCAAATTATTTATAGGTCACCATTGGGTCTCTCTTCGGTCATAGTCCCATCCACCAACCAAGAAATCTTTTGCATCACCTGGATAATCCTTTGCAGATTCTCCTTCATAAGTTACATGGAGTTTCTTACTATGGTCTCTTGGATCTAACCAACGTGCTACCCAAACTTCATAAAAACAATCAATATTTGATGCATTTCCAGATTTAACTATGACTTTTCTTCCCCAAGGGATTGAATCAACAAATAAATCTTGAGATGAACCAATTGGTGTAAGAGTCACAGTGATTGATTCTGGGTCAACAAGACCATCCCAATATTCTGGTAATTCAATTGTATTATTTCCAGTTAAACGTCCACGAACATAGATTCCTGGTTCTGGTCCTTCAGCAATCAGGTGACGAATTCTAGTATTCTCTTTTCTCCAATGAGGAACATCAAATGCACCAATTGGTTTATTGCCAGTAGCATAACCATTAACCAATGGAATTGCTGCTGTTGGTGCAGAAACTACACCAGCAACAGTCTCTGCTCCATTGACGATTGCCTTTGCATTATCAATAGAAATACCATTACCAATGTTTATAGCATTTTTTAGGTCAACACCATTTTTAAGACTTAGAGCATTCTTAATTGTTGTTCCAAGTTTTGTTGTGAGACCAGTAAATGTACTAACAGCCATGACATTAAAAATGCCAATGACATTTGCAATTCCCGTAACTTCAAGTGAAGCAGGAACTGATAGTCCAGGAAGAGGAGGACCAATCATACATGCTGCTCTAGCAACACCAATTTGTGGTGATGCTCCAATATAAACAGGTCCATTTAGAACTGCTGTTCCTGGTGTAACTCTACCAGTAGCAGTCAAAAAAGAAGTATCAACTTGTCCTACAATTAGTTTATCACCAACTGTTGCAATAGAGGATAATGCAGGCATTTTT
>CEOJ01006621.1_pt1 | contig 23166 bp, 23 predicted proteins | sample 530281 | NCBI WGS metagenome assembly CEOJ01 (sample SAMEA2619879, study PRJEB7988) | marine metagenome | isolation source: saline water (ENVO:00002010), including | reverse complement strand
ACAATAGTATAGTGAGCAGGTAACATGTCATTTACATACGCACAACTTAAACAGGCAATACAAGATTTTACAGATAATAGTGAAACATCTTTTGTCACAAATTTGCCTCTTTTTGTTCGTGGCGCAGAAGATCGTATCTTTACACTTGTTGATCTTGAGTTGTTTAGAAAAAATGCAACTTCTGCGCTATCAAATGGCGACCCTTTTTTAAGTTGCCCAAATGACTATCTTGCTCCGTTTTCTTTGCAAATAACAACCGCTGGAAGCCAAGACTTCCTACTGTTCAAAGATGTAAATTTTGTCCAACAATATAATTTAGATAAAGGCGTGAATGGCACCCCAAAATACTATGGCATTTATGACATAGACAATTTTATTGTAGGGCCAACACCTGATAGTAATTACACTGTTGAATTGCATTACTACTATCGCCCAGCAAGTATAACTGCAGGAGCAGATTCTGCAACATCTTGGTTGGGGGAGAACGCCCCCAACGCCTTGCTTTACGGTTCACTTGTCGAAGCGTATACTTACATGAAGGGCGAACAGGATATGATGCAACTTTATGAACAAAGATTTGGGCAAGAGTTAATGCGACTTAAAGATTTAGCAGAGGCTAGAGAAAATTCAGACGCATATCGTAGAGGTTTACCAGATCAGCCAAGGACTTAGGAGTAACAAATGGCAACAAGTAACGCAGCAACCACGTATCTTGAGCATCGACTGCTCAATTTTATTTTTAAAAACAACGCAGCTATTGGTGGCGTAACCTTTGCCTCACCAGGTGATAGCATTTATGTTGGTCTTGCAACGGCTGTTTCTGACGCAGAAGCTGGCTCTTTAACTGAAGCTAATTTCGGCAGCTATGCAAGAGTTCAAATTACTGCGGCAAATTGGACTTTAGCAAGTTCAAGCACAGATCAACAGACAATAAAAAACACCAACAACTTTGAGTTCCCGGCATCGACTGGAACGAGCAATACTGTGACACATGCATTTATTGCAGATGCAGCTACTAGTGGGAATATATTGTTTATTGGTGCGTTAGATGCTTCAAAAACAATCGCCACAGGTGATGTTTTCCGTATTAACTCAAACAACTTAACTATTGAATTAAAGTAATGGCTCTTGTTCTGAAAGATCGTATTAAAGAAACCACAACTACCACTGGCACAGGCACTTATACGCTTGCTGGTGCAGTAGGTGGTTTTGAAGCTTTCAGTCAAATAGGTAATTCAAATACTACATACTATTGCTGTACAGACGGAACTGACTTTGAGATAGGTATCGGCACCTACACTGCATCTGGTACAACCTTGGCCCGTACTACAATTTTGCAGTCCAGTAATTCTGATAACGCTGTTAGTTGGTCATCAGGCACTCGCACCATCTTCTGTACGTTGCCAGCAGAGAAGATGATTTTTAACAATGCGAGTAATGTAGCGCAGAATTTTACAGAGCAAGACCCGAATGCGTTGGCATTCGCAATAGCGTTAGGATAGTGACATGGCAAATGCGTTTAAGACTTTCACAGATACGGCGGTAGGAACTGGAAACGCAGATGTCTACACCTGCCCGTCCGCTACTGAAACAACAATTATTGGCTTGAATATTGCCAACATCCTAACTGTTTCTATCACGGTAAACGTACAGCTAATCAATAACGATGGCGACAATGTGCATATTGTGAAGTCAGCTATTGTTCCTGTTGGCTCGTCACTGGTAGCAGTTGGTGGTGATCAGAAGATTGTGATGAATGCTTCCGATATCTTGAGGATAACAGCAAGCCAAGCGTCAGCGGCGGATGTTACACTGTCTGTGCTGGAGATTACTTGATGGCATTAAGTACGATAGGTGCAAATCAATTATCTGCTGGTCCTGTTTTGCAAGTGGTATCAAGTGTATCAACTGATGTTGTAAGCACGGATACCGCAACCTTTGCTGATATTCCGTTTGCAACTGCAACAATTACCCCAAGAGCAACAAGTAGTAAAATATTAATTCAGTATTCAATAGGTATGATGGGTAGCACTAATGCCAATGTTGGATGCCTTATGAAGCTTTTAAGAGATAGTACGGAGGTTGGACAAGGGTCTGGCGCAGACACTATTAATGTATTTAATCAACATTACTATGCCAATACTGCTTTTTACGCCCCAAGAAGCCATTTGTTTATTGATAGCCCTAATTCTACCAGCGCATTAGTTTATAAGTTGCAATGGCGTGTGGTCACAGCAGGTAGCACAACATGGTACATAAATAGGCGAGGTTCTAATAATTATTCTCGCGCTTCATCAACTTTTTATGTAATGGAAATAGCTGGCTAATGGCATACATAGGCGCACAACCAAATAAGCAGTTAACGAAGACAACGAGTCAGTCCTTCAATGGCACAGGTTCGGCGACTGCGTTCACACTTAATCGCGCCGTGAACACTGGTGAAGAGCTTGAGGTATTTGTTGACAACGTGCAGCAGGAGCCTGGGGTGGGTAAGTCATACACAGCCACAGGAACCACCCTGACGTTTGATGAAGCCCCGCCATTCGGCACAGGCAACGTGTACGTTATCTATCGCGGTCAGGCAGAAGTAACAACACGGCTAGAAGCACCAGACCTTTCTATTACAACTGCAAAGTTAAGTGATGACAGTGTGACAGAAGCCAAGTTAGCCAATAGCCTTGATATGCAAAACATTACTTTGAAGGGCGGCACAACAGATGCGCTGACTATTGACAGCAGTGGCCGCACTCGTATTCACCAAAACAACACTGCTACTGTTTCAGCCCCAGCTTCAGGTTCTTTAGTATTGTCGGGTATTCCTGATTGGGCAAATAAAATTACTCTTATTACTGATGGTCTTAGCCCAGATACAACAAATGGCTTTGTAAGAATTAGAGTCACTGTTGGGGGTTCTGCGGTTACAACATCTGTTTACAAATACACAGAATCCCGTTGGACAAATGCAAGTACAGCAGACCTCGAAAATAATGGTTCTGGTATTAATTATATTGAAACTGTCGGTTTTAATAGCGCAAACAATTCATTTGATTATATGTTCACTTTTTATAGAGTGGATGATTATGTTTATAAGTTTCATGGTAATCAATTTAATCAATATTTTAGTGAATATGCTTTTCTTTATGCGGGAACGATAACTACTACTGCGGCTATAGATGGGTTTGATATTGTTACCGCCACAGGAAATTTTGACGCTGGAAAAGCTAGAGCGTTTTGGGAATAGGAGTTTGAAGTGCCATTATCTAAAATACTCTCAACAGGTATTAGAAATCTTGCGATGAACGGCGCAATGCAGATTGCTCAAAGAGCACGTTCTGGCACAGGGCTAGGCACAGATACAGCCGCTGTATTCGTTGTAGATAGAACATTTACTGCAAGTGATAGTGCAGGGCGATACACGGCATCTCAAAACACTGTTACAGATTTGGCTGGCTTCACAAAATCATTGAAACTAGAATGTACAACTGCTGATACCAGTATCGCGGCTGGTGAATACTTTCTTCTTCAACATAGATGGGAGGGGCGAGATTTACAGCATTTAAAAAAGGGCACATCTGACGCAGAAACATTAACGCTTTCTTTTTATGTTAAGGGAAATGCGGCGGCAACTTATACTGCGGAGTTGTATGATTATGATAACAACAGAACATTTAGCCAAAGATTTAATGTAACGACTTCATGGAATCGTATATCTTTAACTTATGCAGGAGATACGACAGGCACTTATGATAATGACAGTGCGCTTAGTTTAATACTTCTTATTTGGCTTCACTCTGGGTCTACTTACAATTCTGGTACACAAAACAGTGGATGGGCAGCTGTAGCCCAAGACACTAGAGCAAACTCAAGTGATACATCTTTTTTTGATAGTACATCTAGAACTTTTGAAATTACAGGACTTCAGCTTGAAATTGGAGACGTAGCTACTGATTTTGAACACAGGTCATTTGAAGATGAGTTGCGTAGATGCAAAAGATATTTTCAAAAGTCTTTTGCCTATGACACTGCACCAGCGAATGATATCGCGGGTGTAAGAACTTCAGAGATGCCCCCTAGTGATAGTATCAGTTACGCAGGGGCTATAGTCTATTTAGAAAAAACAATGAGAGCGACTCCTACCTGTCAGGCTTACAACCCTCAAGCCGCCCCCGCTAATTCTGGGGCATACGTTAATGATTTAGTGAATGGCTCAGTGACAACTGAGTATGCAGTTTCTTCTGTCAGTGCATCATCATCAAAGTTAAGATTTTTTCTCACTACCGCTCCAACAATCGGCGGTAACCCATATGGTTGCAACTGGACAGCTCAAGCGGAGTTATAAATGGATATTCAATCAGCGAAATATGGTGCAAATGAAGGTGAAAATGTTTGCGTCGTTGTAACAAATAGCAAGGGTGAAAAGATTTTCGTGCCTCTTGACCCAGATAACACAGATTATTCATACATTCTTGAGTGGGCAAAAGAAGATGGCAATACAATACAGGACGCTGATTAATGGCATATATAGGCATTGATCCAAATGTAGGCGATATAACCTTTCAAAGGTTTACTGGCAACGGAAATGACACAGCGTTTACGTTAGCGCAAAGCGTTGTTAGTGGCGAGGCATTAATTGTAACAATCGGTAACGTAGTGCAAGAGCCGGGAATAGGCAAAGCATATACCGCGCAAGGAACAACATTAACCTTCTCTGCCGCACCAGCTAATGGCGATGTAATTACCGTGCGCTTTTTTGGTCGTGCCGTAGACCAGCCCACCAGCTTTGCAATGCAGTTGTTTAAGTACACAGCAACAGCAAATCAAACCGCGTTTACAGGCGCAGATGCTAACGGTGCGATACTGGCTTTTTCTGGTAACGATGTAGACGTATATCTAAACGGTGTACATCTTGACAGTTCAGACTTTACCGCCAGTAACGGAGATACAATTACACTAGCATCTGGTGCGACTGTTAACGATGAGTTGGTCATCCGCGCCTTCCGTGCTTTTACAGTTACTGATACAGTTAGCAAGTCTAGTGGTGGTACATTTGCGGGTGAGATTACAGCCACACAATTTCAAACAACTAACACCACGGTTGACACCGCTGTATTTCGCACCAATGGACAAAGTGTGAGTGAAAATACTACAATAGCATCAACCAAAAACGCATTAGCGATTGGTCCGCTGACCATAAGTTCATCAACTACAATTACCGTTAATGGTAATCTGACAATACTGTGAGGCACAGATGGCTTCTATATTAAATGTAGACCAGATAAAAAATGCGTCAGGCACAAGTGCTATAACAATTAATAGCAGTGGTCTTGTTATACCTAAAGCTGTAGCCTTTCAAGTTGAAGCTACCGACACAGACCAAAGTTATACAGCAAGTGCTTTTGCAAAAATAACTTGGGAAACAGTTACATTAGATACTGGAAGTTATTGGGACACTACAAATCATAGATATACGCCACAAGTTGCTGGTTGGTATTTATTTGGTGGTACAATAAGAGTTCAATTTCCTAGCACTGTAGCTTTTGTTGCTTTTAACATATCAAAAAACGGCGGCACAAATGATGGAATAGCTTTACCATTACAAATTCAAGCTGGTTCAGATACTTTTTCTAATGGCGAATATCCACTTCCTACTGGAATGATTCAGCTAAACGGTTCTAGCGATTATGTTGAGGCATATATGCAATCTGATGAAGGCGCAACTATTCACGACCCCACCACTAGAAAGTCATATTTCTGGGGGCATCTTGTTCACGCAACTTAGAGAAAACAATGTCAACATTATTCGTAGATACAATAAATGAGAAGACCACAAACAACGGGGTAGAGATTCCGGGTCATGTTATCAATGTTCAGTCTGTAAAGTTTAGTGGTACTCAATCTTCAACCAGTAGTTCATTTACAGATGTTACAGATTTAAGCATAACTATGACACCAAAATCATCTAGTTCTAAATTTTATGTATCTTGTAATATTGCTGTAGGTACTGACCAATATTTTGTTTATCTTAGATTGGTAAGAAATGGAGTAGCTTTACTAACCCCTGACGACACAGGTAGCAATAGAAGTACGTCTCATTTTAGTTATGCATCTAGTGTTGTTGGCGGGAGTGCTTATATAATTTTGCATCTTCCAGCGCAACATCTTGATTCACCTAATACTACATCTGCTGTTACTTATAAAGTTCAATTTGCTAAAAGGTCAGATTCTGGTTCTCAAGTAGCTTATATTAATAGAAGCCATAGAAATTTAGATTATTCAGGCGGCTATGATGCTAATGGTGTATCAACACTTACTGTTATGGAGATTGGCGGATGACTAGCATATTAAAAGTCACTGAAATCCAAGACCCAACGAACTCGAACAGTGCGCTAACGATTGACAGCAGTGGTAGGGTTTCAAGACCTGTTATTCCTTTTGCTTTTGTGGGTTTCCCTGGAACTGATAGTTATGTAGCAAAAACAGCTAATACGATAGTTGATTTTTCTTACGCTTTTGTTAATGACGGTAATCATTATGACACCTCTACATATAAATTTACTTGTCCAGTAGCTGGACTTTATAGAGTAGAACTTTCAACCTTATCGCAAAGTGTTGATCAAGTGCAGGCTTGGCTTTTTTATAGAGAGACGGGCGGCTCTGCAACTGCTCTTGGTAGGGTTTATACTCAAAATAGGTCAGTTCAAGGTAGTATGACCATAAAATGTTCTGCAAATGATAAACTATATTTACAGCAAAACAATAATATTAGTTATTATCAAACTACAGATGTTCCCTATAACTGGGCAACATATACGTTTATAGGGTAAATTATGGCATCAGTATCAGAAGCAATTTTAGCATTAGACCCAAACTGCCAGTTCGTACTGTACGGTGAGCCTACGAGCGCACAATCTTTTGATAAATGCTTTCGCCTTGTAATTGGTGTTGACGAAAGCGGGTCAGCAATTTTAGAAACTGACCCTAAAGTTTGGCAAGATAACGGTATTACTTGGGCTTTAGTAGACAGAGAGCTAACGAACTTAAATAATGCTGAACCATTAAAGCTATTGCGCGAAGAGCGTAATCGCCGTATCGCTGAAACAGATTGGTGGGCATCGTCTGACCTTACTATGTCCGCAGAACGCACAGCCTATCGTCAAGCACTGCGAGATATAACTAAAACATTCTCATCACTTGACGATGTGGTGTGGCCTGATAAGCCGGAGTAAGCTATGAGTAATGCCCGTAATCTTGCTAATCTGTTAGGCACAAGCACTACAGTTCCGTCTTCTAAACAGCCTGCTGGTTCTGTTCTTCAGGTAGTTAGTACGACTAAAACTGACGTAGCTAGCTTTACTTCATCAAATACAAACACTTTTGTTGACATAAGCGGTATGTCTGTAAGCATTACACCAACTTCATCAAGCAATAAAATACTTGTTATATTTTCTTGTAATATTTCGCAAAGTACTACTGCAACAGCACATATTCGACTAGTAAGGGGTAGTACTGCAATTTCGGTGGGGGATAGTTCTGGAAATAGGTTTGGGTCAACTAGTGTGCTCCGATCACAGGCAGATCCATATAATTTTGAAATGGGAGAACTTAGTGGAATGTTTTTAGATTCTCCTGCGACAACATCAGCTACGACTTACAAGATGCAAGGCACTTTAGGTTCTACTTATAACGGAACATTTTATTTAAATAGGACAAAGAATGACGCTGATGCCGACTATGGGTCAAGAGGTGTGTCGTCAATTACAGTCATGGAAATAGCTGGATAATGTTTGGTTCTCAGGCAATATCTGAAAACAGTATTGCTACGGACGGCGTTGTGCTTTTTGGAAGCCAAACGCTTGACGCAAATTTTACACAGTCTACAAACCTGTCTGGCATTTTTCTTGGGAGCATGACTGTTGATGCTTTTTTCTCCAAGCTTACAGCAGCGTCAGGGATACTTGTCGCTGAAATTGATATTTCTTCAAACTTCACTCAAACCACAGATGGTGTGCGTTTTGCTATAACTTCTGCTTCACTAGACGCTCAGTTTGACCAAACTACTGTTGCTAACTTTATCGCCTCTGGAGTTGCGGCAATAGACGCAAACTTCACACAGACCACCACACAAACCCTGATAGCTGTAGGTGTCGCTCAGTTAGATGCAAACTTCACACAGACCACAGCATCTAATGTGTTGTTAGATCTTATAAGCACACAAGATTTTGAGTTTGAGATAGACCCATTAGGAGGATTGTTGACTCTTGCTACAGTTGATATGGACTCACAATTTGACTTATCATCTCTGGGTGGTCTTTTAATAATCTACCCTGGCGCAGGCGAAGGGCCGATAGAAATTAACAGTGTATTTGTGATAACAGCAAATGGTGATATACTGTGGGAGCAAATTGATGCGGGTGCAACATCAGAAAACTGGACACAAGTCACACACACTGGCGATACCTGGACTCAAATAAACGCAGGAACGTCGTCTGAAACATGGACAAACAAGGTGGTATAAATGGCAAGTACCTATACTTCCAATTCTGGCATAGAGCAACCTGGTTCTGGTGAACAGGCAGGTGCTTGGGGTTCGACTGTTAATCGGAATTTCGACATTCTTGACCGTATTACTGGCGGCGTTGGTGAAATAACATTGTCGGGAACAACTCATACCCTAACCACCACAGACGGTCAGCTTTCTGAGGGACACTATAAAGTGTTAATTTTGGGCGGTACGCCATCCGGTGCAAATACCATTACCATCAGCCCTAATGACCAACAAAAATTGTTTTTTGTACAAAATAACTCTGGTCAGAACGCTATTTTTTCACAAGGCGGTGGCGCAAACGCAACTGTCAACAACGGTGAATCTGCGATTATTTACGCTGATGGTAAAGGAACTGGTGCAGCAGTGGCAGATTTTACAAGTGTTTTGGCTGCACCAACAGATTTAGTAAATGACACCTCCCCTCAACTTGGCGGTGATTTAGACGCAAATAGCAACGATATTCTGATGGGTAATCAGTCCATAAAATTTGGTACAAGTAAGTGGGAAATTGTACTGGATACAGGGGATAATGATTTGTTGTTCAAATATAATAGCACAACAGTATTTAAATTATCCAGCACAGGAGCCGTAGTCGCTTCTGACAATGTTACAGCTTTTGGATCACCATAATGGCTCTACCAGCATCTGGAAACGCTATAAGTTTTGCTGACCTAAGAACCGAATACAACACAGGCAGCAACACAGCTATTTCGTTTGCGGATTATCGTAGAGGTGGGTCATTAGTTCGTGCAAAAGCGTCAAACAATAACGGTGTAAATTTATCTGCTAATGTGCCTACAAGTGGAACAGTTTCTTTAGGTGACTTTTATTCTCAAGAAAAAGGTTTTAAGCAGACCTTCACTTCTGATGCTACTAATCAAAACGTAGCAACGATTTTTGGTGATGATTATACTGTAAACTATCCTAAAATAATTGTCGTTGATTCAAATGTTACAGTATCAGGGGATGTTGGTACTGACGCTATCAAGTACCCGTCTGGTGCGGTTGGAACACTTACAATCATTAACAATGGAACAATTACTGGTACTGGTGCGTATGCAATCAATAATTTAAGTTTAGAAACTGTTGCAGTTACAAACAATGGATCTGTTACTGGAACTAATAGCGAAGGTTTTAATTCTACTTTTTCTGGTGATGGGTCTGCAAAAATTGGATTTATTGGGGGACAAGGTGGTGCGTCTGCGCCTGATATACGACACTCAGATTATAGTGGGAATTTCTTCTGTAAACTTACTCGTTCTGGCAACCAATTTATAGTAAGTTGGACATATAACGAATTAGACTACAATAATACAGGAGCAGGTTCCACTAATATATCTTCCATTTTTCCTCTTTTAAGTTCTGGCGCATTAGATACCACCGATACTAATGAGTATGTTACGCAAACCGTTTATAATTATTACGGAAGAGACGCCAGAGATTTAGCATTTGGTTCTAAAGTAATAAATGGTAATCGTGAATTTTGGTTTGCGTCAAATAACAAAAGCAACACCACTATGACTTTGGGCAGCACTATGACTTACGCGCAATCTTTTTGGGTGTCTGTTAGTTTGTCTCCAAGTAATAGTGTTAGAGGCAGTATACTGAGTGTTTTAACAGGTGGTGCTTCAAACGGTACAGTGACAGGATTATAAACATGGCGTTGACAAAATTACAATTTCAACCCGGTATTAACACTGATATCACCTCTTATTCCAATGAAGGTGGGTGGCGCGATTGTGACAAAATCAGGTTTCGGTTTGGCTATCCTGAAAAAATGGGAGGGTGGTCAAAGTATAGTGATAGCACTTATTTAGGCACTGTTCGTGGCCTTCACAACTGGATAGCCTTAGATGGCTCTGACTTTTTAGGATTAGGGTCACATATTAAGTACTATATTGAAGAGGGACAAATCTTTAATGATATCACCCCAGTAAGAACCACAACTTCCGCAGGACAGGTGACTTTTACAGCCACTGACGATTCAAACATCATTAAAGTAACGAATGCTGGACACGGTGCAGCACAAAATGATTTTGTTACTTTTTCTGGAGCAGAATCTTTAGGCCCAAATATAACAGCAGCTTTACTTAATACAGAACATCAAATTACTGCTGTGCTTGATGCTGATAATTATCAGATTACATTGACTGCGACAGCTAATACTACTGGAGTAAGACAAACAACTCTTGCTGGCACCTCTGCTGGTGCAGCCACGCACACTGGAAAAACACAAAGCGCAACAAGTGGTAGTGGGACAGGGGCGGAGTTTACAGTAGTTGCAGGTTCCTCAAGTTACACGTCTGTTACTGTGACGAACATAGGCACTGGCTACGCAGTAAATGACACTATTACCATTCCCGGTGCTTCTCTTGGCGGCTCTACACCAGCTAATAATCTTACCATTACAGTGACTTCACTTGACGGAGATATTTTAGACGGGGCAACCAGCGGAGTTAAAACATTAACAATTACATCACAAGCACAAGCAGCTAGCAATGGCATTGGACCTCAAACTACTACCCCTGTAAATGATGGTATGAATCCTTCTTTGAATGATAATCCCATAAAAACAGTAAGTGTTGCCTCTGGGACTTCTACAGGCAGTGCTACGTTCACAAACGTCACGGGTACGGTCTCTAGTGGTAATGGAAGTGGAGCGAAATTTACAATTACAACAGACGGTTCTGGGGGATATGCAGTAGACGCTGTTACAGACGGCGGAACTCGTTATTCTACTGTTACTGGAAACGGGGCACAAATTACCATTACCATTCCAGGAACAAGTCTTGGAGGAGCAACGACAGCAAATGATTTAGTTTTGAACATAACTTCTGTGGAACCTCACACATTTGACGTGGCTATAGACCCAAATGATTCTAGTTCAGTTATTACATCCTTCCCCGCAGGAACAACTAGCTTCGTCGCAAATTTTACAGAAAATACAGTAGGCGTTAATACAACCATAGTGTCAATAGGAGGAGTACAAAATTTCACGTATTCATTTTTATACGAATACGTTTTTAATTCTGTGACCAGTGGAGGAAGCGGATATAGAGTAGGAGATCAAATTGTTTATTCTGTTTTTGCAAACTTTGGTCATGGCGTTCCTGGTTCAGCAAAAACATTTACAGTCGACAGTCTTATAAATAATACTGTGGCAGAATATCAGATTAACGTAGGTCTAAATACAACGGTGGGAGGTACAGGTTGGGGTGCTGGGCAATATTACGGGGTTACTTCGGCTGCTTTACAAACCACTTTAAATGAGGGTGGAACTCTTAGCTCTTCTGACACTACACTTACGCTGACTGATACAACTGGTATAGTTGCCGGGGATGTAGTCTTAATAGACAACGAGCTAATACTTGTGGGCGGCGTATCAAGCACTGGTGTCCAAACAGTTGGAAATATTGTAACTTCTGGCGGATCGGCTGGAACCGCCGCTACGTATACAGGTAAATCTCAAGCAAGTACAAGTGGAAGCGGCACGGGCGCAGAATTTACTGTTGTTGCGACGACGACGACATACACGTCAGTCACTGCAACCACCGCTGGGAGTGGTTACGCAGTTGGAGACACAATTACAATAGCTGGTAACACGTTAGGTGGGGCAACCCCTCTTAATGACGTAACTTTTACGGTTACAGCAATCACAAATGATTTAACAGGATGTACAAGAGGTTACGCAGGAACTTTAACAAGCTCCAACGTCAATACTTTTGGCCCGACTGTAGCCGCAACTCACGCTGATGGTTCTGTTGTGCGATTAGCAAAAGGTAATGCTGACCCAATAAATGACTTTGCAGGGTGGGGTGACGCTGCATCTGGCGGGGTGACCACCCGTAATCAAATAAGATTATGGTCTCACGATAACTTTGTTGAAGATTTAATATTAAATCCAAGAGATGACCAAATATACTATTGGGACAGAACAAATAACTTGAATACTCGTGCGATACCGTTGAATACGCGACCGGGAACGAGAACAAGCATACCTACCAAATGTAAACAGGTTCTAGTTTCAGACACCCAACGTCATGTCATTGCTTTTGGTGCAGATGACATAGGATCAAGTGCTTCTGACATCAACGGTAATGGTATACAAGATCCTCTTTTAATAAGATTTTCATCAAGAGAATTGCCCACAGATTTTTTCCCTACTGTAAACAATACGGCAGGAACTCTACCTTTAGGTGCAGGGTCAACTTTCATGCAAGCTATTGAAACAAAACGTGAAATACTTGTCTGGACAGACACTGCGCTTACGTCAATGAGATTTGTAGGAGAGCCAAACGTATTCGGTCTACAACAAATTTCAAGTAACATTACTATTATGAGCCCCAACGCAGCCGCAGCAACAGAAGATTTTGTTTTCTGGATGGGGATTGATACTTTTTATGTTTATGACGGTCGTACTCAAACCCTTCCTTGCACTGTCAGAGACAAAGTCTTTTTAAATTTCAACCTTGAAGAACGAAGTAAAGTCATGGCGGGAGTTAACACAGAGTTTAGTGAGGTAATTTGGTTTTATCCATCTGCAAATGCCACTGAAAATGACAAGTATGTAACGTTCAATTATAGCGAAAAAGTTTGGTATTTTGGCACACTTAGCAGGACAGCGTGGTTGGATCGCGGCACACGGACCTTTCCCTTGGCTACAGCAAATGGGTATCTTTACAATCATGAGCTTGGCTATGACGATGACGGCATAGCTATGAACTCATTTATTGAGTCCGCAGGTATAGATATCGCTGACGGAGAAAGATTTTCTTTTGTAAACAGGGTTATACCTGATTTAACATTTGAAGGTTCTGTATCTGCGTCTTCTCCGCAGGCAACTTTTACCATAAAAGGTCGTAATTATCCTGGAGCGGATTTTGAACAAAGTTCAGCAGGGACGGCGATTCGCACCGCCTCTGTTCCTGTTGAAACTTTCACAAATCAATTAGATGTAAGAGTTCGTGGACGTTCCTTTGCACTTCGTGTAGAATCAGATGCATTAGGGTCTAAATGGAAGCTAGGTAGCCCAAGGGTAGATGTTAAACAAGATGGCAGGAGATAATGGCTAGTACTCAACCCCCTCCAAGATTACCTGAACCGCCCCCAGAATATGAACAGGGTTACCTGGTGGATTTAGTTCGGGCAGTACAAACCTTTATTGAGCAAGAGCGTAATCCTGGGCCAATAAGAGCTTCTACCATTACTTTGACTGACTTACCAACTTCTGCCACTGGACTTGAGACAGGGGCACTGTATAATGATGGTGGCACAATAAAGGTTGCATAATGGGTCTTTTCGATAAAATCAAAGATGTAATTGGGGACATAGCCCCAATTGTATTGCCTGTAGCTATAAATGCCTTTCTACCGGGATTAGGCACGGTTGCATCTGGTGCCCTTGGCGCGGGTATTGGCACCCTGTTACAGGGTGGTGATGCAAAGGATGCTTTGAAGTCAGCCGCTCTTGGCGGGGGCATTGGTGCTCTGAAGGTTGGTTTCTTGGGCAAACAGGGAAGTTTTGCAGAAAATCTTAGAGCAGACTTCGACGCTACAAGAGGCGTATTCTCTCGTCCTTTGCGTGAAAGTGCTTCTACTTTAGTTGGTGGTACGCAAAAGCCTTTCCAGTATGACCCGCTTCAAACGGAAGCAGGAAGAGCGCAAGCGTTTGAAGCAGCTACATCTGATGAAGGATTAGGTTTAGTTAAACCGACTTTAGAGAAAGATACTAGTCTCTTCATGCCAAGAACCCCTGATGCTGACGCTATAAGGGCGTCGCAAAATTATGCGGATAAAATAGCTGCAGGGGCTACTGATACGCAGGCTATGGCGGAGTTGCAAAAAGAACTTACCCCAAGTCTTGTACAGCGTTTCGGAATCCCGGCTGCGTTAGGTTTAGGTGCGATGACGTTGTTTAGCGAAGACGAGGAAGAAGACGAAGGTTTGAGCCCTCTTGAAAAAGTGGACTCAGATCAATTTAAAGTCGCAAATTTAGACCCTTACGCATACAGATCTACGATGGAAGATATTCTCAAACCCTCCATTCGCAACTTTGAAGACGGGGGCCCTACCTCAGTTCCTAATAAATACAAAGGGTTCTCCAAACTTCCTGAGAAAGTACAACAAAAGATTTCTCCCAAGCTTGCCGCAAAGTATGCTCAAGGAGGCGTAGTTGGAGGTTTGATGGATTTATCTAACCAAAGCAGGCAAATGGCGGACGGTTTGCGTAATATGACCACTGGGTCTAGTGGTGGCGGAATAATGGGGGGTATGTCTTCTCTCCCAATTCTTGATAGGGCAATACCTTCCTCGCAGACCCCTCAACTTTCTTTGGGGGACATGGCTTCTCTTGGTTTTCCAACTCCACAGTATATGCCAATGGAAACAGGGCAGGGAGTGGATCAGTTTGGTCGGCCTATGGAAGGCCAGTTGGATAGAAATATGCCATCGACACATGGAGACCCGGCCCCTCAGCCTCTTTTCAAGGGCCTTGGAGCTATGGCAGCAGGACGCCCCTTCATGCCAATGATGAATTTCAAAGATGGCGGCGAAGTTGATTTCTTTCCTCGTCGGACAGGGGGCATAGGGCCGGGAGAAGGTTCTGGCACAAAAGATGACGTGCCTGCTATGTTGATGGACGGTGAGTTTGTAATGACCCGTGATGCTGTAAAAGCTGCGGGCGGAGGGAGTATAGATAAAGGCATAGATAATATGTATGGTTTAATGCGTAATTTAGAGGCTAGAGCATAATGTCTTCACAAGAAATAAGGCAAATAACAAAGGAAGCCCCAGAGATAGAGGCTCGTAAACTTGGGTTGATGGACTCAGCTAAAGAATTAGCTGATATTCAATTAGATCTACCCGATTACGAAATTGCTGGGCTAACTGAGTTGCAAAAAGAAGCTCTGCTGCGGGGCGACACTATGTTCGATCCGACAGCCGACTTTGATTTAGCTAGAGATTACCTTGCAGCCACCGTTGGCGCAGACCCTGCGGCGATACAGGCGGCTATGGACCCTTACATTGGGGAGGTGATTGAACGGTCTCAACAAGATATTTTTGACCAAGCAAGACAACAGTCAAAACAGTTTGAAGACGCCGCAATGGGCCAAGGGGCTTATGGCGGGGCTCGTGGTGCATTATTACAAGGTGTTCTTGCGGCAGAGGCTGCAAGAGATGCGGGAGACTTAGGGGCGAGGTTGCGTTCACAAGGGTATAACGATGCTTTGAATCGTTTGGGTCAGGCGGCTACTGGCATTGCAAGTTTAGGACAAGTCCAACAAGGCGCAGACCAAAGTGGCATCGGCTTCCAATTTGATTTAGGTGCAAGAGAACAGGCACAAAAACAAGCTGAACTTGATACTTTGCGTCAAACCCAAACACAACAAATGCTTGAACCTTACCAACGAATTGGGTTCCTATCTGACATCTATCAAGGTGCGCCAAGTAGCGCGATGACCTTTACAGAGGGCACTGCTCCTAATGCGCCCAGCCCAATGCAAGAATTGTTTGGTTACGGCATTGCAGGATTGTCTGCCGCGTCAGGTGCTCAACAGTTAGGGTTATTTGGATAATGTCTGTTTATGACAGAAACATGTTTCGCGGTTCACGGCCCACAGAAGTGCTGATGAAAAAGGCTGGCGAAAAAGTCATGTCTGACGCAATGGGCGGCATTGCTGCAGCAAAGGACCCTGTAGAATTGATGAACGCGATGCGCGGTGACGAGCGCACCATGAAGGAGCGCAGGCAGGAGCTTGGCGGCATTGTGGGCATGAAGGATGCCAACAGGACACCTGAATCTGTAGTTACGCTAGTACAGCCTGTAATGCAGATGCGTGAGGCACAGGCCCCTGTTGACCAAGGCATTGGTCAGGTCGCGCAACGGGCTATGAACACTCCTGTGACCAAGGAGATGACACAAGGCATTGTGCAAAAGTTTAGTAACGGGGGTCAAGCCCGGACAATAACGCAGCCTTTGATGAACGCAATACAGCAGGGCATGGCAGGCGGCGGCAAAAAAACTGGCTCATCCTCTCCATCTAGCATGATGGATTTTTATAATAAAAACTTAGAGTTAGCTCGTCAGATTTACGGTGGGGATGAAGAGGCAGACAGGAAACAGGCGTTGGCTAACCTTCTGTTAGGCGGCTTAGCACCTGCAGGATTGCAGATAGCACAAGGTGTTCCCATTGCAGAGGCTTTGATGCCCATTGGTCCGCTACTGGCTACCTCTGGTGCTTCAGTAAGAGAGTTAAAAAACAAGCGTGAAGCTGCTGCTAAAGCCGCTGCTCTGGACATGGCAGGCGATCAGTATACAGCGGCCCAAAAAATTACGGAAATGGACCCGAAAAAAACATATATTAAGGGTGATGGAACAGTCTTACAGACAGGTAAACCCGAAATAAAATATGTTGAGGCGTTTAGAAAGTCTGATGGGGTCAAAGTAAGTATTCCTCGCGCTGATTATAACGCAAGTCAAGATTTATATGATTTATCCGCCCCTAAAACTATTGATGTATTTAAAAAGGACAACCCAGGGGTAAAAGTAAGAATACCTTTATCTGAATACAATGCTAAGCCCGGTGATTATAATCTCGCAGCAACTGAATATGTTGATGCTTTCCGCAAATCTGATGGGGTTAAAGTCCGCATACCCCAAGCAGATTATAATGCCAAACCTGAGCTTTATAATTTAAGTGAAGACAGTAAGGCAAAGAAAGCAGTCTTTAATAAAACAACAAAGGAAATGGAATTTGCCACAGACTCTGAAATTGAGAAGAGTGGCGGGAATTTAGTTCCAAAGCCAGATAAACCGACAAAGCCATCAGTTTATTTTGACAACGAAACCGGACAAAATGAATTGGTTTCAGAGGCAGATTATAACAAAGAGCCAGAAAGATATGGGCCAAAGAAACCTGATACTTCAAACAAATTAAAAGAAGTATTTAGCACTGCAGACAATAAAAATGTGCTCCGAACTGAATCCGAAATACTACAGGATGTTGAAAAGGGCACCGGATTATTTGAACCAAAAAGAACAGAAACAAAAGCTGAAAAGCTTACAGTTTCTGTTGCTCGCCGTGATCTCACAGGTGTTGCAGAAGAGATTGTTAAAGGAGCAAAAGATTCAGAAACACTGAACAGATTTGACCAACTTATGTCCACTATCATGTCTAAGCCAGGATTTAATCTTGCAGCTCCTGGGCAAGAAGGCGGATATTTTGTTTCTGAAAATCCTGTGGTGCCTCGTATTGCATTGCAGGCAATTGAGCAAATACGGACCTTCGACCCACAATTCCCTGATTATGGCCTGTTAACTGGAGAGACCAAAGCTATAGATGTAGAATTGCTGGAAATTGTAGACGGAATTACAGACTTTTCTGATGCAAATCTTGGAGTAAAAGGCGTTCTTAAAAGAAGCTTTGATGCGTTTGCTATACCACTTCAAAATGTTTTAGGCTTAAGATCTAAGGCAATTTTTGAAGATGCATATAAAGTTAAAGCGACTGTAAACGCTTTAAATAATTATTCTCAACAAGCTTATTTAGCGTTGCCCGGAAGACAGACACAGGCTCAAGTTGATGCTTTCACAGATACACTACCCAAAGTGGACAGTATAACTGCATCCCCAGGCCAAGTCGCTGACACAGCATATAGAACAGCAAATCAATGGAATTTAAAAAGTCAACTCGCGCAGAAAGAATTAGCCGCAATAGAGCCCACTAGTGGCAACACCAAGGTGAGGGCAAAGTTAAGATCTCAAATCGTTGAAATGAATTACTTAGAAGAGGCTTATAGAACTCTTGGAAACTTGTTGATGGGTAAAACTGGTACAGGCGAACCCACAAGGGGATCGGACAATGTCTATGATTCTATCTTTAGCACAACAACCGGAACAAATTAAATGGTAGATATCGGTCAAGTAGATCAATCTGTTTTAGATACCTATGGACCTCGTATTGAGGGGCCATACGGTATGGACTTTGCCGAAAATGTAAATGTTACAAAAGCAGACAAGCTTTATGACATTAATTTTGATGCGTTAGCTCAAATGGAACCGCCTACAGGCGGAAATCAGTATGGAACGGAAGAAATAGCCCGCGCACTTGTTAAATTCATTGCTATGGATAAAGCAAATGAAGACGGTATTACAGACCCAGCAGAAATAAACGCCCGCGCAGAAGCAGCTACAGAAAAGTACGATAAGGGAGTTTTGGCAGGGGATATAAGCCCTACAGAATTTTTATATAGATATTCTAATGTAGCCCCAATGCAAGGCACTTTGTCTCGCTTTACACAATTTTTTTTAGAGGGTGCTACTAAAGGTGCTGCTACTCTTGCTCCTGCCGTAGCGGGCGCAAAAGTTGCTTCTGAAGTAGCTCCAGGTCGTTTGAAAAAACCCGCTGCTTTAGCGGGTTTTGTTGGCGGGCTGGTCCTTGGCGATACTGTAGCAGAGAGAATAGCGCGGGAGGGGCAAAGCGCGGGTATATTCGAAGGCCGACCTGTTCGTCCTGAAGAAAGGATTTATAAAGTTGGCGGCGATATTGCTGGTTTCAATGCAAGCGCAATATATTCATCTCCTTATTTACTACCGAAAAAAGCTTACAACACTTTCTCAGGCATGTTGGTTAATGATGCTTTGTTGCAAGCAAAAGGTAATCTTGCCGCTACAGCGCGAATACCTTTCCGCGCTTCACGGACCCTTGAAAAGGGTTTAGAAAAAGCTGGTGCAGCCGCGAGGGGCGAGCTAGGGCCTATGCAAAAGTTTCAGTTTTTCGGTTCTGAAACAGCTATGGGTATAGGCGCGACCACAGGTGGTATGATCGCTGAAAGTGTTGACCCTGGGGATAAAAGTTCGCAAGTTATTGGTGAGATAGGGGGCGGTTTTATAGGAGCTTTTACTCCAAGTTCTTTGATATTGCGTTTTGCACCCACCATTTTACGACGTGTTTCAACAGGAATGGGTGAAGACGCCCAGCTAACAAATGTAGGCACACGACTAAAAAGGATTATTGAAGAACGCAGTAATGGTGAAACTGTAGAAGAAATTTTAACCGCCCTTGAAGAAAACCCTGCAATGTTAAGACAAATTGCAGATGATATCTTTGGTGATGAAAGCCTTTATCCACAAGATTTAACCCCCGCTGCCGTAACAGGTTCTCCTATTTTAGGAAGGCTGCAAAGAGATGTATCTGCAGCTACTGCTAAGTTGGACCCTGATTCTTCTTTCCCAGATGAAATTGATAAGCGAGTTGCAGAGGGAGAAGATTTTGTTGCTCGCCTTGTTCAAGGTTTGCGGGCTTCTGGTTCACAAGAAGATTTAAAAACAGCAGCCACCATCGCCAGCGAATTTCAGGCAATGAAATATGAGTTGCAGTTAATACGAGCTCAAGAACGGGCAGCAGGCCCAGTTGATAGACTACAAAGGGGCGCAGAAAACAGCGCGGTAGTCAGCCGTAGATTGTTTACATTATTAGAACAAGTAAATAATAACGCTAGACGGCAGGAACAGGTCCTTTATCAACAAATTGATGGGGCGGGCATCCCTGTAGACAATGTTGATTTCATTGCAAATGCTTTACCTTTTATACGCCAAAAATATTTGTCTCCTGGCACAGAAATGCCGTCGAATGTAAGAGCTGAGCTTGGCAAACTACAAAGCGAATATGGTATAAATTTTGGATTAGGTGAATCAGAGGAGCTTATAAAGGCACGAGCAGCCTTAGATGCATTGCCTGAAGATGTTAGAGGCACCTATGATACCATAGTTGAACTTGCTTTTGGAAAAAATAGAGCGGGTCAAAACGTAATACCTGAAGTTAACAGGCAACGCTTTTTGAATGCACCTCGTCCTGGGGATGACGCTTTAGATAATTTGTCTGGTATAGGTAAGGGGCAAGGTTTTGCGCCTGACTTCATTTATGATGACACCAAGTCACAAGCTGAAAACATGTTGCTTTTGATTGAAGCAAGAAAAGGCCAACTTTCTGAGGTCATGAGAATGTCCGACGCAGAGTTGAGAGAAGCTGCAGGGGGTGCTTTTGCTCCTACAGAAGCAGTTACCAATGCAAAAGCTGCAATTGCCGCTTCAAAAAGGCAGATAGCTGACCTTGAAAAAACAGTTAAAATTGAGCTTCAACTTGAAAAGTTAGACCCAGAGTCTGCATTTTTTCAAAAACCAGAAATTGATTACACCTTCAACGATTTAAAAAAGATGCGTAGCACGGTTCGACGAGCTGCTGCGGCTGCTGCGGCAGGAGACCCGTCTCAAGGTGGGGTGCCTAATAATGAACTAGCCGCAGGACTTGGAGAATTAATTGGCGCAATTGACCAGCAAATGGATGAAGCGATTGAAGCAATTGACCCATCGAATGCAGCCGCGCAAGCGTATGCCGCAGCTAAAGCTTTTTCAAGCGGTAGACAAAAAGCAATTATAAGAACATTTGGCGGCTCCCCGCTTGTAACGGATACCGCAGGAGGTGGTGCATATCATGCAGACCTACTGTTTGATGAGATTTTGCGTGGGGGAGTTGGGCCTGCTACTGTAAAGCTTAAAGAAATAATCAATTCTGGCACTGTTGTGCAAAGAATGTTGGATGATTTAAATGTTGCAGAAGAATTGCGGGTGCCTCGACCTGGCAATTTAGACGCCCCACAGGAGGTAATTGCACCAACCTCTGTTGTTCCTGACATAACTAGAAGCTTTGAGCCTGTTCCTGCGGATAGTCTTTTTTCTGCTTCTGAAAACGCTGCACGTTTAATAGCACGAAAAGTCATGGTCGCAGACGAGGATGGGTTTTTAAGCATTGACCCAAGACGGGCTGCAGAGTTTTTAGAGTCACCTGATAATCAAGAATTACTGCGGTTATTCCCAAATCTTCGAGCTGAATTACAAGATGGGCAAAGTTTTGAAGTCGCAAGAAAACTTGCAGAGACTCAGGCAAATCAAAACTTAGTTTCCGAAGTTGTAAAACAACAAACGGCTTTAGGCACTTTGTTGCGTGGAGAAAACCCAGAGCTTGCAATATCAAAACTTTTGGACGCTGAAAACCCAAGAGAACAGCTTCGCCAGTTAGTAAGTCAGATTAAAGACGCTAAGTACATGGGCGATCTTGATGTATTTCCTTCTACTCAATCAGTAGTCGCGGGAGATCCTGAAAATTTAAAAGGGGTAACAAGGTTAACACCAAGCGGAGCTGCTCGTTCTGCAAATCAGTTTGAAAGAGCAAAATTAGATGCAATGGAAGGATTAAAAAGTTCTATCATTTCGACAATCTTTGCTAGAGGCGGTGATGATAAAAACTTTAGCGTCATGCTTGAAACTCTTTTCAAACCTTTAAAAGGCAGTGCCCCAATTAGTGCAGGTCAAAATTTAGCCGCTGTTCGTTCTGCAAAGGATGCAAAAAGTCTAGCGGATCGTATTCCATTTTCTGATATGCTTGTGGACGAGGGCGTGTTTACAAGAGCAGAAATGGATCGTCTGCGGTATATTTTTGAAGCAGGTAAAAATGTACAAGTTGCAGATGCTGGCGGAAAAGCTGCTGGGAAGTTAGCAGAGGAAATGAATTTTCTTATGTCTGGCTTAGTCAGAATTTTAGGTTCTTCTGTTGTTTCTACCGCAGCACAAAAAATGCCCGGTTTGAGACCACAGGGTCTCGTTGAAGCAGGCATTGGTGCAAGAATGGCTCAAAAGCTTTTTGGGGACGTGCCTGCAAACATGCAGATAAAAATGCTTGAAAAAGCTGTTTTAGATAAAGACTTTATGACATTGCTTTTGACAAAAGCAAAAAAACAGGAAGAAGCGCAAAGGTTAGCAGGCATTGCTCGAACTTATTTAATAGGGGCAGGTTTAACATTACCTGAATCTGATATACCTGCAGAGACACAGGAATATTTTGACAGACCTGACCCCCTTAGGGGTGACGCCGCAAAAATCATGCGTCCAAGAATAGATGACACGCCCGCAACTTCCGGGCAACCGCTTGGACCTGTAAGCATGGCACCCCCTCCTCCCAGGGTGCCTACGCCTGCGCCGATGCCTGTTCGAACCCCTTCAACGGGTATTCTGGCGCAGGCACCTGCTAATCCTAATCTAAGAACTCAAATGGCTGCAGCTTTTCCTGGTGATGGAATAACAAGCTTGTTAGCTGCAAGGCGAGCCTAATGGAAGCAAACTTCTTTTACAGTTTAAGCTTGATACTTCACCACGAAGGAGGATTTGTCGATCATCCTGAAGATCCCGGTGGCGCAACCAACAAGGGCATAACACACAAAACTTATGCAGAGTTTTTGGGTCGTCCTTTAGAAGATGTAGATGAACTGAAAAACATTCCTGAAGAGCATGTGCAGGAAATCTATAAAAAGAATTATTGGGACCGTGTCATGGCGGATGAGCTTGACACAGGGTTAGACCTAGCCACTTTTGATTGGGCCGTGAACAGCGGACCAGGACGCCCCGCCCGTGTGTTACAGTCCTTGGTTGGGGCCAAAGAGGACGGTGTTATCGGACCAAAGACAATGGCTCGTATTAAGGACACAGACACTGTTATTCTTCTAAATGCACTGGCAAAAAATCGTGCGGACTACTATCGCTCTTTAAAAACCTTTGATACCTTTGGTAAA
>CEOJ01040607.1_pt1 | contig 23187 bp, 28 predicted proteins | sample 530281 | NCBI WGS metagenome assembly CEOJ01 (sample SAMEA2619879, study PRJEB7988) | marine metagenome | isolation source: saline water (ENVO:00002010), including | reverse complement strand
GACGAAAATGAAATATCAAATATGTGTAAAGAGATAAACTCACATTTTAGTAGTTATCCCGACATTCTTATTAATAATGCTATGACTAATTATGTTTTTAATGGCGAGCTAAGAAAAAAAGCTGAAGATATTTCTTGGAAAGAAATTCAAGACCATTTAGACGTCACAATTAAAGGATCTCTTAATCTAATACAAGCCCTTACACCAAAGATGAAAGATAAAAAGTTTGGCAGAATAATTAATATAGGCACTAACTTAGTTCAGAATCCAGTAGTGCCTTATCATGACTACACAATTGCTAAAGGAGGTCTTCTTGCTTTAACAAGAACTTTCGCTAAAGATTTAGGTCAGTTTGGCATTACAGTAAATATGGTCTCGGGAGGATTGTTAAAGGTTACAGACGCAAGCGCAGCTACTCCAGATGAAGTATTTGAAGCAATTGCACAAATGACACCTCTTCAGAAAGTAACAACAGTGCAAGATTTAGCAGATGCAGTAGTATTTTTTGCTTCAGATGCTTCTCGTGCTATTACTGGTCAGAATCTTACAGTTGATGGTGGGCTAACATTTAATTAACTAATGCAGGTGAGGTATTCCTGCATTAATCAATATTCTAAGACTTTAAACAGTTTTTTATAAAACTTAGCCAATCTTTGCTGACCTTTTTTAAGAATTTTCTTTAACACTTCTTCTCCCTATGTCACATTTCTGTCACAAAAAAGTAATATATTTGTTTCAAAAAGAATTGTCAAGAAACATTAAGTCAGTGAGGATTTTTTAATCAATTTTATTTTTTTTATTCTTTCGTGAATACTTTGTTTTATCGGGTTTTACACGGATTCTATATTTAGGCGTTTTGAGATCTTTTGCTAGGGGGTTACGTTTTTTTTTCATTACTAAACAATAAACCAAGTTCAAAAAGAATATACATTGGAACTGCCAAAAGGAACTGTGAGATTACATCTGGTGGTGTGAAAATAGTTCCGAAAATGAAACATACTATCAAGAAAATTCCCCTAAATTCTTTTAATTTTGATTTTTTAAGTACACTAAGCCTAATTAAAGCATTTACCAGAATAGGTATCTGAAATGAAATACCAAAAGCCAAAATAAGACTAAGAACAAAATTTAGAAATTTTGAGATATCAGTATTAATATCTATTAATTCAGGGCCTACTGACTGAAAAAAATTAAAAACATTAGGGAGAACTATAAAAATACAAAAAGCTAAACCTAGAAAAAATAATAAAGCTCCCAGTATTGTTCTTGAGAAAATAATCCATTTTTCATTTTTATAAAGACCTGGCGCCATAAAAACAAGTATTTGATATAGAAAAAAAGGCAATGATACAAGTAAGGCTATAAATGCAGTCAATCTGAAAGGAACGACAAAAGGTGAAGCTACTTCTATAGCTATAAGATTTATATTTGAATTTTTGCTAACCAAATTTACAAGACAATCAAATAAAAAATTATTGAAAGGGTATATGCAAACAAAAGCAACGATAAAAAATATTAAACAATAAATAGCTCTTGATCTTAGCTCACTAAAGTGTGAAGAAAGGTTATTATTATTCATCTTCTTTCTTTGCAAATTCTTTCAGCTTTTGTTCATTAAAAATATCTTGCCTTAGCTCTTCAATTTTTAATTCTTTTTTTAGTTCTTCTTTAGTTGTAGATAATGTGTCTTGTGTTTTTACAAAAAATTTTAGAAAGTTTTTTAAGTAATGCTGGATATTTTCTGGTTTTACAGAAAACAATATAACTAGAGTTAAAACTAGAAGCTCAGGAATCCCTATCTGGATCATTGTCTTCTTTCATCTCTTTTTTGAAACCCTTTAATGACTTTCCTAAATCAGAACCTAATGTTCTTATTCTTTTAGCCCCGAAAACTAACAGGACTATTAAAAGTACAATTAATATTTGTCCCCAACCTGGCATAATCACTTTTCTCCAAAATTTTCTGAAAATTGATCTTTAGTTTCTTCAATTTTCTTTAAAATCATGTATGTAAGTATATGTTTTTTTGATACAAGATACCTAATTAAACCTTTGACGCTGTATTTTTTGCTGATCCAATTATCAATAAATGGTTTTGATATAGACCAAAAGTCTAACTCGGGATAAATTTGTCTTCCCATTCCCTCAATGTGTACTAATGTTTTAACAAGCAATAAAAGATCTTGATCAAGGTACAAATCAAATGGTTTCATTGCATCAAAAAGACTTAGAAGTAATTCACCAAAAAGAATTTCAGCTAATGGCTTGTCTAGCAATTTTTCACAATTGGCTCTTAAAACTGCTTCAAGTTCTTCTGTTTTTGTGTCTTCTCTTACCCACTCCGCATATATAAATAATTGTGCCAATGAAAAAAAATCTCTGTCGACAAGGCAGGATATCATTTGTGCTATAAGTATTTGATTTGATTCTGTTACGGACCCACATATTGCATAGTCAACGGCAAAATAATAAGGATTATCCTGATTTTTTTTTGCAGCAAAGATGTTTCCAGGATGCATATCTGCATGGAAAAAATTATCTTCAAAAACCTGTTTTAAAAAGATTTTTACACCATTTTCAGATAACTTTTTTAAATTAAGATTATATTTTTTTAGCTTCTTTACTTCAGTAATAGGAATTCCGTCTATATATTCCATTACAAGAATTTTTTTTGTTGTGAATTCATCTTCTATTTTTGGGACATATAGCAATTGATTTTTGTCAAAATTCTCAAACGTTTTTTTAGCATTAGCTGCTTCAATACGAAAATCTAATTCATTTTTTATAACCCGTTCATAACTATTTAATAAATCGTTTAAATTTATTCGTGGATAACCCTTATATAAAAGTCTTAATAGCTTAATTCCTAGACGCAAAGCATCAATATCTTTATTTATTAAATCTGTTAATCCAGGTTTTTGGACTTTAACTACTAGCTCTCTGCCATCGATATCAAATTTATGAACTTGTGCTAGTGAAGCAGAGGCAATCGGAGCTTCATCAATAGTTGCTAGAATTTTTTCTGCTCTTAAACCTAATCCATCATTTATTTCATTTCTAATATGATCAAAGTCTATAGACTCACAATTATCTGTAAGATTTCTTAACTCTCTTGCAAGTTCAAGTGATATAAGATCAGTCCTAGTAGAAAGTAATTGCCCAAACTTTATAAAAAATGGCCCTAACCCTTCCAAAGTTTTTTTAAAGTTCTTTTCAATATTCTTAGGCTTCTTTAGTGGTTTAAGTAGCGGATTAAAATTAGTGATAAATAAATAGAATATGCCTGACCTTCTTAATCTCAAAAATACTTGAAGAAGCCTAAAGATTTTCATTTATTCGCTTTATGTATTGCAACTACACCTTTAAATATATTTTTATAACTTGAATTTACATATCCACATTTATTCATCATTTTTAATATTTGTTCCTGAGATTCATGAGTCTTAATCGATTTTACTAAGTAATCATAGCTTTGTTTATCATTAGAAATTAATTCCCCAAGCTTTGGGATTATATTGAAGTTATAAGCATCATATATCTTAGAGAATAGATCTCCCTGAGTTTTTGAAAATTCTAGAATTTGAAGCGATCCACCAATTTTTAATACTCTTTTGATCTCATTGAGACTTTTCTCTTTGTCTGAAAAATTTCTAAATCCAAAAGATATGAAGACTTGATCAAAAAAATTATCCTTATATGGAAGTTTTTCTGCGCTGGCTACATCAAAATTACATTTATTATAAAATCCTTCATTTAGCGATCGGTCTTTTGCTTTTTCAATCATTTCTATATTTTGATCACACACATAAATACTCTTCCTAGAAACCATCGGTGCTATTTTTTTACTGATGTCACCAGTTCCTGCTGCTAAGTCAAGGATAATTTGATCAGATTCAATATTGGCTGAATCAACTAAAATCTTTTTCCAAAGTCTATGCATCCCAAGAGACATAAGATCATTCATAAGATCATAATTTTCAGAAACTTTTGTAAATATGCCTTCAACAGCATCTTTTTTTAACTCTTTTGAGACTTTTTCATCACCAAAATAGACTTTTTCGTTATCTTTGACATTCATATAGTATTATTGTGTTGAGTAGAAAAAGTATAAATGACAAATATAAATTTACTAGCTTGGATAGATCTTGAAATGACAGGTCTTGACCCTGAAAAGCATCATATCATTGAAATGGCAAGCTTAATAACAGATGCCGATCTAAATATTATTGAATATGGCCCAGAAATTGTAATATCACAACCTCCTGAAGTTCTCGATCTTATGAACGATTGGAACGTAAAACAACATACATCAACAGGATTGATAGAAAAAATAAAATCTAGCAGTATTTCTATAGAAGAAGCCGAAAAAGGTACATTAGATTTTTTTCAGAAACACATTAAACAGCACAAATCTCCTCTGTGTGGTAGCACTGTATCTCATGATAGAAGATTTTTAATAAAACATATGCCCAAATTAGCAAATCATTTTCATTATAGACATTTAGATGTTAGCTCATTTAAAGAAGTAATAAAAAGATGGTATCCAGAAGAAAATGATTTTGATAAAAAAAGCTCTCATAGAGCTATGGATGATATTAAAGAATCAGTAAACGAATTAAAATTTTATAGAGAAAAGTTCTTTAAATAATAAAATAAAAACATGGCCAAAAAATTATATATAAAGACACATGGTTGTCAGATGAATGAATATGATTCGGCAAAAATGCTTGATCTTCTTAAGGCTAAAGAAGATTTTGAAATAGCAAAAAATGAAGAAGACGCAGACCTTCTAATTCTAAATACTTGCTCAATAAGGGAAAAAGCTCAAGAAAGAGTTTTTCATCAGATTGGTCGATGGAGAAAGATAAAAGATAACAAACCCGATTTAAAAATTGCTATTGGTGGTTGCGTAGCATCACAGGAAGGCCAAGAAATAGTAAAGCGTGCTCCGGCTGTTGATATTGTTTTTGGACCACAAACACTACACAAACTTCCAGATCTTTATAAAGAAAAAGTAAAAACAAAAAAACCTCAAATAGATATTTCATTTCCAAAATTAGATAAATTTGATCATATACCTACACCAGAATATGGAGAACCTTCTTCTTTTGTTTCTGTTATGGAAGGCTGTAATAAATATTGTTCATTTTGTGTAGTTCCACATACAAGAGGGCATGAAGTATCTAGAAACGTTGAACATATTTTGAATGAAGTTTCAATTTTAGCTGACAAAGGAACTAAAGAAATTCACTTTTTAGGTCAGAATGTGAACAATTATAAAGGCCTATATAAAAACGAAAAATCATCATTAGCTAAATTAATCGAATTAACAGCAAAAATAGAAAATATTAAAAGAATTAGATTTACCACAAGTCATCCACATGAGTTTAAAGATGATCTAGTTGAAGTTTATAACAAGGTGCCTGAATTGGTCAGTCATGTACATCTTCCAGTTCAGAGTGGCTCAGACCGAATCTTAGAACTAATGAGAAGAAGATATAATGTAGAAAAATATCTTAATTTAGTAGAAAGAATAAAATCTATCAGGCCGGAAATGAGTTTTTCTTCTGATTTTATTGTCGGTTTCCCTGGTGAAACTAAAGAAGATTTTGCAAAAACTATGGATATAGTTAATGAAGTGAAGTTTGATGAGTCATTTAGCTTTATTTATAGTCCAAGACCGAATACTCCAGCTTCTGATATGGTTGACAATGTAAGTCCTGAAGAAAAAAAAGAGCGTCTTGATATTTTACAGTCAAGATTAAGCCAATTTTCTTTTGGCTATAGTAGAAAATTAGTTGGATCTATACAAAATTGCTTGGTTATGGGCCAATCAAAAAGAGACCCGGGCCAGCTACAAGCGAGAACAATATGTAATAGAGTAGTAAATTTTGCACATGATAGTATTGATTTAGTTGGCCAATTGATTAATATTCGAATTGATGATGCTTTGCCCAACTGCCTTAGAGGAACTTTACAGAACTAAAACTATTGTTTAATTACCAGCTAAATTTTTCTAATCTTCCTCCTGAAAGGCTTATGCTCTTATGTGGAGAGTTAAATAAAAATCTAAAACAAATAGAGAAGGCTCTTAAAATAAAAGTATTACAGAATGGAACAGAATTTAATTTGTCAGGCAAAGAAGAAGATGTTCAAATAGCAATTTCAGCGCTTTATGACCTCAAGCAAAAGTTAGAAACTAATTCAATTATTACTTCTGATGTAGTTCATTTAAGTTTACATACTGCAAAATTTTCCAGCGATGATTCTAAAGGTAGTGATAGTTTACAAATTAAAACACCAAGAGTTTTAGTTACAGCACGCGGAAGAAATCAAAATGATTATTTAGAAAATATAAAAAATAGTGATCTTACATTCGGAGTTGGACCATCAGGAACGGGAAAAACATTTCTAGCCGTAGCTTCAGCAGTAGATGATTTAATTAAAGAAAAAATCAGAAAGATAGTTTTAGTAAGGCCAGCTGTAGAAGCTGGAGAAAGACTTGGCTTTTTGCCTGGCGATTTAAGTTCAAAAATAGACCCATACTTAAGACCGCTTTATGATGCACTTCATGATATGTTGGGAGCTGATAGAGTTAATAGATTGGTTGAAAGAGACATTATAGAAATTGCTCCTCTTGCTTATATGAGGGGAAGAACTTTGAGAGAAGCGTTTATCATTATGGATGAGGGACAGAATACAACTATTGAACAAATGAAAATGTTTTTAACAAGATTAGGTTTTGGGTCAAAGGCAGTTGTTAATGGAGATTTAAGTCAAATTGATCTTCCAAAAAGCACCAAATCTGGATTAAAACATGCAATCGAAGTTTTAAAAAATGTTAATTCAATAAAATTTACAAAGTTCAGCGCAAAAGACGTTGTAAGACATTCATTAGTTCAAGAAATAGTTGAAGCATATGATAATTTCGAATAAAAATATAAGCATAAAGTTCTTCAATTGCTCAAAAATAGTTAATGATTCAAAAAAACAAATTCAATCTTCAATAAATGAATTTGTCAAAGAACATAAAATAAATAAAACAAATATAGATATTAGTTTTTGTACAAAGAAACAAATAAGAGCTCTAAATAAAAAATTCCGTAACAACGATCAACCTACAAATGTTTTATCTTTCCCTGATGTTGAATTTCATAATGTAAGAACAGATTGCATAGGTGAAATAATAATATCAATGGATGAGGTGAAAGAAGAAGCTCAAAGAAATAAGAAAAAAGAAATTGAGCATCTCATACATCTAATAATACACTCTATGTTGCATCTATTAGGCTACAAGCATGATAATGAAAATGATGCTATATTAATGGAAAGTAAGGAAATCAAATTTTTATCAAAAATTGGAATATCTAATCCATATAAGTAATGTCCGAAGAACCATCTGAGTCGTTTTTATCTAGAATTGTAAATTTTTTCTCTAGAAAAGAAATAAATGATAGTGCTAGTTTAGCTAATCAGCCGACTGATCAACAAATTAAAGAGCTTATTCAAAATGTTTTAAGTATTAAGGATTCAATTGTTAAAGAAATAATGATCCCAAGGGTAAATATTTCATTTATCAATGAAGGTAATTCTTTAAAAGAAATATATGAAATTGTAAAAGCCACAAAACATTCACGATATCCAGTTTTAAGTTCAAATTCCGATAAGGTAATAGGAATTCTCCATGTTAAAGACCTTGTAGATTTAAAAGAAAATGATAACTTTGATTTGATATCGCTTCTTAGAGATCCTAAATATACACCAGAGACAAAATCAGTTACATCCCTATTAGAAGACTTCAAGAAAGATCGAGTTCATCTAGCTATCGCGCTAGATGAATATGGTGTTCTTGCAGGATTGATTACGATTGAAGATATTCTAGAAGAAATAGTAGGCGAAATTGAAGATGAGTTTTATGAAGAAAAAAATGATGAAGTTATAAAAATTAATGATAAAGAGTACATTGTTTCATCAGTAATAGAGAAAGAGAAATTTGAACAATTTTTTGATGTTGAGCTTAACTGTCCAGATGTTGAAAGTTTAGGAGGTTTTGTGCTTAAAGAGTTTGGCCACTTACCAAAAGTTGGAGAAAGTATAAAAATATTTAATTTGGAGCTGATTGTTACTTCTGCAGATCAAAGAAAAATTAAAAAGATAACAGTGCGCAAAATTGACTAGATTTTTTCTGATAGGTTTTTTAATTGGAGTTATATTTTGGTCTTTCTCTATATCTTGGGTATATGACGCTATAAATTTTTATGGCGCAGGACAAATTCTAAGCATAGCACTAACAATTTTAATAATATTTTACCTTTCATTATATTTTGGAATATTTGCCTTATCAGTAAAATACTTCGAAAAATCTAAACTAAGAGTATTAATTCTACCGAGTATTTTCTTTATCTTAGAGTGGTTTAGGTCTTGGATGTTATCAGGTTTCCCAGGTCAGAATTTAGGAATTCTTTTTGAGGAACTTTGGGGGCTTTTGCCAATAATAGGAGTTTCTGGCTCATCGTTTGTTATAGTTTTGATTTGTTGCATTATTTTAGATAGAGCACAGTTAATTTATAAAATTCCAACTGCATCAGTCTTAGCTCTTTTATTATTATTTGGTCCAGGACACTATCAGCAAGGCGGATCTAAAAAAATAGAAGTGTCAATTGTACAACCAGTTGAGAGTAATTTAAGAAGTGTATTAGAGATAACAAATAATATAGATAATGAAATTATTGTTTGGCCAGAAGGCATAACCAGATATGACGAAAGCTTATTTTTAGATTTGAAAGATAAAACCATTATTGGTGGTTTCTACAGAAAAGAAGGAGAGAAATTATATCAATCTATTATCAATACCAAAACAGGGCATACTTATGACAAAAGAAACCTAGTGCCATTCGGAGAATTTCAGCCTTTTGGTGATCTTCTTGCGCCAATAAGTAGTTTTTTTAATATACCAAACTCAAGTTTTACTAGAGGGAGTTACAACCAAAAAAAATCAGATTGGTCAGGTTTAGTATGCTGGGAAATAGTGTTTAATAATACTTTCGTTAATAGAGTCAAAGGCACTCAATTTATTGTTCATATAAGTAACGACAGCTGGTATGGTGAAAGTATGCCCGCAATGCACCTTAAGCATGCTAGATCCAGAGCTGTAGAATCAAATAAATGGGTTGTTAGATCTACAACTGACGGAATATCACAGATTATTAGCCCAAGATCAAAAGAATCATCTAAAACAATTAATAGAGGAGAAAAAGACTATATTACACATGAAATAACTTTAAATAATATTGATACTATTTATATAAAAATAGGAGATATTCCACTATTAATTTTTTCATTTATAACGTTGTTGTCTGGATTCATATTAAAAATTAGAAGAAAAGATGAAATCTAAGCTTTTCACAACTTTTTTTTTCGTACAATTAATCTCATCAATGGAAATAGAGATATCAGTAACAGATCAAGAGTTAAGACTAAAAGATGATAATATCATAGTAAAAACTTATAAGATCTCATCATCAAAATTTGGCGAAGGTTCAGAAGAAGGCTCATATAAAACACCTTTAGGAAAGCATGAAATTAGAGAAAAAATTGGTCAGAATGCAGCCATAGGTGCAAGATTTATAGGAAGAGAACACTTCGGCGAAATCTATCCAATCTACTCTACTGAAAAAATACTTGTAGAGGAAGACGTAGTACAAAGCAGAATACTCTGGTTGTCAGGACTTGAAGAAAATATAAATAAAGGAGAGGGGATTGATTCATTTTCTAGATATATTTATATACATGGAACACCAGAAGAATGGCTTTTAGGATCTAAAGCATCAAAGGGTTGTATAAGGATGTCAAATAAGGATGTAATTGATTTATTTGATAGAGTTCAGGTAGGAATGATAGTTTATATTAAATAAATTACATTTATTTTATAAAATCACTTTCATTTATTCATAATTATTAGTAATATTACAAAATAAATATTATATATAGTCAGTCTCTCCTCTCCCCCTGACTGACAAACTAGGGGCTTCGGCCCCTAGAAATTTAAGTAATAATAAAAATGGATAAATTTTCAGAAAACATAGAGCTTTTAGCACTTTTTACAATATTTCTTGTTCTATTATTAGGTATATCTACTATCTAAATCATTTTATAATTGAGCGTATGAAAAAATTTTTACTTATTTTTCTAATTTATATTTGTAGTAACGCTTATGGATGTAATGATCTACTTGATACAGATGTCAAAATATTAAATAAGAAAGAATATAAAAACTTATGTGAATACTCCGACAAGACTATTCTTGTTGTCAACACGGCAAGTAAATGTGGATATACTTATCAATACGAAGAATTAGAAGCACTACATAGACGTTTTAGTAGTGAAGGTTTTACTGTTTTAGGCTTTCCGTCAAGAAACTTCTTATGGCAAGAATATAGTGATGAAGCAAAAGTTGGTGAATTTTGTAAAGCAATGTATGACGTAACTTTTCCAATGTTCTCGATATCAGATGTAAACAGCAGCACAAAACATCCATTTTTTAGAAAAATTTATCAACTAACAGATGAAAGACCCAGTTGGAATTTTCATAAATTTTTAATTACGAAAAATGGCAAAATAAAAAGTTTCTCACATAAGATTGAACCTAATGACCCAAAGATAATTCAAGCTATTCAAGATTCTATTAATCTGTAATTATCTTTATTTCCTACAATAACTAATTGAGGTTTGTTTTTAGCAAATATACCAACCTCTACTATTCCATTTATAGAATTCAGTTCATTTTCCATCTCTAAGGGTTTAGAAATCTGCATTCCATGTAAATCAAGCAATACATTCCCGTTATCTGATAATCGATCCCTAATAGTAACTTGCGAGGTGTATTTTTGTAGCTGATGAATAATTTCATCTTTATGCTTCAATAAAACTTCAACTGGAAGAGGGAATGTGCCAAGAGTGTCAACTAATTTAGAAGAGTCAATAATGCATATAAAATAATTTGCTTTTGCAGCAATAATCTTTTCATTTGTATGCGCTCCACCACCACCTTTAATTAAATTTAAGCCCTTATCAACTTCATCTGCACCATCAATATATATATCTAAAATTTTCTCAGGCTTGCCGTCATTAATATTAAAATTTAATTTTTTTAATAATTTTGTGGTTCTTATAGAGCTTGAATATAGGGATTTAATTCTCTCTCTAAGTTTAGGCAAAAAATGTTCAGTAAAAATATCTGTGGTACTGCCAGTTCCAATTCCAATATTAAGAGTTCCACTAATAGCTTTTATTTTATTAAAAGCTCCTAGTGCAGCATTATATTTTTCAGACATAAACTTTTTTATCAGTAATAACTTTATCTAATCTTATATCAAATTTATTTTGAAAATTAGTATTTATCTTTTGAAAATCATAACCAATCCCCCAGAGTTTCGGGCCAGTCTTTGTTGTAGCTATTTTTTGTAGAGTTCTATCATAATAGCCTCCGCCATATCCAATTCGGTATAGGTTTGTATTAAAAGCAATAAATGGTATAAGAATTAGCTGGATTTCACTTATAGGATAGGATTCATTATTTAATGGTTCTTTAATTCCATATTTATTTGTGACTAATTGATCTGTTTTGATATGAAAGGATAATTCTTCATCATCAATTTTTGGCAGTAATATTTTTTTATTTCGTGGAATTAATAAATTTGGTTCATTATCAATAGCAAAAAAGGAGACTAAATTTTCACATTTATTAAAAAAAGCCTCTTGTTTTAAATTGATATTAATTAAGTTAGATAAAGAATTAACGTCGCTTGGTAAAAGATCTCGTCTTTGAGATAAAAATTTTTTCCTTATTAAATGTTTATGCATCTGAATCATATATTCCCAGCAACCCTGAACCCTTTGGTCAGGTGGGTAGCTCATTTATATGGTAAGGCTTCCCTATCGGTAGTGCACAGCAATATAAAATCTGCTTCCCTTTAATCTTTATTATCGATTCAAAGAGTAAATCTGAAAAATATGATCCAGATATTATAAATATAAACGGTTTTAATGGTTAATTAAAATTATTGATTGATAAAAACTTCTATTTTTTTTGTAAGTTCAGAAACTTTTTGATCAAGCTCTTTAGTTTGTTCTTTTAGATTTTCATTTTCCTTCGCTATACCAAGAGCAGCATTCAAAATTGCATTATCAAGCATATGTTCGCGAAATTCCATTTTATCAATTAATTCTAGAATTGATTTTTCTGCTTTTTTAAAAATGATATATTCACTTTCAGGAACACCAAACTCAAACTCTCTATCTTGAATAGTTATTTTAAGCCTATGAATTTTCACCCTAACGATTTTCCACCATCAACACTAATATTTCGGCCAGTCATATAAGTATTTTTATTAATTAAATAGTCAGCCAACATTACTATATCTTTTTCACAACCTAATCTATTCATAGGTATACTGCTAAGAATTTTTTTCTTTTTTTCTTCGGATGGTTCATTTATATCCCACAAAATAGATCCAGGCGATATTGAATTTATTAGTACATTAGGAGCGAGCTCCTTAGCAAGCGATTTAGTTAAATTATATAATCCTGCTTTTGCAGCCGCATATACTGAATAGCCAGACATGCCTATTTCAGCATAAATATCAGCAATGTTAATAATATGGCCCCTATTTTTCATTAATCTCTCCGCGAGCGCACTAATTAGAAAAATTGGGGTTTTTAAATTTGATGACATTAACATATTCCAATCATTGATTTCCACATCAGTAATTTTTTTAGGGTAAAAGGTGGAAGCATTATTAATTATTGCGCAAAGGTTAGAAGCATTATTATTGATCTCATTGCAAAATTCATTAAAAGAAACTTCATCATCAAAATCACATTGAATAGCCTCACAAGAATTCTCTCTCTTTTTATTGAGCTCATCGCACAACTTATTAGCTGAGTCAGACGAAGATCTATATTGAAATATTACCTCCCAGCCTACATTGTGGAAATGATTGACAAGCTCCTTACCAATTCTTTGTGCACCACCTGTAATAAGAATTTTCTTATCCATATTTTTCGATAATTTTCCTTAATTCCATATTTTTTGCTTTAGCTATTTCATTAGAACTTAAATCCTGTAAATATTCAAAATTAACTGATGCGTAATTATTTAATATTTTAGAACAGTAAGCTTTTAAATGAGGAAATGATTTTAACACTTCATTAACATCTTTTTCGTAGTTTTTTGATGCTATAGAAAAAAAGAAATCTATTTTTTTATTTAAATTAGAAGAAATATCAAATTTTGATATTTTGAACCAAATATTTAAGGTTTGCTTAATCGAATTAGACTTTAGTAATTTATCAGCAAATTTAAAATTATTGCTTTCTGAAGTTTGACACCACTTAATATTCGGATTGTTTGAAGTAATTTTAGGTATTACTTCAAGCTCATCGAACCATGGACTTTTTAAATTAAATTCTTTTATCACTTGTAAAAACTTTTGAAAATTGAAATTCAGGCTTTTTCCTGTTTCTACCCATACACGATCTCTTGATAATTCTTTTAGTTCTCCTGATTTTGCAATCTTCAATAGGGCATCTTTTGTCTCAGGATGAATCTCAAAACCTTCAAACTGAGCATAGAATCTAGCCACTCTTAAAGCTCTTAAAGGATCTTCAAAAAAACTTTCTGATACATGCCTTAAGACCTTATTTTTAATATCTTTTTGACCATTAAATGGATCAATGATGATCCCATCTTGATCTTCAGCAATTGCATTTATAGTTAGATCTCTTCTTTTGAGATCTTCCTCAAGAGTTATTTCAGGAGAAAAATCAAATTTAAAACCTTTATAACCTTTACCAGATTTAATCTCCTTTCTCGCTAATGCATATTCTTCTTTTGTGTTTGGGTGAAGAAAAACAGGAAAATCTTTACCTACTTGTTTAAAACCTTTCTTTTTTAACGCCGAAACAGTAGACCCTTCAATTACCCAATCAATGTCTTTTGGTTGCAAGCCCATTAACTTATCTCTTACTGCACCTCCAACTTTATAAACTTTCATTTAACTGAATTTACTGTAATTATAGATTTATCATGAACATTAATTGCTGCTAAGGATCCACCCCATACACAACCCAAATCAATACCTTTAATTTTATTATGATTAGTTACTCCATTTAAGGCAGCCCAATGTCCAAAAACTATGTTATCAAGTTCTTTTAAAGACTTATGTTTAAATGAAAACCATGGTTGATATTGTTCTTTAGATGTTTTTTTTATCTTTGTTTGCAAATCAAGTCTATTTTTATTAGTAATAAACCTCATCCTAGTAAAAACATTAACTAAATATCTCCTCCTATTTTTCTTGTTAGTTGATTTAGATATGGCCTTTCTTCTATTGCCATACATAGTTGAAAGAAATTTTTCAGGATCTGATTTTAAAGAAGATGTTAACTCTTGATTTGCTGCTAAAACATCACTAACTGACCAATCTGGCAATATCCCAGCATGCACAACTAAGGTTTTTTTGTTTTGATGAGAAAGAATTTTAGCAAAAGGGAAACTTAAAAAATGCTCTATAATTTCAATCGATTTATTTTTATTAATTATTTTTTTCATTGTATCTTTTTTATCATTATGATCTTTAATACCCATTAAAATAGCCATTAAATGTAAATCATGATTACCCAGAACGCTTTTGATTTTATTGTTCAACACATATTCAATTACTTTTTCTGATTCTGGCCCTCTATTAACTAAGTCACCAACACAAAAAAATTTATTTTCCTTATCTGGATCAATAAGTTTTAAAAGATTTTTAAACTCTTTGTAGCAACCTTGAATATCTCCAATAACAAATTTAGCTTTGCTCTTCATATTTTCTTAGTATTTCAAAATAATCATCTATCTCAAGTTCTTCTGGCCGACAATTTATATCAAAATCAAAATTAGGCATTACTTTAAAAATATTTTTTAAAGGATTTAAAATCTTTTTTCTTGGATTTACAAAGCACATTGATAAGATTTGTTTAAATGCTTTATATTTCATTTTTTTCTTGTCATATCTATTATGTTTAGTAATTTTTATTAAAGATGAAGTAACTTTTGGTACTGGAAAAAAGGCTTTTGGAGGAATATCAAATAAGATTTCGAAATCACAAAATAACTCAGCAATTAGTGAGATTTTGCAAGATTTATTTCCATAATTAAATCTTTGAGCAAGCTCTTTTTGTATTAAAAAAATGCAATGTTCGTATTCAATATCTGCTTCAAGTATTTTTAGTATTATTTGTGAGGATACATTATAAGGAAGGTTTCCCATGATAATTAAGTGATTTTTTTTAATTTCACTTAAATTTATTTTTAGAAAGTCTTCGTTAATGAAATTTACATCATGCATCTTAAATTTCTTTAGTAAAATTTTAAAAAGATCGTTATCTATTTCATAAGCTGTTAAATTTTGCGTTTGTTCAAGAATGTACTCTGTTAAAGCCCCATCTCCTGAACCAATCTCAATAACATTATTTAAATTTTGTATTTCAGAACTACTTATAATTCTTTCAAGAAAAAGGTGATCTCTTAAAAAATTTTGACCAAGACTTTTTTTATATGCTATCGCCATTACCTGCTAATTTTAATGCTTCAAGCATGCTTGTATAGTCAGCAACAAGGTCCATAGCTATATCTTCAGCTGTTCCATGATCAACTGATACTCTAGTAAATGGTAAACCTAAAGTTATATTTACTGAATGATGAAAATCTAAAGTCTTTAAAACTGGAAGAGCTTGATCATGATACATAGAAAGATATGCATCATATTTATTTTCTATAAAAGCAGTATCAGCAGATATTGGGCCAATTAAATTAAGGCCTTGATTATTTAACTCTTCTATCGCGGGCTGTATGTGCTCAATTTCTTCTGATCCATATGAACCTGCTTCTCCCGCATGAGGATTTAATCCTAAAATTGCTATTTTAGGTTTTTTAATTCTAAAAATATTTGTTAAGCCTTGTTCTAATAATTTCAATTTGCTCATGATTAAATCTTTTGTGATCATTTTAGAAACATCTTTTAATGCAACATGTGTTGTAGCTACTCCAATTTTTAATAAATTATTTGTGAGAAGCATTAAAACATCATTACAGCTATATTTCTTCTGCAAGAATTCTGTATGCCCAGAAAAATTTGAAATTTTATTAGTTATTATTTTTTTATTAATTGGACCGGTTACAAGTGATTTTTTTTCTTCATAGCAAATATCAGAAGCTTTATTTAGACACTTAATTACATAAGATCCATTTTTTATATTTGGCTTTCCTAATATAAATTCAGAATCTAATTCAACCTCTACTATATTTAAAGATTCGATATTTTGATAGTTAAGTTTTTGAGCAATACTGCTCAATAATTTTTTGGATGCAACTACTGTTATAAGTTCTGTATATTCCTTTAGATTAGTTTCAAATACTGCTTTTAAAAATACTTCTGTACCAATGCCAGAAGGATCTCCTAATGAGACTACTACAGGATTCTTAATCAAATTCTTTTATTTCAACGAAAGCTTCTGCTCTCAATTCTTGCAAATGTGACTCTAGTTCTTCCTCAAATTTTCTGTTGAATAAATAAGAGAACGCTTGGTCCTCAACTCTCTCATTTGTTTTATCTTCAACTCTTGTTCCTAAAACTTCCAGAATATGCCAGCCAAACTCTGTAAGAAAAGGCTCGGTTATCTCATTTAAATTTGCTTTTTTTATAGCCTCTTCAAATTCAGGAGCATATAAACCTTCACCAGCCCAACCAAGATTTCCTCCTTCTTGTTTTGAACCAGGATCATCAGAAAATTCAGCTGCTAAATCTGAAAAAGAAGCCCCATTTATTATTTCTGCTCTAATTTCCTTTATTTTAATCTCACTATCTAATTCAGTTCTTATCCTATTTGGTATTAATAAGATATGTCTGACATTCCATTGTTTTTCGAATGTAACTGATGAACCTCTTTTATTGTCTAAATATAAAATATGATCACCAGCGCCGCTTTTTATTGGCTCTGAAATATCACCAATTTTTAATTTATTTATTGGCTCTTTGAATAATTCTGGGAACCCAGTAATTTTTCTCCAACCTAATTCACCTTTATTATCATCTTCTGAGTATTTGACTATTAACTCATTAAAATTTGAACCATTTTTAAGAGCTTGCATTATTTCACTATGGATAGAAGAAATATTTTTATTTGAGTCTTTTCTTATGAATATTTGTTTTACATTTAATTCTGGGCCAAGTTGATTTAAGGCTTCCTCTGTTTTAAGAAAACTTTCAACTTCTTCACGTGTAATTGAAATTTTATTTTGTATGCTGCCTTGTTGGACTCTTCTAATTTTTAAGTTTCTTTTTACATCTTCGCGAAGTCGAGCATATGAATCTCCCCTTTCTGCCACATAACTAATAAAATCTTCAAGTGTTAAATTATTTTGTTGGGCTAAGGACTTTATTGTTAGATTTAATTCTTCATCGCTTATTTTTATACCAACACGATCAGCAATTTGGAGTTGTAATTCCTCTAGAATAAGTTGATCAACAATGATTTCCCTAAGTACAGAATCTGGTGGTATGTTTAGACCATCTAAAGCTGCATTTTTCTTATAATCAGATATTTTTATCTGAATATCTGACTCAAGAACAACACCATCATTAACTATTACAGCTATTCTATCCAATTCTTGTGAATAGCTTGATCCTGCAAACAGTAAAAAAAATAAAATCCTAATTAAATAAACCATATTCAATAATATTATCTATTGGAGTTAAGAGATTTGATAGTCCAATAAGTTCAAATTCAAAACTTAGGTTATTTTTTACTTTTGGATTAGTCAAATAAATATGCTCATCATATGGCAAATTAGTATAATCTGATTCAATAAATGGGAAAAATTTAGCTCTTTCAAAACTTAATCTAAGTTTTAGGCAGTCATACTCCCACTCAACTCCAAGAATATTCTCATTAAGACTTTTATCTTCTTGAGCATACTGGGATCTTGAGAATATAGAAAAAGAATCAAAATCTCTTTTAAATTTTACAACATAGTTATTAAGGCTTTTTAAAGGATAGCTTGATGGAATTATTTTATTTTTTTGTATGGAGAATTTTGTTTTTTCATCAATATATTTAAATCCTCCCATCAAGCCCATAAATTTTTTCTTTTCATAACTATAATTACCCATTGCAAAAATATTAAGATTCTTATTATTCGAGGATATTGAAAAGAATATAGGTTTTTTATTAAAGAATTTTTTGAAAATCATATTCTCCTGATCATAATTGTATTTTTCATATAGATTTGTTCCTAAAGAGTAATTAAAACTTTTATTCATTCCCTTTTTGTATATATATATCTTTCGCATATTTGCATTTCGATCTTTTCCAACCCATGGACTAAGTGAAATGTTAGATTCTGGAGACGGGTTAATTGGGTAAGAGTCTAGTATTGGTAGAGCATATTGATCAGTAAAAGTTGACCAAATATAGCCAATCTTTAAACTTCTATCTTCAAGCAATGAAAAAGATTGTTTTAAAGAAATATCATTTGAGTCTAATTTCGTTTGTGAATCATGAATATCATATTCTTTTGAAGAGAAAAGTAATTCATGCTCATGGTCAAAATTAGCAGAAGAATATGATCTGCTTAATCTGATATTTCTCGCCACTCGATCAACTCTATTAAATATTTTATATGGCATATCAAGGCTTAATGGATAGTTGCTTCTAAAACTTGCATATTCTGAACTAATTTCTAAGCCCCAATCTTGAATGTTATAAAATCTTTCATATAAGAAGAAATCTTTTGAATGTGACAATGGTCTTAATGATCCAATATTCTTAAAGTTATTTGAAGAAAATGAAAAATTTCTATTTCCGTAAATCATAGACAAGCCAATTGATTGCTTTAAATCTAGGCTTCTTCTCTTTAAATCTAGGTACCTAAAACCATAATTCTGTATTAATGAATTACCACTAAAATCAGAATAATCCACGTCCAAGGATACGAAGTCATTAAAATTGATTTGTGCATCAAGATTATACGCCCAAGAACCATCATCATCATCCATGCTAAGGCTATCAAACTCTAAATAATTTTTTTCATCATCGTACTCAAAACTAAAAGAGAGACCTAATGAGGAGTCAGAATAAATTGGTTCTACTTGAAGAAGAGTGTTTTCAGTTTTATTTTTAAATTTATAACTTATATCTAAGCTTGAATTAGTAAGGCCCAGATTAGGAATGCTAAAACTATCATTTTCATTAAGAGAAACTTCTCCAATCCAAAAGATTGGGACACCAAATATTTTAAGTTTAGTATTTTCAATTATTAGCTCTCTATCAGATTCATCAAATATTGCATTTTCTGCTTCTAAACTCCAAACTGAGCTTTCAGCACAAGTGGTTACTTCCACATTCTTAAGTTCGAACTTTTCCTCTGTTGTAATAGCACTTTCAAATTTAACTGTACTATTTTCTCCAATTTCCATTTGCCCATTCTTAATCTCAAGGCTATTTGCATTTTCTTTTTCATGACATTCTGAAAAAATGACATCTGAAATTAAAAGTAATATTAAAAAAAACCAATTATGAACTTTTGACATATGCTTGTTATTATAGGACTTATACAAGAGGAAAAAGTTTTATGAGCCTTAAAGATAAAGTTATTTTTATGACAGGCGGAAGTCGTGGAATTGGTCTTGAAATTGCATTAAAAGCAGCAAGAGATGGAGCAAAAGTAGCAATTGCCGCTAAAACTACTGAACCACACCCCAAACTTGAGGGGACAATATACACAGCTGCAAAAGAAATAGAAGAAGCTGGAGGGGCATGTTTACCCCTAAAATGTGATATTAGAAATGAAGAAAGCATTACAGAGAGTGTAGAAAATACTATCGATGAATTTGGTGGTATAGATATTTGTATCAATAACGCTTCTGCTATAAGTCTCACTGGCACTCTTGAAACAGAAATGAAAAGATATGATTTGATGCATAATATAAATGGAAGAGGAACTTTCTTAACAAGTAAATTATGTATTCCGCATCTACTAAAATCTTCTAATCCACATATTTTGAATATTTCACCACCACTGGATATGGATCCTAAATGGTTCAAAAGTACTGTAGCCTACACAATAGCTAAATTTAATATGAGCATGTGCGTATTAGGTATGGCTGCCGAATTTGAAGGCAAAATAGCAGTTAATGCATTATGGCCTAGAACAGCCATTAAGACAGCAGCAGTTGCTAATGTATTAGGTGGCGATGAAATTTTTAATAAATCCAGAAGCCCAGAAATCATGGCTGATGCAGCTTATATCATTCTGAATAAAGATAAAGATAAATTTACAGGAAATTTTGTTATTGATGATTCAATTTTAGCTGAACATGGAGAAACAAATTTCAGAAAATATGCAGATTATCCATTTCAGGAACTTATTCCAGATTTCTTTGTTCCTGAACATGCATACCCTGTTCCTAAAATAGTAAAAGATAATTGAAAAAAGATTTAGAAGAAGCCTCTATTTGGATTAGGAGCACTGTAGGAAGTGACAAATATTCGATCTTGCCATTAAGACAAGAAGCTAGCAGCAGGAGTTACTACAGAATAATTACAGATGAACTTAGCTATATATTAGCTGTTCAATCAAAAAAAGCTGCAGAAAAAAACTCCGCAGCTTCTGGATCATCTCCTGCAAAATTTTTATATGCAGCAAAATTGCTAGCAAACAATTCTGTAAGAGTTCCAGAGATTTATGCATTTTCAGAAGATTTGCAGTTTATGTTGCAGGAAGATCTGGGTGATATAACTTTAGATATTCATAAAGAAATAGAAAATAGATTTATTTTAGAGGAAGCTCTTGAACAATTATCTTTGATTTATTCTGTGGATCAAGATGTTCTTAAAGCCTTCTCATATAATGATCTCTTCCATCAAACCAGCAATTTTTTAGATATCTATGAGGACAGAAATATAAGTATTGATGAAAATGAGGTTAATGTAATTCATGCACTTAGAAAAAAATTAGTTGAACAAATTATGAAACAACCATTTTTACCCACCCACAATGATTTTGAGAGAAGAAATTTTCTTTTGCATAAAAAACAAATCTATATTATCGATTTTCAAGATCTTAATGTAGGGCCAATTGGAATGGATTTAGCTTCATTGCTTTATGAGCACGATTTTGATTATCCAAAAGACCTGATATACGAATTACTGCAGAAACATTGCGAAAAAAATGCATTAGGCTTTGATGCAAATCATGCAGATATGTTGATCAAGCAAGTGCTAACACACCGCTCAATGCGATGTGTTGCATTGTTAAATGATTACAATAAACAAGGCAAATTACTCAATAGAAAAGATGATATTGAAAAATTTATTAAAAGAATTCATTTAGGTCTTAACACCTTGGGATACACAGATGAAATGCAAATAATAGAAAAATTATTATGAAGTCTATGATTCTTGCCGCAGGCTATGGAAAACGTTTAGGAAGTCTTACTCAGAATATTCCAAAACCATTAATTAAAGTTAAAGGTAAGGCCTTAATCGATTTTCATATAGAAAAACTCATTGCTATTAACTGCAATAAAATAGTGATCAATGTTCATTATTTGGCAGAACAGATAATAGAACATGTCTCTGCAAAATATATTGATTCGGTAGATATAGTCTTCAGTCATGAAAAAAATATTTTGGGAACAGGAGGAGGCATAAAAAATGCTATTAAGTATTTTAACCAGGATGATTTCCTTGTAATTAACTCAGATGTATATAGCGATCTAGATTATTCTTATTTCAATAATTTTTCTTCTCCTACTCTTTTTTCTATATTGAATGAAGGTGAAGGTGATTTTTCTATAGAATCAGGGAAAGTTATAGTTAATAATCAAAAGGATTATACTTGGACAGGCTTCAGTGTTGTAAATGAAAAAATATTTAACAATATTGAAGAAGGACCTTTTCATTATTGGCATGATTGCCTTTTAAAGCTCGCTAAGAGCGGAGATCTAAAAGCAGATATTCTAGATATAAATTGGTATGATGTTGGAAGTATCGACACCTTAGAATTATTAAACAGTGAATAAAATAATTGCTCCTTCAATTCTTTCAGCTGATTTTGCAAGACTTGGAGAAGAAGTTCAAAGTGTTCTAGATGCTGGAGCAGATTGGATACACTTTGATGTGATGGACAATCATTACGTTCCAAATTTAACGATTGGCCCCATGGTTTGTAGCTCACTAAGAGATTTTGGAATTAAAGATTTTATTGATGTTCATTTAATGATTGAGCCAGTCGATGATTTAGTAAAAATGTTTGCAGATGCTGGAGCAGATTTAATTTCATTTCATCCTAATGCCACCAAAGATGTTTCAGAAACTATAAAAAAGATAAAAGATTTAGGATGTCAGGCAGGAATAGCTATCAATCCAGCTGAGGAAGTTTTAGTTGCTGAGCAACACCTTAAAGATATTGATTTAGTTTTGCTCATGTCTGTAAATCCAGGTTTTGGTGGACAAAAATTTATTGATAGCGTACTTGAAAAAATATCTTATATGAGAAATCTTATTGACAAGTCATCTAATCAAGTAAGGTTAGAGGTTGATGGAGGTATTAACCCTGAAAATATAAGTGTTGTTTCTGAAGCAGGAGCTGATACATTTGTTCTTGGCTCAGCAATTTTTAATACAGATGATTATTCGAATACTATTTCTACTCTCCGCCGCAATATCTCTTAATTTAAGTTCTAAAGAAATCTTTGTTTCTATTGCTGATAAGAAAATCTCCTTGCAAGTTGCAGATACTAATGAATTGCGCGCTAAAGGTTTAATGGGTGTAAGAAATCTTAATAAAGATGAAGGTATGATATTTTTCTGGCCTGATGCTGATATACGATGTATGTGGATGAAGAATACACCTATAAAATTATCAATTGCATTTATTAATTCAAATCAAATGATTGCTGAAATAAGGGATCTTGATCCTTACAGCACAGAATCAGTTTGCTCAAGAAGTAATGATATTGTTAGTGCAATTGAAATGAATAGAGATTGGTTTCTTGAAAATGATATTAGAATTTTCTCTAAAGTAAATATTCCCTAAATATATCTACTTAATGTTGTCATTATTTTAGATGTTACTGTCAT
>CEOJ01062306.1_pt1 | contig 23301 bp, 26 predicted proteins | sample 530281 | NCBI WGS metagenome assembly CEOJ01 (sample SAMEA2619879, study PRJEB7988) | marine metagenome | isolation source: saline water (ENVO:00002010), including | reverse complement strand
CGACAAAAGGTTGAAGCTATTAATAACTTTGAAGCCAACGTCTTTGGTGTTAAGAGTATGACCGAGAAGCTCAGTGACGACAATAAAACGCTCGTAGAAGAAAAGGTAAATGAAGCCATATCTTGGATAGACAATAATCGTTCCGCGGAACTCGATGAAATTGAACACAAGCAGAAAGAATTTAGAGAAGCTGTAGATCCCATTTTAGCTACACCATCACCCGAAAAGGAGGAGCAACCGATGGGTCCTAATATAGAAGAAGTAGATTAACAAACCTAAGTGGCTTAGAGATTTAGTGCATTTTAATATTGATACTATGGACGTTCGTAAACTTTGTGACGATTTTTATCCCGAGTTCGAAAAGATCCGCAATGAAGATCACGTCGAAGTCGAGATACGATTAGGAAAATTTAACGGAACCTTTTTTGATACTAACTTGGGTAGAGATACTCATGTTAAGATTTTAAAAGGTTTCGGTAAATACGACGGATGGGAACAGCTCGTACAAACACATGAAGAAGTCTTTTACAGGGAACGTGATAACATGCGAATCACCGTAGATGAAAATACGGGTGACGAAACAATTGTTCGCAAAGAAAGTCTTTTTAAGAAGGATTTTAAGGCTCTCGATTCAGCTCCATACGATCTTCGTATAAGTGTAGCAAAGGAAATTCCCGTTACGGAAGAAATTGAACGGGAGATGGACAAGAAACGAAACAAAGCGAGACTGTCATTCGTTCGTAAAAATTTGTCCATAGATATAACCACATGTACTGGGGATATCACTGACATGGACGCCGAAGATGTGTGCACGTATCAGGTGGAGTTCGAAATAGTAGATGCCAAAAAGGTACAAACCAAAGATGACCTATTCAAGATTCTGTATAAGATCCGGGATGTATTTAATTTGTTGACTACTAGTAGATGTTAATCGTTTTATTGGCAATATTACTGTTACTGTCATTTACAACGTGGAACACATACAGCCAAGAAGTGAGTGTTTTACGGTATAAATCGCAGTATTTCCATTTATCTAATGGACAATCCAAGCGAATGTTTGATACGATGAGTAAAGATCCAAAAATAACGCTCGATAGTATAAAAAATTTTGTAATGTTAGAAGATCGCTTGCTTAAATTGGAAAAAACGTCTGTGTGCACGGGTGTATCTCACGAACACGAGGCGTTCGCTTTATCTGATACGATAAAGGATATGTTTTTAGCATACGATTTTTCGTATCATACTATACACCTCAAACAAGTTGCGGAACCTAACAAACTCATAAATAGAAGTATAACATGTTAATCAAGTAAAGTAATGAACGTCTATGAATACCCATCGTCATATATTTAACGTTATCGTATATATACATTATTAGTCCCATGTCATCCTTTTGTGGATTCATTTTAATCCATTCTTCTGCATCTTCAGAATTGACAAAATCTTCGGTGCACAGATATTTTCTTTCTAATTGTCCCATACCCAAAGATTCCGCATCTCTTTCTTCGCGTATGTAGTCGCATATGATGTTAATCATGAGTTCACATATACTTTCGGTAATATTCGGTATCCACGTAGAGGGACCTTCGTCTACATGGAATCCTTTCCGGTGCATTTTCATGTGATCTAAGAGTAGTTCTCTTGGATCATCCATTTATATATACTAAGCTCTATCTTTTAAAGCTGTTCAACTACCGTACCCTTGGGGAATCGTGTCTTCTTATTTTTGTTATTGTTCTTATTTTTAGGTGAAGCAACGTTCATACCCTTTTCCAGATTCTTAGCGAAGTTGTTGTTTAGTGCGTTAAGTTTATTATCTAATTTTTTCATTCTATCTATTTTCCATGTGCGTACAGTGTTTTTCTTCAATTCGTTGACTTGCATTTTCAAAGGGACACCCGATTTGTTCTTCTTTATATTTAACGAGTTGATAAGCTTTTTAAGTTCAGCCACATCATTGTTAATTGATGGCATCACGTTTTTATATTTTGTCATCCACCTTTTACCGTACAATTTAACGAGGTCTTCTTTGATAGCCTTATTAGTTAATCTTCGCTTTTCCATGGTTTTTTTATTTTTAACAATCTTATTCTCTTGTTTCTTTTTCTGCTTAATCTCCTTCTTTGTCGGAGCTTTGGGTGGTGGCAGGTTTAATTTCCTACAAATGACATCAACTGTATCGGTATCAGATACAGAAATACCCTTCGCAACAGCTATGGGAACGAGTTGTGCCTTTGTGTATGCGAGGCATGGTTTGTTCTTTACTTTGAAATTACCAAAGACGCGATCCCGTATTTTTTGACATATTTGCTCCCTTGTTGTGGTAGATTTAATATCTACTACCCCAATTTTTTTAGCTACCGCAACCAATTCTTGTTTTGGATAACTGCTGCACACCTTTTTACCAACCTTAATCCTATGATCATTGGGAAACTTTTTAGACACCTTTTTAGGTTCTTTGATAGTGTTTCTTGTGTTATATCCTATGTTAGATAAAGACTTATTCGTAACTACCGCTTCCTTGCTTCTCTTCTTAACGGCTGGTAGTTTGAGAGCTGTTGTCTTGGGAGAAACAAACCCCATGACGTATAATTCTTGAGCTAAAGCGACACCCGCGTTATACGCGAGTTGCATATCACTGAGAGAGTCTATCCCTAATATCTGAATGTTACCCGATGTAAACAGTTGGAAAGAATATCCTAGATATTTCATCTTTAACGCGGCGCGAAGTTCCGGTTCGTACTCAGTCTTTCCAGATTTTCTTAACGCGTACGAAACTTTGGATAAACTTATAGCTCCGTTTATTTTAAAAGTTCCTACCGTATTGTTGTACTTAATGGGATTGTATAAAAATTGTTCCCTTTTTGTGTAATTATCAACTATGTATTTGCGCACTTTAGATGGTTGGGAAATATCATTGTTAAGAATACCACCCGAAAAATGTATTTTTCCGTTATTGTAAATCTTAAATGTGAATCCGCGCGGCTCGGCGTCATTTGAAAATACACGACCAGATATCTGAGCGTATGTGTAGTTCACGTTGTTTTTAAGATTTCCAAACTTTCCAGTTAAAGCATGTTCGGCACCCACCTTCATGCGACCATAGTACAGTTTTATACTCGATATTTCGATGTCGAAATTTGTATCGATTATACGTCTCCGGCCATGTGGGGATTTGTTATAAATATGTATTAAATCGATGCGCTTCGTGCGCGAATTGAAATCTCCGTTAATTAAAGAGTTAAAAAACCCTAATTGTAAAGGTGTAACATCTAATTTTGATAAATTTCTAGCTCTCAATTTTGCTTCGACCATGAGGTTAGCACGCTTTAACGCGTTTCTACCCAGTTTGTGATTGGCCTTTAATAAATTTTTTTCGTTATTATTGAGATATCCTTTTTCGTTTATTCTATTGTTAATTGATTTAGTATTTATATTGTTGTTATTATTTTCAAACTCATTGAAAAGGCCCATGGTTTGTTCTGATGTATATAAATATTTTTAATGATCCGTACCCAGGTGTATACCAGACTTCTCCTTCGTGATGTCGACACCAAAGATAAACTCTTGTGGATCGAGGTGTTTCATACCGTCACCATCGTCATACTTGAGTTCATCTCGCTTGACCACGATTTCGCGCTGTCCGAAAGGTCCCGCGTAGAAGTCGTACGTAAACCGAGGCTTGCCGAGGTTGTTAAGATTACAATACTCGTTGAACTTCGAAACGAACACGGACTTGGGACAATACGCGTTTTCGTCGAAAAACACCTTCGGTGATTGTAAGAAGTTCTCGAGTGTACTCGCAACGACCGCAACTTGCTTTTGTACGTTCTTGAAGTATTCTGGTACCACATTCCATATGTCAACAGCCTTGTGCTTCTGTCCATAATCAAGATAGGCTCTGACGCACTTTTGTAAGATAATCGGAAGCTCACTTTCAAGTTTATCGTCGAGTGTCGTATCCGCATTCTTTACTTGTTTACCAAAGTTAACAGTTAGAATACGGCGCAAAATACTACCAGAGTTATCCTTCCATTGCGGCACTTCATTTCCACCAAGAATACCGGGTGTGGTCCACACCATGGACTTGGCCTTTTCGTGCTTAATAGCGATGGAGACATCTTCACCGCTCACAATAGACTGGAACTCCGCCTGTTCGAGTGCCAAATCATTCTTGACCTCTGGTGCGATGAACATGAACGCGTTGTAGATGGCCGATAGACCGAATTTCCGCTCAACGTTATTCGAAAGGGTACCCACATCGTCTGGGCAATAAAACTTACGGAATACCTTTGTGATAAGCGTGGATTTACCGGACCTCGCCACACCCTTTAGGAAAGGTATGATCTGCCACTTGTCAACTTCATTTACATCATAGCATAGCCTACCACCCATCACGTATATCCACTTACAGACTTCCTCGTCGAAGTTCTGATAGTCGAGAATTGATTGAAAGTGGGGTGTAGGTATTTCATACCAGTTTTCGACGTGATCGTAATTCACAAACTCCTGGTCAAAGTATTTGCAACTCACGATAGTCTGATCGAGATTCTTAAACTCCGGAGATTCATAATCATAAAACGCACACTTCACAGGTTTAGTTTGCGCCTTTGACTTATCCCGCTCCAGATCAATGCAGCCTATGAAAATACCGTTATTAAATGACCACACGTGTCGGTCCTTGTTTACATCTTCAAATTGCATATCAAAAACATTCGTCAAGTGATTAATAACATGACGTTGTGCGATACCAGACGAGGTAAGATTCTTCCACAGATCAAACCACGTCTCCTTCCTCCCCACACTATACACGAAATCGGCGACACTCTTCGTCGTTTTCCACGCGCGTGTAGAACACCCAGTAGATGTTTTAATCTCTTCGCAACAGTTACCCTTGTACCTCTTAATATTATGTTCGTACAAGTGTTTCAGGCATTGTAATATAGCCTGTTGATAGGCAGAAAGTTCTTCCACCTTTTGAATAGTCGAAACTCTGTATATAGACGGATCAGATTCGGGGTTAATAGGAACGTATGTAGGATTATTTACACGGTCGTAGATGCGAGCCCCCCTGAATACAATTTGCCAGGAATCATCAACCTGATCTATCAGACGATTGATACGTACAGATAACTGTAAATCCTCTTCATTTTCCTCGGATAACATGTTTAAACTATCAGCGCGATGATAGAGTTCGCATAGGCGATCCCTCATTCGCATGTATTTTGCGGATATACGTTCTATGTCAGTAGATTTAGGTATACCATCTTCGTTTAATTCATCCTGATTGAAGAAATTGTCGTATCCTAGCCTGAAGGATAAGTATTCGTTGTCGCGTTCATTTATTTTCCACATGCTTTCAAGTTGTCTTAGGAAGTTAATAACTTCCTCACGTTCATATGTTTGTATCTGATTCGTCCACATGGCATCATTTGCTTCATCTCTATTCGCCGACTCACTCAGAAAGTGAGTGGCCTCTGGCATTTTATATTATAGGGTTTCATTTTTCTAAGCCCGATTATTTTTGGAGGCTCGATAAAAGTTTTACCAAAATTTTGTTTTGAATTTCGAGTTGTTTACCTATGCTGACCAAGGCCGTACAGACGGTATCACCATCCTCGGTCATGAGGGTCGATGCCAGTAGCGACTCGGTGGAGATAAAGTCATCCTGTTCGAACTCGTCGAGGTTAATTTCCTCAGGATCATCGATCGAAGTTTCATCATCACCAGACACGGAGGGCTCCTCCTCATGAATCTCCCCAGATTCAGAATCGGATTCGGTTTCGATCTCGTGCTCAAGCCTGTCAGGCTGTGTAGACATTTATGGTAGGCTCAGGAAAAATCGATACGATTTTTTCGCACTTTATCATCCCAAATTATTTTCTTGCTATATAGTACAACAACACACAAAAATGGCGGGCGGTTTAATGCAATTAGTCGCCTACGGCGCACAGGATGTCTATCTCACTGGTAACCCCAAGGTTACATTTTTCCAGGCTGTCTACAGACGCCATACGAATTTCGCGATGGAGAACATCGAGCAGACCGTTAACGGTACTGCCGCTGACTCCGGCCGTGTCTCCGTTACCATCGCGCGTAACGGTGACCTTGTAGGTGATATGTACGTCGAGCTTAAGGCCAAGTCCCTCGCCTCCGTTTCGGATGACGATGGCGCACTCTCTAACGAGTGGGTCGCTGAGCGTGCTATCAAGGACGTCGAATTATCCGTGGGAGGACAAAGAATAGACAAACACTACCAGAAGTGGTGGCGTCTCTACTCCGAGCTTTACCTCGATTCCGCTAAGAAGACCACTTGGGGTAAGATGACCACTGGCAGTGACTCTCAGGTTTTCCTTCCTCTTATTTTCTTCTTTAACCGCAATCCCGGTCTCGCTCTCCCACTAATTGCCCTGCAGTATCACGAGGTCCGTTTGGATTTCGATTTATCTTCCGAATTCAGTCTCTACACTGACGGTTCCACTTTCAAGGTATGGGCTAACTACATCTACCTCGACACTGAGGAGCGTAGGCGTTTTGCCCAGAAAGGACACGAGTACCTCATTGAGCAAGTTCAGCACACTGGTTCTGACACACTCGCCGCCGCGGATCAGACTAAGCAGATTAGGCTTTCTTACAACCACCCCGTTAAGGAGCTTGTTTTCTGCGCTTCCGAGTCTAACGTTTCCAACTGCGCTGTATGGAACTTCACCAAGGATGCGGATGCCATCGTTTCCACTTCCATCGCTAACATGGACCTCGCGAGCTCCAAGATCCACGCCGACCTCGACGCCGGTAACTGCCCCAAGCTTCTCGCGGGTGCTGGCGCCACTGCCACTGCCTTCGATGAGGAGACTGTCGGTACCATCGGTACCATGAAGCTTGTTCTCAACGGTCAGGACAGGTTCAAGGAGCAGACTGGCAAGTACTTCAACCAGGTCCAGCCTTTCCAGCACCACACTGGTTCCCCTATGCCCGGTATCTATTCTTATTCATTCGCGCTTAAGCCCGAGGAGCATCAACCGACCGGTACCTGCAACTTCTCTCGTATTGATAACGCCCAGGTATCTATTAAGACTAACACCGGTAACACTGGCCAGCTTCAGCTTAACATGTTCGCGGTTAACTACAACGTCCTCCGCATCCAATCCGGTATGGGCGGTCTTGCCTTCTCCAACTAAGCATACAAATCAAATTTGTATTTGCTATTAAAAATTAATTAATTATTCATATTTAAAAATTGAAATCACACTTTTTAAAAATGAAGGTTCTTTACTTTTGACTCCCCCTTGTTTTTGTAACGCTTTTTTTTGGTCTTATTTTTACAAGGTGTCCGACCGGTCGGACACTTTATTTCGTATTTATAATTTGATCCATATCGAAACATATGTAGGGTGGTTCATCGTCGTACCCATAGTATCGAATCGTTATTCCCATGACTTTTTTAAAATAAGGATTAAGTTCTTTGTTTATGAAATGTTTCCATTCTTTTAAAGTTGTTCTATAATACTCCAATCCACCTTCACTGAATACACGTTTTTGTATATCGGGTCTTTGGCGAAACTCGGTCATAATACGCTTTGCACCAGCTGGTAACGGCGATTTATTTTGTTCCGCCGCATCTATTATATCTATTATGTAGTATCCATAGCTATCACAAATTATGTTGGTTTGCATCGCTGGAAATTCTGAAATATAAACTTTTAAATCTGCGTTACTCGGAAGTGTTACGAATACGTCTTCACTGTCGCTGTCTTTTAGTGGTACGGCGAGTATATGTGGGTGTGTGTGATATGTTATGAGCGATGGCCAGACGGTTTTTATCGCATCGGATTCCATACGCTTTCTGTTTTTTGATGTAACGAACGAAGGTTTGTCAAATTTCACAGTCGTCGGTCCTATTTTACATTTTACGGCACCCGCATATTCCCAGGATTTTTTAGACGACAGTTCGTGTATCTTTTTTAAATCCCTGATTATTGGTCTGGGTATTTTTGTACATTTCTTTTGGAACATTAGCGGGTGAGCTGTGTACATATTCGCGACTATCCTATAATTATACATAAAAATATATTTGTTATATAAACTATGCATCTGCTTTATACAGATGGAAGTTGTTTAGGAAATCCGGGTAAAGGAGGGTGGGCGGCAAGATGTGTATATTTATTCGATATAAGCGGCGGTGATCCATACACCACGAATAACATCATGGAGATGACTGCTGTTATTCGGGGATTGGAGGAGTGCTTAAAACATTTAATAAAGGAAGTGTCCGTACATACCGATAGTAATTACGTGAAGACGGGTATGAAACACTGGGTAAAGAATTGGCAAACGAACGGTTGGAAAACCGCATCGGGTACTCCCGTTAAAAACAAGGAATTATGGATACGGTTATGTGATTTGGAACGACAATTTGATAAAATTCAGTGGATTTGGGTAAAAGCGCATAACGGGGATGTTAACAATGAACACGTCGATAAGGAAGCGAGAAGATTCGCTACATCTTTTCCATAATCATGTATAAAGAATATCTCATATACTCAGTATATGAGTCTTAAAAAAAAGGAAGAGGTAACTGCGCGTCGTTCGTATGAGGAACGCGAAAAGCTATTTTCTGATAATCGGGCTAGAGCTCTTGAAAAAGCTATGAATACCGAACGTGTTAGATACAAGTCTAATGCAAACTCAAACGATTTCGTTAATTTTTTGAAAAAGCGTTTGTCTTTGTGGGAAGACCTAAAGACCGATACCATTGAAAATGGACGTCTTACGAAAGGATTTACGAAACGTCATCATGAAAAGATGTATAATAAGACTAAAGAAATAGTTAATTCTCTCGATAAATAAATTAATTACCAAATGCTACACCAGCCATACCATCTTTTACCCTGAGGATGTTATAGTTGACTGCATATACCCTATTTATACCATTGAGCACACCCGTGGGGTCAGCGAGAGCTAATTTAGCGTTATCTATGCGGCTAAAATTGAGTGAACCTGATGGCTGAGAAGCATTCATCTTTAAGCAAAACGGCCACGTGAACAGGGGTGCAGTATCAAGTACACCGGATGGTAAAGATGTGGTGTGCATTTCTGGCACAACATTGTGGTGGAAGGTGCTGGACATGTTTTCGAATAAGGATGTACCGTTGATGTAGAGTGTGGCGGAACTGAAATTTTGTATAGCAGCCCAATTCTGGTTAGCAGCCTTAGAGCTTACTAAGTGTAAAGCCTTGGTAGGGTGATTGAAGTATGTAAGATCAAGCTCGGTCGTGGTGGGCGACGTTGGCTGATATTGAGTCTGTGTTATGAGAAGTTCGTGTTCGGTGTTAACGAGGAAATCACGCTCATCAGAATCGAGGTACACGTATGTACCATATACCTTGGGTGAAATAGAACCTAAACCACTCCTGCACCGAATACGTATCTCAACCTGATGATACTGTAACGCAGTAAGAGGAAGAGATTTAGTCCAATCATCACTAAAGAAGAAAGGGATTACGAAATAATCGGAAGCACGTCCCGCAACGGACGCGGCAGCCATGGCGTTACCCGCGATTGTGTCAGTTGTGACAGCACACCCAGCCTTGGAAGATGTATCCTTGTAGAGGATGTTGTGTACACCCTGGATGAAAAGGGAGTCTAACTTACATACCTCCTGTCCACCGATGTGTAACGAGAACTCGGTAGTGCTGGTATCATCGTTGGCAAAAAAGGCGTTGGTGTTAACACCAACGTTAGAAATGTTTGGAGATTCAATCCACACATAGCTGAGAAGATCACCCTTGGACTGAACAGGGATAACAACTTCATTACCACCGCTGAACGTACCCACAAAATCCATACGCTCGGGCTTGATCGAAAAGTTTGTATAACGTTTGTAGTTTTGACGGAAAAATGACACCTCGGGGGAGCCGGTGATGTAAACATCCTGAGCACCCTTGGACACGAGATCAATCAACGCAGCTGACATTTTACTAATATATGATATTAAAAATTTGGGGCGATTACGAAGTAGATGGTGAAATTTCAAGTGTTGACCTGGGATTCTCGAGATGAAAATAACGATCATTACATTCGACTGTTTGGGAAAACACTCGAAGGAAAATCTGTATGTGTGACAACTACATTCAAACCTTACTTTTTTATTAAGATTCCTGTGGGTTCTAGTCAAGAGGCCCTGAAAGGTATTATTGAGAAGAAGTTTCATGAAGAGGTGTACGAAATTGAAGAGGTCGAATCTAAAGATGTCTGGGGGTTTCAAAATAACGAGAAACGTCGGTTTTTACAGGTATTCTGTAATGATAGCGCGCAACGAAGACGTGTGAGCAATTATATTAACAAGATGATGAATAATCAAAACTATAAAGAAAAATCTATAACTTACATCTACGAATCAAATGTAGACCCAGTATTACGACTCATGCACCGAACGGGTATTCAATCTACTGGGTGGGTAGATACGGAAAATTCATGTACACCCGGGTATCACGCTACGGTCGATATCGATCTGTTCTGTAGAGACTGGAAAAGTTTGAAACCACTGGATGTTACCGATGCCGCACCCTTTGTTGTAGCGTCACTTGATATTGAGTGTCATAGCTCTACGGGTAAGTTTCCCAATCCTCTCATCAAAGAAGATGCGTGTTTTCAGATTGCTATATCATTGGTCAAATTTGGATCTACCGAGGTATATGATAAGACGTGTTTGTGTTACAAACAAACCGGTAATAACCTGGAGGGTTGCACTATCAAAAGTTATGACACCGAGAACGATATGCTGATGGCTTTCAGCAAGTATCTCGTTGATCAAGACGTCGATATAATCACTGGGTGGAATATCTTTGGTTTTGATTTAAACTATATCATTCAGCGAGCTTTGTTGAATGATTGTCCTCCATCCTTTTTCCAAATGAGTAAACTTAATGGGTATAAGTGTAATATTAAGAATAAAAAACTTTCTTCAAGTGCACTGGGTGATAACGAGCTTCAGCTTTTACCCATGCCCGGACGATTTATTTTTGATATGTTTCATGAAATTAAACGCGAGTACAAGCTAGACTCATATAAACTCGATAACGTGTCTAAACTGTATTTAGGTGATCAGAAAATTGATATGGCACCAAAGGAAATGTTCACGCGTTTTCGTGAAGGTGATCCTCTTAAGTTACAAGAAGTTGCCGAATATTGTATTAAGGATACGATTCTTCCCCACCGTCTATTGGATCGATTGTCAACACTCATCAATCTTCTAGAGATGGCTAAAGCTACATGGGTTCCTATCAGTTATCTCGTGGAACGCGGACAACAGATTAAGGTGTTTAGTCAACTGACCAAAAAGGCACGTGAGCTGGAATTTAAAGTTCCTACGTTTAGTTACGGACATACAGATACTACTGGATATGAGGGCGCTACCGTACTCGAAGCACAGTCTGGTGCGTATTATACACCTATTACTGCCCTGGATTTTGAAGGTCTGTATCCATCTATTATGATGGCACATAACCTCTGTTATTCGTCGCTTGTAATGGAGGATAAATATAAAAACATACCTGGTATTACGTACGAACAGTTCGGAGATCACGTTTTTGCACAAGATGTACCCTCTCTTCTACCAAGTATCCTTCTAGAACTTAAGCAGTATCGAAAGCAAGCTAAAAAAGATATGGCAAACTCCACCGGAGCGTTAAAACAGATGTACAATGGTAAGCAGCTCGCTTATAAGATTTCTATGAATTCCGTGTATGGATTCACCGGAGCTTCACGTGGTATGCTTCCGTGTGTAGCTATAGCATCGACAACTACTATGAAAGGTAGAAACATGATTGACGATACAAAGAACTACGTAGAGAAGAACTTCCCGGGGTCAAAAGTTAGATATGGCGATACCGATTCCGTCATGGTGGAATTCGATGTACAAGGTAGAACTGGAAAGGAAGCTATCGAGTATAGCTGGGAGCTCGGTGAGCGTGCAGCGGCTGAATGCACAAAGCTTTTCAAGGCTCCGAATAACCTAGAGCTCGAGAAGGTCTATTGTCCATACTTTCTCTATAGTAAAAAGCGTTACGCTGCCAAATTATGGACAAAGGCTAAAGATGGTAACATGAATATGGACTATATTGATGTTAAGGGGTTGCAACTCGTTCGCCGTGACAACACCCCACACGTACGCGAAGTAAGTAAAGAACTACTCGATGTCGTACTAGAGAGTAGTGATACTACTGCACCAAAAGCCCTGGCGAGGCAAAGAGCTGTAGAACTTTTGGAAGGTAATGTACCCAACGAAAAGCTTATTTTGAGTCAATCTTTGTCAGATAAGTATAAGGTAAAGGGTGAATACGTAGCATACGATAAAGTAAGTCCGGATCACAGCAATATGTTCACATGTAACGATATAAATATGGCTCATGTACAAGTCGTAAACAAAATGCGTGTCAGGCAGCCCGGCTCAGAACCCCAGAGTGGCGATCGTGTACCGTATCTTTTGGTAGATACGGGTGATCCTAAGGCTAAGGCGTTTGAAAAAGCTGAAGATCCCAAATATGTTCAAGAGAATAATATCAAAATTGACTATGCGTATTACTTCCTTAACAAATTTTTGAATCCCGTATGTGATTTATTGGAACCGCTTTTTGAAAACCCTAAGGACGATATCTTCGGAGAGTTGCTTTTAAGAGCTAAACCACCACGAAAGAAGCGCGAACCCAAATCAAAACAAATGACAATATCAGACTTATTTAAAAAATAAAATCCAATATAATGTATGGTCTATGATAAAGATGTTTTGCAAATAAATCAGTTATTTAACGAACGTGTAGATAAACGAGTATATGAAAAGGTGTGTGAAGTTATAGAAAAAATTTCAGACATTCACAATATACCACTAAAACTTTTACGAAGAGATGCTTTAGGAGAAAACGGACATTGTATGGGTTTGAAACGCGATGGTACGTTGTGCACTAAAAATGCCGCGGGTGGTTCAAACTTTTGTAATTTTCATATAAACGACAGAAGATTATGTGAACCCGTAGAACGATCCGGTAATGTAGTGCGACATAATCACCCCTGGCCCGGGCCGCGCGTAGAGGGTTGTCCCAAGTGTGAGGAAGATAAAAACAAGCGTCAAACAAATGAACTTAGAGAATTAGCTTCCATTATGTAATAATGAACAAATCTGACATACTATTAAATTCTATTAATACTTTCTACGCCTTACCCGAAAATAGAACTATATTGAAGGAACTTTTAAATAAAAGTGGTGGTATATCACTTCGAAATCTCGAGTGGTTTATTACCAACTATTCCAAAAAGAACAATTTATCATACAAGACCAATGATGGTAAGATGTTTAGTGTACACTGCGCCTATAAATCTAGTTTAGATGGATACAGTAAAAAGCTATTCGACCCATTTTGTAGGTCCAATAAAATACAATATGTTGTTCCAGGCACAACTGATGAAATAAGTACAACTGTCGCACAGCTAAATTTCATTAGATGGTGTATTAAGAACAATATAGTTGATTATATACGCGATCATCATTCCGATTTATTTAATAAAGGGGGAGACATTACAAAAAGATAGCTTACATCTGCAATAGGTTTCCAACACCCGCACCCGTTGGTCTAGGTCTAGCACCTAACGGTCCAGTCTGTGTCACAGGCGCGGGTTCGTTTATAACCTTTACGGGTGTTTCTGGCACGTATGTTGTAGTGGGTATAGCCGCGAGTGACATAAAACCACCATCAAACTTGAATGTTTGATACCCAACATAGTACAGGTGTAAAGAGTATGTGTTTGAACTAGAAAGACCATTCTTTAACTTTACTTCTAAAACGGTACGATCAGATTGAAGTTGTCCAAAATCCAAACTTCCCGATGGCTCCACATTAATCGGATTCATCGAGAATGTATACGTATAAATATTCTTTTCAGGCCTAGAAAGCCTGCTGTTATGAGGTACGACATACTTGTAATACGCGTGATCGACGAAAGGTAAGTTCGGTAGATCTTGTCCGTTTATGTAGATTTTTGCACTGTCCATGATAGGTTGGAAAAATGCGTTGGATAAAGATACAGAATCGCTCGCTGAAAAATTATAACGATTATAAAATCTGTTGTTTACGAGATTCGCGCCACCACTATACGTGTTTTCATCTTCAAAATCTGTATGACGCAAGAACCAATTAAGCGTTTTTACTGGTATGTCTGGTACGAGTTGTAATTTTATTTCATCTTTATTGAGCTCACTTTCTATGGTGGGGTGCTTTTTCACTATATCAGTAATCAACGTTTGGGGTTTTGTCGTGAGATATATCCTTTCTTGATTGGATACTGTGATTTCTTCTGTTATTAATCTGAAATTAGCCAAACTAACCGGATCCGTGGAGTTTGTAAAAAACGATTGTGGTCTGAATGTGATTTCAAACTCTATCTTCTGTTTGTATATGCTGCACGTAGGAAAGTATGGTCTATTGGGATTGTTAGACTCGTATTCATCTCCTTCATATTTTCTCGAAAAGAAAAGTGGTATGGGAATAAATAATTTAGATTCGTTTATAATCAAACCCGCGTTATTTGAATCAGATGTTCCTTCTGCAAAGAAACGATTAACTAAGTATCTCTTCGTACGTTTTTCGGACGCGTCGAGATACAGTTCGTCATATATGATACCCCAATCGTCGTGGAATTTTTCTACCTCGAGTTCGTCTACGCGCATGGCTACAGATTTTATTAAATGTCTTCCTATTTGATCGGATAGGTAATACGAGTTACTGCCTAATCCTGGAAAATCTATAGCTATGTATAAATTACTCAACAAATCGCCCATATTTCGCGGATTTAGTGTTACTTTTATAGTTTCACCAAACGGCCAAGTATCCTTTGTACCAGGGTTATCGATTTTTGTACTTCGATGAAACTTTTGAAAATTTGAGTGTCTCTTGGGATCATATTTAAAGAACGAATTTTCTGGATCGTTTTCCAGCAAATATGTATCCTGTTTACCGATCGCGTTAAGTGCTATTTGAGCACCAGGATTAGGACCTTCGACGATCATATCTAAATATTAGTTACATTTTTTTAATATCAGTTTCCCACATTTCAAAATAACCAGTAGCTTCAATCAAACAAACTTCTTCTCTGAGTTTATTCCATTCATCAAACAAACCTTTCACACGCTCTTCGGTATAGTCGATTGTCTTAATGTGTAGAAGGTAATCATGTGAATTGTCAATCTTTGGAAATAGGCCAGAGAGTTGGTTCTCGAGGTCTTGTTTTTTGCGGCGGAATACCACTATGTCACCATCGATTACCATCTTAACAAAACGTGCTCGATGAGAACAAAGTTCTGCCTTCTTCCGAGTTATATCTATGAGATGTGCCTTACGTTTCTTGTAATATTCCATACGAAGTTGAATAAAATCAACCAAAATTTGTCCGGGTGAGTTATATTTACATATACCTTTCGTTGGATGAAACAAGTGCATATTCGAACACCTGATAGTCTTCTCCAATTTGAGATCCTTCACGGCATCTTTACCATTGTAATCTTGAATCACAAAGTCAACGTTTTCGGTTGTGCTATTATTCGTGAAGCCACTGATAATTTTCTTTTCGACGAGAGTATCAAGGTGTTCCTTATAGTCTTGTGTCCAACGACCCGGCGGAAGTTCAGATACTTTAATCGTATTTCCGATACACGTCCATTCACCTTGAGCTACCCATGATTCATCGTCTTGTTCGAGGATTTTACCCTTGAACCCTTTAAACCACGGTTTCATCTTATACATATCTCTTCCATTTGTGAAGTTTAGAATATTAGCTTTGATATCTTCTGGGTTGAATGGGGGTACATAGCAGCTGAAACCGGTACCAATACCTTCTGTACCATTTACGAGGACCATGGGAAGGGTAGGCATGTAGAACTCCGGTTCTATAGATCGTCCATCATCATCGAGATAAGTGAGAACTGCATCATCCTTGGGATCGAAAATAGTACGCGCTTCCTTAGTGAGCTTTGTGAAGATGTACCTCGTTTGAGATGCATCCTTACCACCCATGAGCCTCGTTCCGAACTGACCACACGGTTCGAGAAGGTTAATGTTATTCGAACCGGTGTAATCGTTGGCCAGCTTCACGATCGTCTCTGCGAGGGATACTTCGCCGTGATGATAGGCGCTTTTCTCAGCCACGTAGGCTGCGAGCTGTGCCACCTTCATCTCATCCTTGAGATTCTTCTGGAAACAAGAATACATCACCTTCCTCTGAGAGGGCTTGAGACCGTCAGCCACATGAGCAATTGATCGCTTCAAATCAGCCAATGAGAAATTCACGAGATCCTTGTGAATAAACTCTGAAATATCCAACTGCTTAATGTTACCGTAGGGTACTTCGAGTTGATTCGCCTCCTTGGCGGTACTCTCGAGGAGCCATGTCTTTCGTGCATCAGCCTTCTTCTTGTCGAAAGCGAGAACAACCGACTCATCCGTCATAACATCCATGTCGAACTTGACCGTGAGTGTTTCGATCATCTTAAAATATTCCCGAGCCTCGGCACTCGTAGATGTACCGAGACCCTTATAGTACTTGATTCGCCAGCCAGCTTTTCCGTCTCCATACCATGCACGGAAGGCAGAGTCTGTGTAGAAGGATTTAGACTGAGATCCCTTCGTGGCTTTAATGATCGGAGTCACCATCGAAACGACGAATCCAAGATCAAGAAGAGATGGCCAAAATGCGTGGATCATGTTAATAATCAACCCCTTGATGTGGGAACCGTCATTATCTGCATCAGTCATGATCATAAGACGTCCGTATCGAAGCTCGGAAACATCCGTGTACTCCTTACCCTGCTGAAGCCCGAGGATCTTCTTGAGATCGGAAAACTCTTGGTTCGAACTCAACTGTGCGACAGAAGCATCGCGCACGTTCTTGCATTTTCCCCTTAGGGGAAAGACTCCGAAGTGGTCCCTGCCGACCACGGAGAGACCGGCAACGGCAAGCGTCTTGGCCGAGTCACCCTCTGTGACGATGAGAGTACACTTTTTCGATTGGGCTGTACCAGCTTTATTCGCATCATCGAGCTTCGGGATTCCGGTGATTTTACTCTTACGAGCTCCACCGTCAGTTTTAGCCAGCTCTTTCATCTCCTTGAATTTCGAAAGCGCTGTGAGTTCATCAGAAATACCCGTCTTCAAAACGTTTTTGACAAATGTTTTGGGCAATTCAAACTTTGACCCAAAGTCCTGAGCCTTGAGCGTACACTCAGATTTGACCTGACTCGAGAAGGTAGGATTTTCCAAGGTCGCCTTGACGAAGATGCGAAAGGTTGCCTTGACTTGTTGAGGCTTTAGCTTGATCTTCTTAGCCATATCATCAATGATTCCTGAAGCAACCAGTGAAGCCACATGATCTACATGCGTACCACCCTTAGTGGTGCAGATACCATTCACGAAGGAAACCTGCTCCATACCATCTTCCGAAGGTCCGATGCAAACAGACCAGCGATCAGTTGTAGCACAGTGTACATTGTCCACACCAGTGTGCATTTTCGCGTAGGCTTCGAAGTTTTGCTTGGGAAGAGCTTCGCCGTTAAACTTCACTTTGCAATTTGCCGAAGTGCAGATGTTTGCATCCCATACGCGCTTTTCAAAGATTTTGTAGATATTGAAATCCATCTTGGTCATACCAAACCGTTTCCAATCAGGGACGAATGTAATGGATACAGATGACGTGGCACCCGAATGTTTTTTGATTTTTGGAGGTTCACACACAGACATATTATCCGACCATTTTTGTGTGTACGTTTGTTTCGTTTCATGGTCTTTGATCACGATTGAAAAATTGCTCGAATAAATATTGGTCAGCTTGGCTCCGTATCCATTACGGCCACCCACGATACGTTTTTGATTGTCATCATAGTTGGTACTTGTTAGAAGATGTCCGAAAACGAGTTCAGGGTTCCAAATTCCTTCTTTTTCGTGCATTTTAACAGATATTCCACCTAGTGGGCCATTATTTTCGATGGTTACAGAACCGGATACTTTATCTACGGATACAGAGATGGACGTTACATTTTTAGGATGGAGTGAGTTGCGATCGATGGCATTGACGAGGATCTCATCAAAGATCTTGAGTAAACCAGGTGAGTACTTAGTGCTCTTCTTTTCGAACTTTTGACCGTTAAGAACCCAATAGGATTCTGTACTTAAATTGGTTGGTCCTACGTATGAGTCAGGTCTCTTGAGAACATGCGCGGTGTGTGTCAGTTTCTCAACGCTCTCCATGATTCTTATATTTATAACGTTTCTATTCTCTAACTTAGGTTCTATTTTACGGTGCGTTTGGGCAATAATGTCCACTTATGGTTAAGGCAGACTTGAACATATTTTTGGGTTCAGAATGATATACACAATACCATCCACCACATATTGGACACTGTATTTTCGGTCCATTTCCGTTATCACTACAGTTGGATTTATACTGATTAGACGTTCCACATCGAATTTTTTTATTATTTAGTTCTTGTTCTAATTTTTCAGCTTCCTTTTTTCTTTCTATTATTTTCTCGATCTCTGTTTCGCTTGGTTGTAAGAATTTTATTACATCGAGAACTTGAAAATTTCGTAGTTCATCTGTATAATCCGCATGTAAATCTTCGAAAAAATAACGTATCGCAATTTTACCCCCGTATCCACATGTAACATAAGCAGTACCACCTGCCGGTATACGCCCTTCTTCTGGATTAAGACCCTCGGCTTGGATAATTTCTAACGCCGTTCTACCTTCAAAAACACCCGTACCAATAGCGGCATCTATTTTACCCACCGAAGCTCCCTTGTAAATATACACTTCATATTTTACAATGAATTTACTCTCATTTTGTAGCATAACTTTATTGCGACACGGTTTTGTGATACAACAAAAATAGTTTGGCACCGATGATAACATCTCTTTACTAACGTTTAGAAACAATTTTTGTAATCTGATCTACAACTTTTACTACCGAGATAGCATAAGAGAACATGTAAAAACACTTGAGTGTAAATCTATTATTAAATCTCGGAAGCGGAACTTTGGGATTGGTCAGTTTCTTGTGTATTCGTCTTATAGCATTACACGTTTTGAGATACTGTCCTTCTGACATATGTTCCCTCGTATTATCTATGGTGTTCATCACTGTGATTAGATCTTGATCTACCACCATTAAAATATGAATCGATTTTTTTTATAATAATTGAACTTGTACATCGAGTATGGAATTATTAAAAAATAATTTAAAAGTATTCTCGACATATTTTTTTTAAAAAAATTATCTTTAATTATTTATATTTAAATTAAATTTTCTGGCGCACCGCAAAAGACCGCCAAACCACATGAGCAATTCTTCCTCTGTTTTAGCCCGACTTCTGGGTATCATACGACGAATCTGTCCAGTTTCCCTGAGTTTTAACAGATTGGGTGTGATTTTTGGTTTCTGTACAAAACATGAGTAGCATACACGTTCAAGTTTAAGACCGGTGAATGAGTACATTTTGTGATTATTATCCATAAAAATAGGACGTATACGCCGATACCATTTTATAAATTTCTTATTCGGTTTCTCATATGTTTTTATACATGGACTCAGAGGAGCTTGACATCTCGAGCAACAGGAAGTCCATTTTATAAACATGTAAATAAAATGTTCATATACTCTAAATGAGTAAAGTATTACCGTTTATTATCGGTATTATCATAGGTTTCGGTATCATGTTTATCATTCAACTTCTCAGAAAGAAAAATGGTGCCGGAAGTACTAATCGAATTTTAGGATTTTCGTATTCTCCAAACACGAGTCTCCTTTTAGATTTCTTAGCTCGTGTACAAGAGATTGTGATTCCCAAAGTCCAGGGTCCTATATGTTCCCTTCTCCACGCGAAGGAATTGGATCTCGATAAATTGGATGATTTTTCTGATATGCAAGTGCCTTGTAACGAGATAATCACACAGATCGATAATGAGAAAGCCAAACTTAAGAACGAATTAGATTCGGGTGATAATGTTAAAATTAACGAAATTGCGGATCTTTTATACACGGAGTTAGATTCTCTAAAGGATAAGATCGTCAAGCGATTCTGCAAAGATGAAGATTCTACCATATCTTCCACTCAATTGAAAGAACTCATCAAAGAGACTCGTGCGGGATTTTGTGACGGTTTCGACACAACACCTAAGAAGATTGCGGATATTTTAGAAGAAAGCGGTTTTAACACCGATTTCAATCCCGAAGCTATATTTAATATGGCTACAAATTCTATTGCACAAAGAGGACCAATTGTCACCGAAGAAAAAAGCACCGAATAAAACCTAAGTCGGTCATAAATTTTCAAAAAAAACAAAATGTCTTACCAAGAGTGCCTCGAGAATGCTATGCGTATACGGAAAGTGTCTTCGCCAGATGATGAGTGTATCCGTCTGGCGAAGGGACTGATGAAATTAAAAAGGGGATACGACACACACGCACAGAAAAAGAAGAATAGGTCGGCGATTCTTATTGAGGATATTAAACCTATAATTCAACATAAACCCATAAAGAGTTCGGGTATTTGTCAATCAATGACTCTTAAGGGTAAACGGTGTACATTTAAGGCTGTGTGTGGAAATTATTGTAAAAAACATAGCCTTAAACAGGATGATATGGTGTTAGGTGAAAAATGTGTAGTCGGCTCTTAATATTATTTTATCATGTTATATAAATGTTAGATCAGGAAACGTTGCAACCCGTCGTCATCTCCATGATTGTATACTTAGCTTTGGCCAAGATGTTACCGGAATTACTCAAGAAACCTACGGGTATTTCTTTCATAGATGAGCTTAACATGATGCTCATTTCTCAGAAGGGAATGTTAGGTTCTGGCGCACTCTTAACCGGTTTGGTAGTTTTCATCACCAATTACATTCAAGAGGAATTCGCTTAAAACAGTCTCTTTACTCACTAAGTGTTTAGTGTAATCGTGTCTCATATACCTTACATCATTGTCGTACGCAGATTTCATGAATTCCATGAGTTGGTCAAAGTTTGGTTTACCCCACTTCATACCCTTCTTAAATAAGAAGTCATCCTTATCCAATTCCTGAATTTCACAATCTATCGTATATGGCGTTTTTATATATTCTGGAGCTCCACCATAGTTTGTGATTATCACCGGTTTATCCCTTAATGCCGCCTCTACAGCTCCCATACCAACACCCTCAGAACTCGAAAAGCTCAGATAACAATCTCCTCTCCAATGTATTTCGTCCATCTTATCATCAGGAATTAAACCGTTAATAATTTCCACCCTAGGTATTTCTATTTGTATATCCTGTTTACACGTTGCTTTGACGAGTAATCGAGTATTAGGCTCGTTCATACGTATGAATGCTTCTAAAATTCTATTAAAATTTTTACGTTGATCGAGTACGTTTCCTATGAAGTAAAACGTATACGGCTTTTTTCGAGGTTTTGGTATGTGTGCATGAACTACATAAAAATTGTTGTCGGGAAACTGATTAGAGAGCACCCTTTTACAAAACTCACTGGGAACAGCTACATCCTTGAACTCTTTCATGATCATACCGTAATCTTCATGAACTGTTTCCGTTTCACATACAGTCATACACGCTAAATTTTTAATACGTGTTCTCGCATATGTAACGTACTCCATGTTATTCGCGAGGGGTAAAAGAAATATCAGGCCATGATCACTTTCCGGAAGTTTAGATCCGATTTGATAATATCCGGACGATCTAAACAGTTTCGTGTATTTTTGGGCATGTTGACCTATACCAGCCAAAAGTGTTGGACCGATGAATATCATTTAGTATAAAGATAATCTTTCTTTTATATATAGTAAAATGTCGACTATTCGCGAACGTATTGATTTTGAGCTTACCCAGGTGCATCTTGATAAGACTAGGTTATTTGGAATAATCTCCCAGCTCGTTGATATGTGCGAAGCTGGTGGTCCAGGTGGCGTGGGTCTTCCCGGCCCCGCCGGCCCTCCCGGCCCTCCCGGCCCCGCCGGCCCCGCCGGTCCTCCAGGTCCTCAGGGTCCTCCCGGAGCGAGTGCCGCCCCTGTCGCTAAGAAGCCTGCCGCTAAGCCCGCTGCCAAGCCCGCCGCGAAGAAGGTTGTTAAGAAATCCGATGAATAAATTTAGAAATAATAGTAAATGATAACTGTGACCGCAAAATTAGTGGCTCCAATGTGTTCATGTAATTCAAATGATAAAAAGCGTGTATTCGTTGTTCATAACCCCATGGTAGAACCTATGCAGTTATCAACATTGTCACAACGTATATCTAAGTATAAGAGAACGCAAGTAAAAGATAAAAAAATCGCGGAATTCAAAACGAAGATGTGTGGAGCTTCTCTTAAATTTGCACGGGAAGCGCTCGAAGTACTGGAAGATTTATACGGCGATTCAGCTTTCGAGGATTTATAGGTAAGGCGTGAGGCACTATACCACTTTTATATACAGATCCCAAGAGTAAACCTGCAGAGAGTGCACGTGTAGGTGCAACTCCAAATGTAGCTGGAATTGTATAAATTCCATTTTTAACGTCGTCTTCGATATCTTCTATATCGGCCATATTACTAACACTTGTGGCCAAAAGACCCATCGCTATTGTTTCGTCTTGAATGACATCCACGTGAGCTATCAGGTGAGGAACCACACTGATCGCTCCCGCCCAAAAAGTTCCCACGTAGAATGGTTTTAATAACGGTAGATTTTGTTTAAATGAAGGGTACAGAAGTATAGACATGATTTCTGGTGCAACTAATACAGTTTGATTTGTGTACCATAAAATCAAATTTGCAGTTAGAAGAGCCGCTGCTATAGATTCAGGTGTATCTTCTGTTTTGCCATCAAGGTAACGATCTCCACCGTACGCCCATCTCGCAGATGACATGATATATAATAAAGGTAAAGGTTCGAGTGGTGTTCCCGAACATAGAGCTAATATTGTCATAATCGTTCCCACACCTAGGCCAGGTAACATTTGTTTCTAAAGATGGTTAATCTTTAAATATCACCGTAAATTTCTAAAATATCTTTAACCACTAAACTTCTCTCTATATCTGCGTGTTCAAATGTAATGCATTCTATACGTTTGTGTCGTTTATCTTTTATCTTTTCGTATATATCTTTTAGTCCGTTATCATCATATTTACGATCATGTTGTTTGAGGTCACCTGTTATGACCATTTTACTGTCATCGCCCATGCGCGTGAGTAACATCTTCATTTGATTAGGGGTGCTATTTTGCATCTCATC
>CEOJ01055919.1_pt1 | contig 25274 bp, 27 predicted proteins | sample 530281 | NCBI WGS metagenome assembly CEOJ01 (sample SAMEA2619879, study PRJEB7988) | marine metagenome | isolation source: saline water (ENVO:00002010), including | reverse complement strand
GGTGTTGGTGCAGGTGTAGGGGCTGAACTGCCACCACCGCCTCCGCAGGCCACCAAAATAACTGTTGATAAAGCAGAAATTAATAAACTAAACTTTCTTTTAAAATGCATTTTTAAAGCTTTTTGAATATATGGATTATGTTACATGACTTTGTTTGTTTTACAACTTTTGAAAGAAATTATAAGGGGCAAAAAAAATGCTTCAAACTTGGTGGGTCGTATAGGATTCGAACCTATGACCAACGGGTTAAAAGCCCGGTGCTCTACCAGCTGAGCTAACGACCCAAATTTGAACGGCTTATTCTAAACTACTTAAGGATTCTCTGGAAGCCTTAGCAGCTGAACTATCTGGAAAATCTTCAATAATACTTTCAAATTGTGCTAATGCTCTGCCTTTATCTCCTTGCTCTAAATATATAGTTCCAAGCTTGTATTTTGCTAGAGGGATTCTCCAGTGAGCAGGATATAAGCCTATTAAGGTATTAAAATTTTGTGTTGCAACAGCAAGATTTCCTTTGCTTAAATTTATTTCACCTAACCAAAAGTAAGCTAATGGAGTTTCATCTGATTCTTCAGCATTCTGAATATAAACATTGAGTGCGGTCAATGCTCCATCTAAATCTCCCTTTTGAATTAGAACTATTGCTTGCTCATAGCTATTTAAATTTTGTGGCTGAGAGGATTCATTTGGTTTAACAGATTTTAAATCTTCAACTGACATTAATGAAACAAGTTTTGAATCAATTTCATCTATTAATTCGATATTTTTGCCTTGGTAAAATTGAACTTGTGTTTCTAGAATCTCAATCTGATTTCTTAGAGATGCAATTTCTTTTTCCAAGGACTGGATCTTTATATAAAGTTCAATAAATTCTTTATCTTCATCGCTTTGCGAAAAAGCTAAAGAACTCATTAAAAGAAGAATGAATGGATATTTCACTATTTAATAAAATATAGTTCAGCTCTTCTATTTTTAGACCATGCAGCTTCATTAGAATTTGAATCTACTGGCTTTTCCTCACCATATCCAACTACTTCAATATTGAATGATGAAACTCCAGATGCAACCAAAAAATCTTCAACTGCTCTAGCTCTTCTTTCACTTAAAGCTAAGTTATATTCTCTTGTTCCACGTTCATCAGCATGACCTTCAACTAAAAGTGTATATCTAGAATTTTCTTTCATCAGTTTTGATATTGCTAAAAGATCACTTAAAGCATCCTCTCTTAAATTATCATCGTCATAATCAAAAAATACCCTAGTATGTGGCTCTCCTATATCAACATCGTTTAAAGAAAATTCAGACTTCTGTGAGTTGTCAGAACTTTCATTATTTGATTTTGTTGAATCTGAAGGTGAAGTTAAGTCAACAGTCTTCGTTTCTTGAACATCAACAGTTTCCACAGATGAACAAGCAAATATAAATAGTATCGAAAATATAGAAATTAAAAAATTTTTCATAATTACCTCAAAAATGGTGACCAAGCTGGTTCTTTAAGTTCGCCGTATAATGCTGGCAATTTAAATTTAACCTTACTACTTATATTAACACCTGCTAAATAAGAAAGGTTACCATCTTTTGTTGAATAGATTATAACATTGCCATTTGGTGCAATGCATGGGCTTTCATCGTTTTGTGTTGAAGTTAAAACTTCTAGTTCTCTTGTCTTTAGGTCTAGTTTTGCAATATTGAAATTTTCTGAACCTCTGTGAACAAAAACTATTTCATTCTCATTTAAATATGATGCTCTAGCATTATAGTTTCCTTGTGTAGTGATCCTGCGCTTAAGTTTAGTTCTTACATCTATTTCATATATTTGTGGTGATCCTGCTCTATCAGATGTGAAAATAATTTTCTTTCCATCTACTGACCATGCCGGCTCAGTATCAATTGATATATTATTTGTAAGCCTAGAAATCTTTTTTGTACTTAATTCGATCAAATAAATTTCCGAGTTTCCATCCATAGTTGATGTTATAGCTAAATATTTTTTATCGGGAGACCATGCTGGTGAGCTAACAGAAGAATTTGAGCTAAGTACAAGATCCCTTTTACCTGATGCTAAATTTTGGGTAAAAACTTGAGCTCTATTATTTTCAAAAGAAACATACGCAACATCTTTAGCGTCTAATGACCATGCTGGAGAAATTATTGATTTATTTGATTTGAGAAGGATTTGCTCATTGAATCCATCCGCATCACTTATCATTAAACGATGAATGTTTGAATTTTTTGTAACATACATTAACTTTGTTGAAGAAACTCCCTCTATTCCAAAGAAAAATTCATATATTCCATCTGAAACATAATGACTAGACTGCCTAATACCTTCAGGCAAACCTAATACACGACGCTTCTCTTGGGTTTCGTTGTAACTTATATTAAAAATTGAATAGCTTATATCTAAACTGCCGCCATTTTCTTTAGTTTCGACAAATACTATTGAATCAACATCCAGCATTAGCCAATCTCTTTGAATAACTTCAGACTCATTCTTAGGAATACTCAAAAGCTGATCAGAGCTTAAAATATCAAATTCTCCAGTCCTTTTAAGATCATTTGAAATGATATTAACAATTTGTTGCCCAACAAATGTGCTGTCATTTTTTTGTAGGATTGCTATTTTTACTTGCTTATTTCCACTCTCAGTTATCTCTAAAATTAATTCTGAATGAATGAATAAATTTATAAAAATTAAAAAAAGAACTCTAATCATCAGGGTTAAACCTTAGTGTAAAATTAGCAAAATAAATTCTATAAGTCTCTTCATCAATTTTGTCCATGCCTTTTATTTTTTTGTATTTTTTTATGGCATTCATGGCAGCCCTATCAAATGTATCATTTCCACTAGTTCTCATAATATTTACTTCCTTAATTGTTCCAGATCGATCTATTCTTAAGCTAAAATCTGCATACATTCCTTTCTTTAAACTATTTGGACGGACCCAGATTCCTTCAATATCTTTGATTACTTGAAGGCTAATTTGTTCAACTTTATCTAATTTTTTTTTGGATATGTCTTGTTGTTGTTCCATTTTTAGATACTCATCTAAATTTTCAATCACTGTTTCTTTAGTGGGTTCTTGAATTGGATCTTTATTTTCTTGTTGACTGAGGGTTGAAACGGGTTCAATTTCTGCTTTTTTAGAAGACGTATTAGTTTTTATTTCTTTTTCTTCTGATTGAATAAAATTAACATTGGTTATTTTCTTCTCTGCTTCTACTTCCTGAGTGGAATCCAAAAAAATATAGGTTAAATAAATAAAAACATGAACTAATATAGAAAAAATAAAAGCTGAAAACCACTTAATCATGGTTGAGTCGCTAGTGAGTAATTTTTTGCACCATTAGCCTGAAGAACACTTAAAAGATTGACTATAGACTGGTATGAAGTTTCTTGATCGCCTCTTATAATAATTTCAATTTGTGGGTTTGAAGCAATTATTTTTGCAGCTCTATCCTCAACAAATCCAAGCGATACTTGTATAATCCTTCCATCTTCCTCTATAAAGTATAATCCATTATCATTCACATCAATTACAAATGGTTGTGATTGTTCAAGCTCAATCTGATCTGCTTGAGCTTTTGGTAAATTAATTTCTAAACCTTGAATAGCTAAGGGAGTCACGACCATAAAAATAACCAATAAAACAAGCATAATATCTACATAGGGAACTACATTTATTTCATTTATGACCTTCGAATTAGTTCTATTCTTTTTTTCGAGCAACATTATTTATCTTTAGAAATTTGTGTTATCAATTCCTCAGCAAAAGCTAAAGAGCCGTTAATTAAATTATCTAATTTTTTTGAAAATTGGTTGTAAGCAATCAAAGCTGGTATAGCAGCCAACAAACCAACTGCTGTTGCAATTAATGCTTCTGAAATACCAGGCGCTACTGAGCTAAGAGTTAATTGAGCAGTAGTTGAAAGGCCTTGAAAAGCATTAATAATACCTATAACGGTTCCCAATAGTCCTATATAAGGTGCACTGGAGCTTATTGTGGCCAATAGTGATAAATTACTTGAGAGCCTCTCCTCTTCTCTACTTGCAACAACTCTAATTAACCTCTCTGCCGATTCAATAGATTGATCATTTCTATTCTTTTGTTTTAATTCTTCAAATGTGGTTACCAAAATAAGTTCTGATGATTCAAGTTCAGAAACATCTTTTTCTTTAAGTTCAGTATATAAATCAGCTATTTTTTCGCCTTGCCAAAAACGATCTTCTATTTCATGTGAAGTTTTAGTTGATCTTGAAAGTGTGAAATATTTTTCAAAAATTAAAACCCAAGACGTTAGCGATGCTATACATAAAATAAAAAGTACTATCTGAACTGGTAAAGATGCCTCAAGCAGTAACTCTATTCCATCAACATTCATTCTTCATGCCTCTCCAAATCTCCAGAATAAAGTTTTCTTAGCAAATATGTAAAACTATCCCAATTTAAATCTAAGACTTTTGATTTATCTGATAGTATTTGATTAACATTTTTTGCGAAAACTCTAACTCTTATTGGTTTATTATCAAATTTATATATCAGAGCAGGAAATTCACCCTCTTTAGTAACGCTTAGAACTTGATCCCACCAGGCTGATGCTGGTTCAAAACCTTTTTTATAAGCTTTGCATTCTATATTCCATCTTCCTAATCTCAAATCTGGATGATTTTTTTCCTGATATTGATTTAGTATTCTTCGAACTGGCTTAACTAGTTCCAAATCTTCTTGCAATTTCTTTGCAATTTTTCTTTCAAAATCATGCCCTTTTTTTCTTTGATTTATTGTCATTCTGTAAATACCGATTCATCTAAGTCTGCATTTGTAAAAACTTCCTGAACATCATCAAGATCTTCAAGTGCATCTGTTAGTTTCATGTTTTTTTCAGATTGTTCTTCATCTAAAGATATATTATTTTCTGCTTCCATAACTATTTCTGATGCTTCTATTTTAAAACCAGCTTTTTCAATCATTGCTTTTAATTCTGATATGTCTTTTGGCTCACATACAATCTCTGTTTTACCTACATCTATATCATTTATATCATCTGCTCCATTTTCTATGGCAACATCATATAGCTTTTCATCGGATGCATCAGAATTTATTAACAACTTGCCTTTTGCTTCAAATAGGTATGCCACGCTTCCAGCCGTACCTAAATTTCCACCATATTTTGTAAATGCATGTCTAATTTCAGAGACTGTTCTGTTTTTATTATCTGTTAGAGTTTTTATGTAAACTGCAACACCACCAGGAGCATAACCTTCATATATTACCTCTTCAAGATTCTGGCCTTCTTGACCTCCAGCTCCTCTTTGTATGGCTCTATTTATTGTATCTTTAGTCATATTAGCTGATAAGGCTTTATCATGAGCTAATCGCAATCTTGGGTTATCTTCGATTATTGGTCCGCCATCTTTGGCAGCAACCGTTAATTCTCTTATTATTTTAGTAAATACTGCGCCTTTTTTTGCATCTTGTCTTGCTTTACGATGCTTTATATTTGCCCATTTGGAATGGCCAGCCATTAATCTTCTTTCCTTTCTATATTTAATTCTTCTAGATTTTCATCAGGAACTGATCCAGGCGCCTCAGTAAGAAGGCATAGTGCTGATTGAGTTTTTGGAAACGCTATAACATCTCTTATAGAATCTGAATTAGTCATAATCATCGCAAGCCTATCAAGGCCAAAAGCTATTCCACCATGAGGAGGACAGCCTGTCTTTAGAGCTCTTATAAAAAAGCCAAACTTCTCATTCGCTTCGTCTTCAGTCAGACCAAGAATTGAAAAGATTTGCTCTTGAATATCATTTCTATGAATACGAATTGATCCCCCACCAATCTCTATTCCATTAACAACCATATCATAAGCTCTTGAGTTCATTTCTAATGGATTGATATTCATTAGTTTCTGAGGGTCATTTTCTTCAGGACTTGTAAAAGGGTGGTGTAAGGAAGTTAAGTTTCCTTCTGTAGATTTTTCAAACATAGGAAAATCAGTTATCCAGCAAAACTTATAACCATCTTCTAATAGATTTAGATCTTCTCCAATTCTAGAAATAAGTTTACTCATATAATCATTAACTGTTTTCTTATATCCAGCACCAAAGAAAACTAAAGAGCCTTTTTTAAGTCTTAATTTTTTTAAAATGTTTTCTAAGCACTTCTCTGATAAGTATTTAAGAATTGGAGAATTCAGCCCAGATACATCAGCATTATCGACTCTAATGTATGCCAAACCCTTAGCGCCAAATTCTTTTACAAAATCTGTATATCTATCAATTTGACCTCTCCCAATATCATTTCCATTTTCAACTACTAATGCTGCTATTCTGGATTCTGCATCATTTGCTGGATCTGAAAAAACTTTAAATTCTTCTTCTTTAAAAATTTCAGCTATCTCAACTAGTCTTAGTGGATTTCTCAAATCTGGCTTATCTGAACCATAGTGCTCCATTGAATCAGACCATTTTATTTTTGGAACCTCCTTTATTTTAAAATCAAGAACTTCTTTAAAAGCATGCTTAACCATGCCTTCTGATATTGTCATTACATCATTTTCTTCTACAAAGGAGGCTTCTATATCAATCTGAGAAAATTCTGGTTGTCTGTCAGCTCTTAGATCTTCATCTCTAAAACATCTAGCAATTTGATAATATCTCTCAAAACCAGAAATCATTAACATCTGTTTAAATAATTGTGGAGATTGTGGTAAGGCGAAAAAATTGCCAGGGCTTGTTCTGCTTGGGACTAAATAATCACGAGCTCCTTCTGGGGTAGCTTTAGTTAGAATAGGAGTTTCTATATCAACAAATGAATGTTTTTCCAAATAGTCTCTAATAGATTTCGTAAGTTTAGATTTTATTCTAAGGTTTTCCTGCATGACTGGTCTTCTTAGATCAAGGGTACGATGCTTTAGTCTTACATCTTCTCCAACTTCTGATGATTGATCGAGAGGAAATGCAGGGGTTTCTGCAGTATTAAGAACTTCTATTAAACTGCAATCGATTTCTATTTCACCTGTAGTTAATGCTGCATTCTCAGAATCTTCTGGTCTTTCTTCTATTTTGCCTGTAGCTTTAATTACAAATTCAGATCTTACTTGTTCTGCAATTTTAAAAGTTTCTTTAGTTTCTGGTCGGATAACAATTTGAACGATACCTGTTGTATCTCTTATGTCTAGGAATATTACTCCTCCATGATCTCTTCTTCTATGGATCCAGCCACAGATAGTTGCCTCTTTTCCAATAAATTTTTTATTTAATTCACCACAAAAATTAGTTCTCATTTTTTACTCTCTTTATTACTATATAATTGATTGAGGAGATTATAGTGTATTTCTCAAAATTTTTCGTTCCAACTTCTAAGCAAGAGCCTTCAGATGCTGAACTTGCTAGCCATAAATTAATGTTAAAAACTGGAATGATAAAGAAAACGGCAGCAGGAATATACAATTGGCTACCAATCGGTCTAAAGGTGCTCAAAAAAGTTGAAAATATAGTTAGAGACAGCATGAATACATTTGGCGCGCAAGAAATTTTAATGCCAATGGTTCAACCAGCTGAACTTTGGAAGGAATCAGAAAGACATGATGAATATGGAAAAGAACTTCTTAAATTCCAAGATAGATCAGAACGTGACTTTGTACTTGGGCCCACCCATGAAGAAATAATATGTGAAATATTTAGAAGTTATCCAATAAGTTACAAGCAATTACCAATAAATCTCTACCAAATACAGACTAAATTTAGAGATGAGATAAGGCCCAGATTTGGTGTCATGAGATCAAGAGAGTTTTTAATGAAGGATGCTTATAGTTTTGATATTGATGAAAAGAGCTTAACTAAAAGTTATGAAAATATGAAAAAAGCTTATATCAATGCCTTTGACAAAATAGGTCTTGATTACAGAATTGTTAAAGCTGATGCTGGTGTTATTGGAGGAGATATAAGTGAAGAGTTTCATATTATTGCAGATTCTGGAGAAGATCTTATTGCAATAAGTGATTCGAGTGATTTTGCTGCAAATGTTGAAGTATTAGAATACAAAGAAGATCCAACTGAGCTAAATGGAAAGAAGTCACCTGATGGAATTGGAAAGCTCCAAGTAAAAAGAGGCATAGAGGTTGGTCATATTTTTCAACTAGGAAAAAAATATAGTGAAAAAATGAGAGTAACTTTGAAAAATGAAAAAGGCAAAGATCAGGATTTGTATATGGGCTGCTATGGAATTGGTATCTCAAGAATTGTTGCAGCTTCTATTGAGCAAAATCATGATGATAAAGGAATTATCTGGCCTCACTCAATAGCACCTTTTCACTTAAATATTATTTGCTTAGATTCAAACAGAAAAGAAATACTAGAGGAATGTGAAAATATTTACAGGATTCTAAAAAAATCAGGCCATGATATATTGCTTGATGATAGAGACATAAGAGTTGGAGTAAAATTTGCGGAAAATGAAATGCTTGGAATACCCTTTTCCATAGTTATTGGTCCGAATAACTTCAATAAGAATAAATATGAATTTAATATCAGGGCAGATGATAAAAAATTAGAATTGAACATTGATGAAATTAAACAAAAATTGGAGGAACTAAAATGATAAGACTTTTTACAACTATAGGTGGATTTTTGCTTGGAGCCCTACTTCTGGCTTTTCTAACAATATTGACATTCAATCCTAACTTTTTTGCAAAACTTGCACTAAAGGATTTTGCTAAAAGTATTGCTGCTCCATCTACAAATAGTGTTGATAGGTTTCTAGATGATTCAGTTATTGATTCATTGCTTGAAAGTCCTGAGACCCTAACAGATCTTGGACTTCATGATCTAGATTGGATAACAAACCATAACGAAAAGCTCAATGACTATTCTGTTGAGAAAGCAGAAAAGGATCACGAAAAATTTTTAGAGTATTACGCAAAATTAAATAGTTTTGATGAATCAGAACTTGATGATCGAACCAAGCTTAATCTAGAAGTAGCTAAATTCTCTGCAGAGATAGATAAGATGGGCTTTGAAAATTTTAGATATCATATGGGGCCATTTATTCAATTTTATGGAACGCATCTCCATTTCGTAAACTTTCTTACTGATACTCATAAATTTGAAACTAAAAAAGATGCGCAAGATTACATCAAAAGAACTAATAAAATTCCAGAGGCAATTGATCAACTTCTAGTATTTGAAAAAAGAAGAGCTGAAGCAGGAATTTATTCCCCAAAGTTTGTTTACGAGAAAAGTTTACTTCAAGTCCAAGCATTAATTAATGCCCCGATAGAAGATCATCCAATATATGTTTCTTTTAGAGATGGTTTAGAAGATATAGATATATCAGATAAGAAAAAGGATGAAATGCGGTCTGAGGCTGCAGATGCAGTCGAAAAATTTAAAGTTTCTTATAAGAAGCTAGAGGCTGTTATTAAAGAGAATATGTTAAATGCAAGAGAGCATGCGGGTGTTTGGAGCCTGCCTAATGGGAATGATTATTACAAACATAGATTAAAGATTTATACCACAACCAATTTATCTGCAGATGAAATTCATAATTTAGGGTTAGAACTTGTAGATGAGATTCAATCAGAAATTAAAAGTATCTTAGCTAGTGAAGGTTATGACATTAATAGACCTTTAGAAGATATATTTGTCGAATTAAATGAAGATCCAAGATTTTTGTTTGAAGATTCAGATGAAGGTAGACAAGCAATTCTCGATGAATACACCAGAATAAATGAAGAAACTTATGAAATTTTGCCAGATTATTTTAATGAACTTCCTCAAGCAAAAGTTGTAGTTAAAAGAATCCCTATTTTTTCTGAAAAAAGTGCCGCGGGTGGCTACTATCAGGGTTCATCTTTAGATGGCTCTAGGCCAGCTGCTTGGTATGCAAACTTATATGATATTAAAGCTACACAGACTTTTGGTATGCCAGCACTTTCTTTTCATGAAGCTGTACCTGGACATCACTTGCAAATAGCTTTAAATCAAGAAAATACAAATCAAACGCTTTGGAATAAATTTGGTTATACAACATCTGCATTTACAGAAGGCTGGGCACTTTATGCAGAAAGATTAGCAATCGAAGCAGGTTTAGTTACTGATCCCTATGACATGATTGGATCATTGCAATCAGAGCTTTTCAGAGCAGTAAGACTTGTAGTTGATACAGGAATTCATTCTAAGAAATGGACTCGAGAAAAAGCAATTAAATACATGATGGACAATGCAGGGCAAGTTAGAAGTGCAGCTGAATCTGAAATAGAAAGATATATAGTTTGGCCTGCTCAAGCTACCGCTTATATGGTCGGAAGAATAAAAATTCTAGAGCTGAGAGAAAAAGCAAAGGACCAATTAGGCAATAGGTTTAATGTTAAAGATTTTCACTCCGCAGTTCTTATGAATGGAGTGCTTCCTTTAACAGTTTTGGAAGCAGTTATAGATAAATATATTGTAGAAAACAGTTAAGCTTCTAAACTAGCTTTTTCTATTTCTTTTAATATTTTAGAGTTTTCTTTAAGAAACTCAGTTGCTTTATTTAGTCCTTGTCCTATTTTTTCTCCCTTATAGCTATACCAAGATCCTGATTTCTCAACTATCTCTTTCTTAACGGCATATTCAATAATTTCTCCAATTCTATTAATGCCCTTTCCATAAAGTATTTGAAAATCTACTACTTTGAATGGAGGAGCGACTTTATTTTTAACTACTTTAACTCTAGTTTCATTACCAATTACTTCATCTCCATCTTTGATTGCACCTACTCGTCTAATATCTAATCTTACGCTTGAATAAAATTTAAGCGCATTTCCACCAGTTGTAGTTTCTGGATTGCCGAACATGACTCCTATTTTCATTCTAATTTGATTGATGAAAATTACCATGGTATTGGATTTTTGGATATTGCCCGTTATTTTTCTTAATGCTTGCGACATTAGCCTTGCTTGCAAACCAACATGAGAATCCCCCATGTCACCTTCTAATTCTGCTCTTGGCACCAGTGCTGCCACACTGTCTACCACTATTACATCTAGGCTTTTACTTTGAATTAAGGTGTCTGTTACTTCCAATGCTTGTTCTCCTGTGTCTGGTTGAGAGACTAAAAGCTCATCTATATCAACGCCCAATGCTTTTGCATATTCAGGGTCTAATGCATGTTCAGCATCAATAAATGCTGCACTACCACCAGCTTTTTGACATTCAGCTATAACTTGAAGAGTCAATGTAGTTTTTCCTGAAGATTCTGGGCCATAAATCTCAACAACTCGGCCTCGAGGCAATCCTCCTATACCTAGAGCTTTATCTAGACTAAATGAACCAGTTGAAATTGAACCCACTTCAACTATATCTTTAGTGCCTAATTTCATTATGGTGCCCTGACCATATTCTTTTTCAATTTGTTTTAACGCATTATCTAGTGATTGTTTTTTTGTATCTGCCATTTTTTTTCCTATATAGTGTATGTATATACAGTATTAGATCACAAAATTAATTTTTAGTCTACATTGAAAATAACTTTTTTAATCCTAATAAAGAACAGAATTGTTAGTTTATTAAGTAAAATAATCCTATGGCTTTTGTTGTAACTGATGCATGTATAAATTGTAAACACACAGATTGCGTCGAAGTATGTCCTGTAGATTGTTTCTATGAAGGTGATAATTTTATAGTGATTAATCCTGAAGAATGTATTGACTGTGGTCTTTGTGAGCCAGCTTGCCCTGTTAAAGCAATTTATGCAGAAGATGAGCTTCCTCCAGATCAAATACCATTCATTGAAATAAATGATAATTTATCCAGAAAATGGCCTAACCTAACACAAAAAAAAGATGCTATGCCAGAAGCAGAAAAGTATGCAGAAATTAAAAATAAGATCGGTATGCTTAAAGAAACTTAATTTAAATGAATCCAAACTGCAGGAATAGAGCCAAGGATTAATCCTGAGAATAAAACTTTAGTTTGATGTTCATTCTTTTTAAATCTTTCTATTATTAGGGTTGGAACAATAAAAAAAGCCAAAAGCATCCCAATTATAAATGGCAAAAGGGCTAGAATATCTAAATTTTTTATGCCAGATATAATTTCCTGATACACGCCAAGAATTAATAACACTAATGAACCAGATATTCCTGGTAATATAAAAGCTGTAAAAGCTAAAAGACCAGTAAAAATAAGTAAAAAATTGTTATTAAAATTAAATTGGATAAGTGAAAAGGCTATAAGAATCGCAATGATTATTCCCAAAGCAAAACTCAGAAAATATTTTGCTGAATCAGAAAAACTCTGATCCATTGAGCAATTTTTTATTACTGCAAATATCATTACCAGTGATAGAAATATCTTGAAAAAATAGAGCTGATACTTAATGAGATAATCAACAAAATAAGCTGAAAAATAGATTGAAATAATCATCCCTAACATTAAAGGTACAATCAAAGGTAAATTTATATTCTTAAAAAAATTATTAAAATCGCTAATTAATTTTTTGGGATTAAAGAGTGATAGAACTTTAATGAAGGGCTCATATACATTAAAGATCCCAGCGATAGTAGCTCCTGAGATTCCAGGTGTTATTTCAGCTACACCCATACAAAATCCTGCACTAAATCTATAAAGAAATTTAGACATCAGGTAGTGTACCTTTTGTCTTATTTAAATTAGTCATATCCCAGAAAAGAGGAGTAACAGATATTTTGTTTGCTTTTATGGCCTCAAAATCTGTCCCTGATAAATCTCCAGCGGGTTTTCCAGCTTTTCCAATTTTATAGCTTAGTTTATCTCCAGTTCCATTAAATTCTGGCGCTAAAGGCATTCCTCTTGTTCCTAACGCAGTAAAAGAAAAACCAGCTATATCAACAAATTCTAGGTTAGGCACATTCATATTAAAAACTAGACCACCATGATGTTCATCTGAATAATTCTTAGTGATATAGTCCAACATTAATTCTGTTGCGATAATAGAAGATTGAAATTTTTCATATGATTTGCCAGAAATGGATACAGCAAGAGGTGGTAATTTTAATTTTCTAGCTGTCAGTGCTGCCCCCAAAGTTCCAGAATGAATTACATCATCGCCCATGTTTGCACCTTTATTAATTCCAGAAACAACGATATCTGGAATTTCTTTCATAATTGCCATAAGCCCCATAAAAACACAATCAGCTGGAGTGCCGCCAACAGCATATATATTTTCATCTAATTTTTTCACTTCGACAGAAGTCCTAAGTGTTATAGCTGCCCCTTGTCCACTCTTATCTTTTTCTGGAGCAATCAAAGTTACTTCATGCTTTTCTTTCAATGAGTCATATAGAGCTCTGGTTATCTCTGATTGGATACCATCATCATTCGTCAGCAATATTTTCATTCTTCTAATCTTGTTAATACAAAGGCTGCTGCGCCTTCTTTTTTTCCTATAAAGCCCATTTTTTCGGAGGTCTTTGCTTTCAACCCAATTCTATCTTTGTTTAGATTTGTTAAATTGCTCAAACTTAAAATAATATCAGACTTATATTCTGATAATTTTGGCTCTTCCATTATCACTACTACATCTATTTGATTTAATGAGAAGCCCTTTTCCAGGACTTTATTATAAGCTATTTCAAATAATTCTTTTCCTGAAATGTTAAGCCATTTTTCATCATTATCTGGAAAATGATCTCCAATATCGCCAAGACTCAGTGCACCAAACATAGAGTCAATTAATGCATGAATAATTATGTCGCCATCAGAATGCGCAAGAAATGACTTATTGCATGGAACTCTAAATCCCCCTAACATTAGACCATCGCCATCTTCAAACCTATGACTATCGAATCCATTGCCTATCCTTTCACTTTTTATTGCTTTATTTGAGATATCTTCTGTGACTGTAATCTTTATATTTTTTCTACTTCCAGAGATAATGCGTGTTTTCCCCCCGGATCTTTCAATTGCTTCTGATTCATCACTTGGGTGGAAGCCTTCTCTTAAACAAAAATCTAAAGAATTTTCTAATATATGTGAAGTTGTAATTTGAGGTGTCTGAGCTAAATAAAACTTATTTCTATCAACACTTTTCTTTACGAATAAATCTTCTTGATTAATTTTTTTTAATGCTTCATAGACAGGTATTCCATAAACCAATATATCTTCATCTGAAGGATTAAAATTTTCTATTAAAGAAATTATTTCTTTTTTATCTATGAATGGTCTTACTGCATCATGCACTACAATAATGCTATTTTTCTCAATACAATTAAGGGCAGACATTACAGATTCTGATCTAGACTTGCCTCCCTTAACTTTTAAGATTTTTTTATGTTTTGAGATACTAAGTTTCTCGAAGAAATTATCTTCAGGGTGAATTGGAACAATAATTTTTTCAAAAATTTCTAATTCAAGAAAATGTTTAATTGTTCTTTCAAGGATACTTATTCCTTGTATTTTTATATATTGTTTAGGCACATTTGATTCAAATCTTGTGCCAATACCTGCAGAAGGCACTATTACATATTTTTCATTCAGGTTTTTCTTCATCTTTTTTAATTAACCCTAAATCTTCTTCTGCAATTTTTTTTATATGATCCTCATTATTCTTCAATAGCTCAATTTCTTTTTTTAAATCCTGGTTCTCTTGATAAATCGCTTGAAGTTCACTTTCTTTTTCTAGAATTAACTTTTCTATTTCTTCATTTTTTGAAATGCTGAATTGTCCATAAAAAATGTCTCTGTAGATAAAAAAAATAATTAGCCCTAATAAAGTAATAACAAATATCTTTAATTTATTTCCTGAGGAATTCATGGATACAGCTCATTTTCTATCATTAGAAGGCGATTGTATTTAGCTGTTCTATCAGACCTAGCTGGAGCTCCAGTTTTTATTTGCTTTGCATCAACACCAACTGCAAGATCTGCAATAAAAGTATCTTCCGTTTCACCTGATCTGTGAGAAATAATTGTTCCATAATCATTAGATTTTGCTATATCTATAGTTTGTAAAGTTTCTGTAAGTGTACCTACTTGATTAGGTTTAATTAAGATGGAGTTTGCAACTTTTTCAATTATTCCTCGTTCTAAAAATTCTTTTTTTGTTACAAATATGTCATCACCCACTATTTGCAAATCATCAACTTTTGTTGAGAATTTCTTCCAACCTCCCCAATCTGATTCATCTAGAGGGTCCTCAATAGAAAGAATTTGATATTTATTGATCAGACTTATTAAATATTCAATCATTTCATCAGAATTAAATTCATTGCCTTCACTTTTCAATTGATAAGTTTCTTTCATATAAAGTTCTGATGATGCGCAATCTAAACCTAAGAAGATATCATCTGCATATTTCATCCCTATTCCTTCAATTGATTTAATTATTTCCTCTATTACAAATTGATTTGATTCAAAGTTAGGTGCAAATCCTCCCTCATCTCCTACCGTAGTGCTAAGATTTTTTTTGGCTAAGTTATCTTTTAAGTGCATATAGACTTCTGTTGCTTTACGTAACCCATCTTTAAAAGAGAATTTATCAGATGGTATTACCATAAATTCCTGAATATCAATATTATTGTTTGCATGAGCTCCACCATTAAGGATATTTAGCATTGGCCTTGGTATTGAAAATCCAGTTTTTTTAGAAGTAAAACTATTAAATAAAATATTTATATATTCATAAAGAGAGATATTAAGACTATTTGCAGAAGCTCTTGTGCAGGCCAATGAAATTGACAAAATTGAGTTAGCTCCTATTTTTTCTTTATTTTTGCTACCATCAAGATCTATAAGCAAATTATCAATTTTATTTTGATCATTGCTTTCCAAACCTATTAGATGATTTGATATATCTTTTACATGTTTAACAGCATTTAGAGTCCCAAAACCAAAATATCTTGATTTATCTTCATCTCGAAGCTCATATGCTTCAAATGAACCAGCTGAGGCTCCACTTGGCACAAGTGCTGTGCCTCTAGAACCGTCTTCTAGATAAACAGTTGTGCATAAAGTAGGTTTACCTCTTGAGTCTAAGACTTCAAGTGAATCTATTTGTTTAATCTTCATTTTTATTTGCTTTTAACAAGGTCATCAAGCAGCAATATCTTATGCATAAAATTATCTAGTTCTGATAAGTTAAGGGCACAAGGACCATCACACATTGCATTTGCAGGATCAGGATGTGTCTCAAGAAATAGACCAGCAATATTTTGTGAAACTCCAGCTTTTGCTAAATCAAATACATATTGTCCTCTGCCTCCTGTACTTTTTTCTAACATGCCAGGTTGTTGAAGAGAATGTGTTACGTCAAAGAAAACAGGTTTACCTGAATCTTTGAGGATTTGAAAATTTAGTGTATCAACTACTAAATTGTTGTAGCCAAAAATATTTCCTCTTTCACATAAGATCACATCTGAATTACCAGCCTTCTCGCATTTACTTACTGCATGAAACATTTCCTTCGCAGATGAAAATTGTGGTTTCTTTATATTAATAATTTTTTTGGTTTTTGCTGCTGCAATAATTAAGTCAGTTTGTCGGCAAAGAAAAGCTGGAATTTGAATTATATCGCAAACTTCTGCTACAGCTTCAGCTTGATTTGGCTCATGTATATCTGTTATCAAAGGTACTTCAAATTTTTCTTTTATTTTCCTTAAACTTTCAAGACCTTCTTCTAACCCAGGTCCTCTGAATGAATCTGCAGAAGATCTATTTGCTTTATCAAATGAAGCCTTAAAAACATAACTAAATTTATATTTTTCTGCTACAGATTTAAACTCTTCAGCTACGCGGAAAAGAAGATCATCTGATTCAATGACATTAACTCCACCAAATACAGTTAATCTTTGGTCATTTGCTATTGGTAAATTATTTATTTTCATTTTTTATCCTTTAATTTTACAGCTGTCTTAATGAAATCGTTAAATAATGGATGGCCAGTTTTAGGTTTAGATGTAAATTCTGGATGAAACTGACACGCCAAAAACCATGGATGATTCTTTAATTCGATCATTTCAACAAGATTATGAATCTCTGATCTAGCTGAGACAATCAAACCTTTACCTTCTAATGTTGAAACATAATCTGGGTTAACTTCATATCTATGTCTATGTCTTTCAAATATAGTTTTGTTTTTATATAAAGATCTAGCTAATGAACCTTTTAATAATGATGCCTTCTGAGCGCCTAATCTCATGGTTCCGCCCTTTTCAGAATCTTTGTTTCTTTTTTCAATTGTTCCATCCTTATTTTTCCACTCTGTAACAAGTGATATAACTTTATTTGTTGTTCGTGGCTTAAACTCGGTACTATTTGCATCTTTTAAAGTAAGTAAATTCCTAGCCATCTCAATAATTGCTATTTGAAGGCCTAAGCAAATGCCAAAATATGGAACTTTGTTTTCTCTTGCAAACCTTGCAGCTAAAATCATGCCTTCAATTCCTCTATTACCAAATCCTCCTGGCACAAGAATAGCATCTGAGTTCTTTAAAACTTTTTTATAATTGGAGAGTTCAATTTTTTCTGAATTAACATAATTTATATTAACTTTAGTATCATTGTGAATGCCTGCATGATCTAGTGCCTCAATCAGAGAAAAATATGCATCTTTTAAATCAACATACTTACCGACAAAAGAAATATTTAGATCTTTTGAAGGCTTTAACTTTCTTTTTACTACTTTCTTCCAATCTTTAAGATCAGGAACTGTTTTATCAAGCTGCAATCTTTTTGTAAGTATTTTGTCGATTCCTTCTTCTGCCAAGAATAATGGTGCCTGATAAATGGTGTCTAGATTAGGCAAAGAAATTACTCCATCTCTAGGCATAGAGCAGAATAAAGCAATTTTCTCTTTACTCTCTTGTGGAAGAGCATAATCAGATCGACAAATAAGAATATCAGGCTGAACTCCCAAGGTTCTATATTCTTTTACTGAATGTTGTGTTGGCTTAGTTTTTAATTCTCCTGCATTCGATAGGTAAGGTACGAGAGTTAAGTGCAAATATGAAGTTTGATAACTCTTCAATTCAAGGCCTAATTGCCTAATTGCCTCAATAAATGGTTGGCCTTCTATATCCCCAACTGTTCCACCTATCTCTACAATGGCAATATCACAATTCTTTGAAGCGTTTAATATCTTGCGTTTAATCTCATCGGTAATATGAGGAATTATTTGCACTGTTTTTCCTAAATATTCACCTTTTCTTTCTTTTCTTAATACAGAGTAATAAACTTTTCCGGCTGTAAAATTATTTTTTTTAGTGCATATGTTATCGATAAATCTTTCATAATGGCCTAAATCTAAATCTGTCTCAGTTCCATCTTCAAGAACAAATACTTCACCATGCTGAAATGGGCTCATGGTGCCTGGATCAACATTAAAATATGGATCAAGTTTTATTACTGAGATCTTATAACCTTTTGATTCTAGAATTGATCCTATGGATGCTGAAGCGATTCCTTTCCCTAGAGATGAAACAACACCACCTGTAACGAAAATGAACCTCGTATCTTTCAGCAAAATAAAATCCTTACGCTATTCTAAATAATTTTTATTAACTCTACCCGAGATATTGGTTAATAATTGATAGGAAATTGAATCAAATTCTTTTGAGAGATCAGTTAAATTTGTGTTAAATCCCCATAATTCAACCCAGTCACCTATTTTAATACTAGAATCCTGTTCAAGATTGATTGTTATTAAATCCATATTTATCTTTCCAGCTGTTTTGAATTTTTTTCCATTTATGCTGACTTCTTTTGATTCAGAGAAATAAGGATAACCATCTGCATAACCTATTGGTATGCCGGCAATAATACAATCTGAATCTGCTACCCATGAACCATCATAGCCAACACTATCTCCAGCTTTAATATTTTTTAACATTGTTATTTTTGATCTTAAGCATGTAACAGGCTTGATTCCATGTTCTAAATATTTACCACCATAAATAGCAATGCCTGGCCTAACAATATCAAAGTGGGATTCTTTGAAATTAAATATTGCTCCAGAATTAGCAAGACTTTTTTTATTATTAAGATCTTTGGTTAGGTTAGCAAAAAGCTCTATCTGTTCTATGTTTTTTATATCTGATTTCTCACTTGATGATGCTAAATGAGACATGAGTACCAAATCTTTGAACTTCTTATCTATTAGCTTTTGATATTTATCGGAAAATTCTTCTGGATGAAAGCCCAACCTATTCATTCCAGTATTTATTTTTAGCCAAGCTCTAGTATTAGAAAAATCAATATCAGGAATATTCTCTAATTGCCAATCTGAATGTATTACAAAGTCTAAGTCTAAATCCTTAATTTCTTCATACTCTGCAATTTCATGAACTCCTTGTAGGATCAAAATAGGTTTTTTTGTTTTTTTTCTTAACTCTTTTGCTTCACCCATTGTAATAACAGCAAAAGATTCAACTTGATCCTCGATCGTTTCACAGACTTCGTTAATATCAAGACCATAAGCATTTGCTTTTATAACTGCTTGAATTTCTGCAGAGGTTGTTGATTTTATTACTTTAAGATTGTTTTCAAGATTTGAAAGATTAATCTGCAGTTCTGTTTTCCGCATAACTATTCATAATTTCTGGAGCTAAATCTCCAAATCTTGTTAGTTCATCTCTAAATGAAAGTAGTATATCTTTGGTTGGGCCATTTCTATGTTTTACAAGCCTTAACTCAACAACATTTTTCCAATCTTCATCTTTGGAATATAGATAATCTCTGTAAAGCATGAATATCAGATCTGCATCTTGTTCAATTGCTCCGGAATCTCTTAAATCTGCCATTTGTGGCCTTTTATTCGGTCTTTGCTCTACTGCTCTATTAAGCTGAGACAGAACAATAACAGGGGCATTAACCTCTTTTGCAAGATATTTAAGTGAACGAGAGATATCTGATAATTCATTAACTCTGTTTTCAGTTCTGCCAGGCATCTGCATTAACTGAATATAGTCAACTACGACTAATTTTACTCCTCCTGATTTTCTGTATTGTTTTGCTAATCTTCTTGCTTTAGCTCTAATTTCCATGGGGGTAACATTTGGTTTATCATCTATATGAATATTCATACTTTGAAGTTTTTTTGCTTGTTGAATAGTTTTTTCCCATTGTCTGTCTGTGAGGTTTGCTGATTTAAAACTTTGCTGGGAGATTCCTGCCATTGAAGCTAGCATTCTAGAAGTAAGAGATTCTGATGACATTTCTAAACTAAAAACTAGAACACAGCCTTCATCTTCTGTTGCTACATTCTCCGCAATATTCATAGCGAGCGAAGTTTTGCCCATGCTCGGCCTTCCAGCAATAACAATCAGATCTTCCTGCTGCAATCCTTGAGTTACTCCGTCAACAGCTTTAAAGCCTGAAGAGATTCCAATAAGCTCTCCTTGTTTTTTTGATAGCTCTTCAAGCTTATCTAAAGTAGGACCTACGTATTCTTCGATTTTCTTTAATGAATCATTTTTTGTTCTGTTTTCAGATAATTCAAATATCTTAGCTTCGGCTTCATTTAAAATCTCGTCACTAGATTTACCTTTTGGATCATCTGAGGTCTTTATGATTTCTTGCAATACTTTTTTTAGATTTCTATCAATTGATTGGTCTTTTACTAGGTTGGCATAACTATCAGCAGCTAAAGCGGAAACAGGGACTTTTTGAAGTTCTTTTAAATAATCAACACCGCCCACTCGTTGAAGTGAATTTTTACGATCTAAATATTTTGATACAGTAATATGATCAATGCCCTTTCCTTCATCAGCTAATTGTTTTATACATTCATAGATATCTCTATGCGCTTCTGATTCAAAGTCACCCGGATTTATAAGAGCATCTACTTCAGGATATTTATCCTTAGATAATAATAATGATCCTAATACTGCTTGTTCAGCTTCAATGTTGCTTGGCATTACTTTGCTTTTACTTCTATAGATATAGATTTAACTATTTCTGGATGAAGTTCAACATTTACTTCAAATTCTCCAACCTCTTTTATAGGTCCATCAGATAGAATTATTGATGAACGTTTAACAAAATCATGCCCATTATTATGAATTGACTCAAGTATTTCAGAAACTCCAACTGACCCAAATAAAGCTCCACTTTCTTGTGCGTTAGCAGAGATTACTAGTTTTGTTCCCTCAAGGGTGAGTGCATTTGCTTCTGCTAGAGATAATTCATCTTGTGCTTGCTTTAGATATTCTTCTTTCTTCTCTTCAAAATCCTTGATGTATTTTTCTGTTGCAGGCAAAGCTTTGTGGTAAGGAAGTAAAAAATTTCTAGCAAAACCAGACTTCACATCAACAATATCACCAATGTTGCCTAGATTTTTAATTTTTGTAACTAATACAACTTTCATTGATTATCTTCTACTTTGTGTTTGTCAGTGTAGGGAAGAAAACCAAGAATTCTTGCTTTTTTGACAGCTTTGGTAAGTTTTCTTTGGTCTTTTGCATTAAGTCTTGTGTATCTTGAAGAAAGAATTTTCCCATTATCAGATATAAAGTGCTTCAAAGTTTCTGGATTTCTGTAATCTATATTTATTTTTTTTTCTTCTGCCATTTAAATTCCTAATTTAACAGTTAAATGTCTAAAAACATTTTGATCGTATTTAAACTTTTCTTCTAAAATATTTAAAGTTTCTGGTTCGATTTTCACATCAAGATGCACATAGTTTGCATAATTCATGTTGTTGATTGGATAAGCTAACTGCCTTTTTCCCAGAAGTTTGGTATCAACTAAATTTCCTTTATTATCAACAATAATCTTTTTTAGATCATTAAGAAATTCATCCACCTCATCCATTGTATTAGGATTTAAAAGTAGCATTAATTCATAATTTTGCATTACTTAAGTACCAAATTCCGACCTGAACCATTCAAGCATCCGGCCTATGATACCTCTGCTTTGATTAAAGGTAAACTGTTTATTTCGTTCTAACACACAAAATTTTATCATTCCGAGGATTGTGCTAAATTGTGGTTGAATAAGTTGCTCTGATTTTTCGGGTATTTCTACTTCCGGTAAACCTAATTCAAAATTGCTTTTTGTTACATCTTCACCAAGTTTTTGTATTCCTTCAAGATTTGCTGTCCCTCCTGTTAAAACGAAACCAGTGGGCATATGATTCAGCATTCCATTATCCTCAACACAAGTAGCACAATGTCTTAGAATTCTGGTTAAAGACTGCTTTATTACTTCTGCAAGAGCCATTCTAGAAATTTCTATTTCTTTTTTTCCATTTAATCCCGTTATTTTTAATATATCTTCAGAGTTTTCGTCTAACAGAGCACAACCATATTTCTTTTTAATTTGTTCAGCCTGAATAGATGTAATTTTTAGAGAAGTAGCAATCGTTTCAGTTATGTAGTCTCCAGCATATGGAAAAACCTTAGAAAAATGAATTGAGCCATGCTTGTAAATAGTTAGATCAGTAGTTCCAGCTCCAATATCTATCATGCACACTCCAAGATCTTTTTGATCCTTGGATAAAACGCTCTCAGCTGCACCAAGTTGATTAAAGTAAAATTTTTTAATTCTTAAATCATTTAATTCTTCAAGGCATTTTGAAATATTATCTTTTGCACTTTGAGAGCAATAGATTAAATGAGTTCGAGCTTCCATTCTTACACCATTCATCCCAATTGGTTCTGCAATGCCGGGCTGTCCATCAATTATGTATTCATTAGGAGAAACATAAAGTAAAGATTTATCAGAAGGTATTTTTAATGTTGAGGACATATTTAGTGCAGATTGCACATCTCTTGCAGTGACCTCCTTTTGCCTAATAATAACTGATCCAGAAGAATTAATGCTTGATATTTGTTCTCCAGAGAAACTAACAATTACATCCTTAACCTTTTCTCCTGATTTGCTTTCTAGTTCATTTATAGACTTAGAGATGTCTTCAGAGATGAGACTTATATTTACAATTGATCCTGTTTTAATCCCTGAAGTTTCAACAGAAGAAAATGCCACTACCTCAGGTTTTTGATCCTCATCTTTTACAAGAATCGAGGTAATTTTTGATGTTCCGAGATCAAGAATACAAATCATTTTTTTCCTAGTGAGCCTTCAATAATTTTCGTTATTAATTCTTGATAGTTTATCCCTGATTTTTTTGCAGCTAAAGGAAATAAGCTCTTTTCTGTAAACCCGGGGACCGTATTAATTTCTAAGATGCCTAGATTTTTTCCATCGTAAACAAAATCAACCCTTCCCCATACTTTGCAGCCATGCAAAGAAAATGCTTTAACTGCAATATCTTTTAATTCCTTCACAAGATCCTGATTATCTATATCGATTTTCTTTGTTTTGCCAGATTCATATTTAGCTTCATAATCATAAAAAACTCTATCTGGATCTGGCAATATTTCTAAAGGTTCAAGTGCTTTTCCATTAAGTATTCCTACTGTATATTCGGAATGATTGTATGCTTTTTCTATTAGTACTTCTTTCGAAAAATTACTAGCAAAGTCTATAGCATTTTGAAGGTTTTTTCTGTTTTCAACCTTTGAGACACCGAAACTTGATCCATTACAATTAGGTTTTACAAAAAAGCCATCTTTATGATTTAGAAAATTATCATCAGCTTTAATTGTCTTATCTTTACTTGCAACAATATATTCAGGCGTTGGTAACTTATTTTTTAAAAGAATTTTTTTGGAATAAATTTTATTCCAACAATTTTTACAAGATTCTTGATCAGAACCTGTAAAAATTATTCCTTTTTCCGTAAGAATTTTTTGTATTTCTCCATCCTCTCCTCCGGCACCATGGATTGCTATAAAAATAATTGAATTTTTATCTATTTCTTCAATTTTAAAATCATTTAAATCTACTAGAACAGCTGAAAATTTTTCTCTATTTATGTTCTTAAAAATTGAATTTGCAGTAAGTTTAGATATCTCATATTCATCTGAGTTTCCTCCATAAAGAATGATGATTTCTTTCATTTATACATTGCCAAAAGAGAATTTGAGATATCAACTACATTACCGGCCCCTTGTGTGATAAGAATCTCATTATTCTCTACTTCATTTTCAAGAATCTCAGAAATTTCTTTTAGATTCTTAGCAAAAAAGGCTTTATTACCCTTCTTAATTAAAGAATTAACAAAGTCATATGAACTTATTCCTTCAGCATTTTGTTCTCCTGCAGAATAGATATCCAAAATAATTATTTTATCTAGTAAGCCAAGACAATCCACAAAGTCATCAAAAAGTATTGAAGATCGTGAATATCTATGAGGCTGAAAAATCATATTAATTTTTTTATTTTTGTTCGATGATTTAATTGCTTCTACTGTGGCGGTAATTTCTGTTGGGTGGTGTCCATAATCATCGATTAACTTTATTTTTTTATCATTAATTTTTAATTCACCCTTAAATTCTTGTCTTCTAGATACTCCTCCAAATGATTTGAGAGAATTTTTTATTATTTTTGTTGGTATACCTGTTTCTTTTGACACTATATAAGCGGCCGTAGCATTTAATGCATTATGACGTCCTGCAATCTTTAAATGTAATCGAACTTCTTTACCAACTGAATTTCTTACCAAGGTAAATTCTTGAAAACTGCTATTTTGTTTCAAATCTTTTAGATAATAATCTGCTGACTTATTAAAACCATAGGATATTTTTGGTCTAGATAGATCCTTGAAAAGTTTTTCAGCTTTTTCTTCATCTGTACAAATTATAGCCGTGCCATAAAAAGGTAAATTCTCAAGAAATTGATGAAAAGTTTCATTAAGTTTCTCTATATTATTTTCATAAAAATCTAAGTGGTCATTATCAACATTTGTTATAACGCTAATTTCTGGACTTAGGTGCAAAAAAGATGCATCGCTCTCATCTGCTTCAACAATAAGATATTCACTAGAGCCAAGAATACTCTTATCTTCTTGGCCTAATATTCTTCCACCGATTATATAAGTAGGATCAAGATTAGCTTTTATAAAAATATTGGCGATAAGACTGGTAGTGGTTGTTTTTCCATGTGACCCAGCTACAGCTATACTTTGAAAACCACGCATTAGACTTGATAACATCTCTGCCCTAGCAATAATGGTTTTATTTAAAGATCTTGCACTGCGCATTTCTGGGTTAGATTCAGTAACTGCCGTGGAATAAACCACAACATCGGAGTCTCTGACATTTTTTTCATTATGGCCAATAAAAATTTTTGCTCCTAGATACTTAAGTCTCTCAGTGTTTTTATTCTCAACTAAATCACTACCAGAAACAGAGAACCCCTGATTTAAAAGCATTTCTGCTATTCCAACCATTCCAACTCCGCCTATTCCAATAAA
>CEOJ01115877.1_pt1 | contig 25861 bp, 8 predicted proteins | sample 530281 | NCBI WGS metagenome assembly CEOJ01 (sample SAMEA2619879, study PRJEB7988) | marine metagenome | isolation source: saline water (ENVO:00002010), including | reverse complement strand
CAGAAATTTCCTCCGTTGATGTCTAAATTCTGTGTTGCGCCTGGTGTCAACTCCAAGGTTGCTTCCCACTTTTGAATAGCACTGTTGTACACTAAGACCATGCCATTCTGTAAGTTTGAAGCACTAACATCACTAAGTTCAGCCAAAGAAAGACCTTGGGCACCCGCAAGAGAAGATATAACTTTAATTGCAGGTTGTTGTCCTACCCTGACCTTAATATCAGCCATTTACAATAGATTTTCAGGATCTAGGAATTATTTATACTCCTTCAAGTCCCAATTGGGCAACCACTTCCTGTTGTTTAAGGTAAAGCTTGGCATATGATTTAGCAATATCCTTTAGTGTTTTTTTATCATCACATGAATCAATTTCTTTTGCAAGTTTTATATATTCAAAACCTTTATTGAGATTATTCAATTCAATCTGATCGGGATCCATTAGCAAGCTCCTTTAGTAGTGATTTAATTTCATTTATATCCTTCTTAAGTATATCCAATTCTTCACGTTCTGTCTGCCTCACTTGCTTCATTTTTAAATATTGATTATATCCGGAAGAATCAGTGTTAATGATTGCTCCGGTTTTTTTATCTCTGAATAAATTACGTTCTCCCTCTACAGGAATCAAATCTTCTTTTTCCATATTATGCTAATGCAATTGCTCTAAAATCTTTCAACTTAACTGGGGCAGATTCATTTGTCGATGACATTACAATTTTAATTGCAAATGCTGTAAATTGATCTAAATTATCTATACTGAATTGGTATTCGGAGTATTCCTCCTCACCACTTCCATTTGCAGCAACAAAAGCATCTGCTCTTCCACTGTTTTTATTTGGATCAATCACTCTATCACCAAATCCATCACCATCCGTATCAATCAAATTATCGTATCCTGGGAATGCGATAAATTTTTGTTCAACCCCTGTAGAATCTACTTTGACTAATTGATAGAATACTCTAAAGTCTGCAGTTTCTTCTCTATGAGCAGCAATGATAACTTTCAAACTTGTTGCTGGTTGAGCAATCGATATTGGTTTAGTTGCAAAAACTGCGCCATGTGGATCATTTTGTAAATCATTGCTTCTAGAATCGCTAACATAATCTTTAATTGGGGCATTTGATTTATTTCTACCAAGTAAGAAAGTTGCATTTTGAGTATCCATCATTGGAGATAGATTTTCATTTTCTGTAGAAAAATCGACCCTTAATGTAAGTGATTTATTACCTGGCATATTTTGCAATCTTACATCCTCATTAACTTTTGATGCAATCATTCTTGGTGTTGGGAATTTGATTACCTTGTTAAGAGTAACAGGTTCAAATCCTTTATCAATAAAGGATGTCTCATTTCCACCAGCACTAGTTCCAGAAATAGTTCTGATATTAGTTGTGGCAACCGTTCCTTTTCCTGGTGTTATTATGTTGAACTCAGGGACAATGGAACTAAATTGATAATTTTGTGAAATTCCAACACTATTACCACCAAATCCCTTTTGAGACTCAAAACATAGTAATCCTGCTCCACTAGATCTATCTGGTGCCATAGTTCTATCAAACTTGAGATAGTAACTATCAATATTTGAATTATCATCACTATAGGTAGTTCCTGGTATATCATGAGATCTGTTTATTCTCATGAGTGATACACCATTTACTTCATATGGTCTTATCGTAGCACCTTTATTATGTGTAGATTTAACTGAGTCATTTAGTGCTCTTCCATCAATAGTTAATGTACCAGTGCCAGATGCACCTGGTGTTATTGCACTGTAAGATACAACTTCATTTTCAATTAGAGCATAACCTCTTGAAGTAGAGATTCCTTCAAATGTTCCAAACATTGCAGTTTTTGCAACTGAAACCTGAGTTTCAGTTAAATTAAATCCTGCAGTAAGTTCAGTTTTTGTGGTATCAGGTTCAATATCAACAACTTGAATTTTGTTATTGCCACCATGATGTGCATGATTATGTTGTTTGATACGGAAGAAACTTCCATCATATATGTCATCAATTTCTGAAGAACCAGAAGAACCAACAATCACTGATGCAGTAGTTCTTGTTGTTGCATCGTCAGGATCTGTGAAATAGTAAATATCGTTTCCATTACTAAAACTTTGCCCTTGAACATCAGTCAAGTATAAAGTATCTTTTGTTTGATATTGGGTGATTGTGAATTTAGCACCAGAACCTCTCTTCTCATCATTTGAACTACCAATAGATGAAGTCTCAATTTCAACTAATTCACCTTCAACATAACCACTACCACCACTAGTAATTGAAACAGATGTAATAACACCATTACCATCTGTACTGATAGTTACTTCACCGCCAGTGCCCTTTCCTGATAATGACTTTAAATTACATCCAGTCATCGAAGAACTTGCTTTATATCCGGTTCCACCATCAACAATAGTAATTGAACCACTACCATTGGCTGGAGATCCTCCAATGTTCTCGACAAATCCACTAGCACCAGGTCCAGTCGAATTTTCAATAACTTTATCTCCCAAACTAATCGAACTGTTTAAAGTTCCAGTGAATGGAACCATTAACTTCCTTGGTAATCCTTCTATTGGATTTGGAGAAAGGGCAGCAGAATTATCACCTTTTGGTAAAATAGAATTATTATGCCAAGTGAGTGTTCCAGAACTTACAAATTGTGCTTTATATAATTTGAATGTTAAATCCTGATATTGACTTGCAGTCCATATTGTACCATTTTGAGATTTAAACAGTGATCCACCAATATACTGTTTAGATACAACAACCTCCTGAACATCAGGTACGTTTGAAGTTGTAACGGTTTTTTGACCCATGGTTGCAACCCACATCTCATAATTATCAGATGCAGGCGAAAGTATCACGATAGCATATTCTGTGCCTGCTTCTAAGTAAACCGGAGATTCAAATCTAACTCTAGTTGGTACAGGATTTAAACTACCTTCAGGAGTAACATTAATATCATTTGGATTTAATGCAACCTGAGTATAGTCTTGGACAAGATATTGTGTTGGAGTACCCAACTCAACTGTCCTAAGTTCAACAAAAACTTTAGCTGCTGGATCCTTTCTTGCAAAATATAAATCGAATGAAGTTAAGAATATACCCGAACCATCATCAACCGTAAATGACTGTGCTAATGGATCTCTATGTGGTGCTTTAACTTTTTCTTTTTTAACTTTTTTAACATTACCGTCACTATCGAAGAATCTTGTCTTCTCAAAATATTCAACGAGTTTTGCTTTTTTAGCTGGTTTGGGTGGATTTCTAACTTTAACCACATCTTTTTGAACTTTGAATGTAGAACCGTCACCAGTCCATGTACCAATTGCTTCAGAAGCAAATACTGTTGATCCAGGTAAAGTTGTTGTATTTGGTGGAGTTGCAGTAACTTTGACTGTTTTTGTTCCACTCTTAACTCTTACCGCAGGTTTTGGTTCTGCATTTGGATCTCTAAAGAAGAAGTTACCAATAACATCACCCCAATTATCAGAGATTAAATCTGCTTTTTCAATAAGCGCAGCTGCGCCAGATTGTTTACCAATTACAGTTGCACCAACTTCTACATATCCATAATATTTTTCTTTTGTACCAAGAGTCTTTACACCAAAATTAATTAATTTTGAAGTTGCAGAATAATTTGAACCTGGAGCAGTTCTATTTCTATCATAAGGATCAACTGTATACTTTTCAACTTTTACTGAAGGAGAACCTAATCCATTAATAATTTCATTCAGTTTGTTATCACCAAGTTTATGATTAGGTGCTTTAATTTTCAAGAATGCAATTTTTTTCTGTGCAGCATAAACTTCTACTTCTTCACCAGGAATAAATGTTCCTGATTGCATAGTAATTTCACACAATTTAGGAACTATATCTACTTGCTGACTATCGATGTAATGATAATGTTTTGTAAATGGTCTCAATCCATTAGCATATAGTGCTACGTTTCTGGAACGCATAAATTTATCAACTTCGCCTTCCATTTTGATATCTTCAACATAATCAAACTCTCTCCCTTTGTTTTTAAGTTTGCGAGAGAACTTTGTAGTCTTTTTGATTGTTGTGGTTTGGTACGCCTTTCTTGTACCTTTTTCACCTCTACCACCACCTTTCTTATATTCTTTAAATACTGGATCTTGCTTATCTTTATCCTTTTTAACTGTAGCTACATGCTTCCATTTGGCACCTGTAGATTCCTTTCTAGTATTATCGGGTAGATAAATTGTTCTAGTCCAGTTATCAGATGCTGGATGTAATGTTACTGCTCCAACAAATGAGATAACATTAAATGGATTAACGTTTTCTACTTCAGTTGCATGTGGTTGAGATATCCAATCTACCTCATTGTATGCTAAAGTTAGCATATCTCCAGTTTTTTGGATATTTGGATCTGCTAATTTAAGATTTTGTGTTAAATCTGCGGTTTCAATATCAATACCTGGATCGAAAGCAAGTTCTGCATTCATAGACCAAACATCAATAGGAGCAATACCAGCAGAACCTTCTTGACTGATATCAATAGTTGTATATCTAGGATCTGCTAAACTCTTATCTCTGAAATCACAGACAATGAAACCAGTTTTAAATCTATCAAATCCATTGGCATCAGTTACAGATGTAGTTTTTGTCCCCAACTCAAGCATTGTAAGACTGGTAACTTCTTCAAGATTTTCAATTCTATTCTCCAGTTTTCCGATATCACGCATGGTGAATCTTCTATTATCTTTTAATACAATTCTTGTGCTGGAAGCATCAAAAAGATATGGAGGATAAGAAATTTCAGCAATTTCCATAGCATCATCAGATAATACTGGTGATTGTGGAACATCTGCTGGTTCACCTTGAATTACTTCAAGTTGACCTAGACGATTTAGTGATACTAAATCTACTCTAGGTAAGTAATACGAATAACCTAAGAAAGAAGATTCATCTGGACTTACAACATATTTAAATGTTGATTCATATTGTCTTTGGTTGAATGCAAATGGTGATGCAGTTGTATGATTTGTGAATTTCTTAACTCTTGGTCTAAAATCCAAGATATCAGAAACTTTCAATCCACTAGGTAATTTTGGAAGTTCGTTTTTGTATCTATCTGCCGAATATGAATTAACAGTAAATAAATCACCACTATTTCCAGATGCAACTTCATACTTATCAAAGATAATTAAGAGTTGCTTTGACGGCGTAGGACTATCTGGATTTCTTACAATGGTAGCATAATCTACCATCTCATGGCGATTACCACTATCGAGAGTATAATTTGCTGTTAAATCCACGTAACTACCAGTTACGTATTCTTGAATTACTGCTTCAACAGCAGAATCTGAGAATTTAACTACTTCACCAACTCTAGGAGTATTTGAATTTCTCTTTACATAGAAAACTTCAGTTGCAGTAACACTTACAACTTGTCCAATTGCTCTACTATCAACACCTAAAAGTTTTTCACCAACAACTACACTTTGATCAAGAGAAAGACCTGTGGCAAACTTCAGTTTATCTAAAACAGGTGCATTGGAATCAGTAGATTCATAAACAGCACGAAGATTTACAACATCAGGAACATCCAAAGATATTACTCTGTCTTCTATTCTAGTTCCAAAAAACTTGTTATGTGTTAGTCCATGTGAAGTTTTTGATTTTTGAGTTCTAGATACTACTAATTGATTACTTCTAATAATATCTTTTGTTTTACTAACAATTCCTTTCTTTATTAAGGTTGCAATTATAGTTACATTACTTGCACTAGTTGCACTAAGACCACTGAATGTGACTGAAGTTCCATTAGCACCTAATGTAAATTGATCGCCAGTTAATTCTTCAATTGTACCATCAGAATATATGATAGAATATCTCTCTGCATCAAACGATTCATAGAATACATCAGTAATTCCAGTGCTAGGATCTATAGCATCGGCAACTTGAATTTGAACGGAATTACTAGCTACAGATAACCCAGTGATTTGCTTTGTAATAGTTAGATTAGATGAAGATAAGTCAACCGAAGAAATAGTGGTAACAGGAAGAGTCGAATATAAACCCTCACTACCTGCAGATCTGATGATTGGGGTCATCAATTCAAAATTATAACTACCATTTACATGCGTATGATAATAAACACCCGTAATTGAATTTGAAGGTGGTGCTAAGCTAATTTCTGTTCCTGAAGAAGCAATAGAATGAATAGTTGCATAATTTGGTCTACCAGCTGCGGCTGTAGCATTTGATTGATATCTTATCGTTCTACCTTCCTTTATACCAGTAACTCCAGCAAAAAATCTTCCTGCAACTTTAGCTGTTCTATTTGTACCACTACCAGAAATGGTCATGGTGTCCGTAGCACCAAAGTTTGGTAACGGATGTGGATACAATACTGTATCAGCAGCAAACTTAGATTGTAAATTTGAATCTAGTGTATCTGCGTCTTGATAAACACCCTTAATGTCTTCTACGCTATATTCGTTCAAACTGATGATACCAGTTTTAAATTCAACCTCTTCGTTGATAATAATTTGCTCACCAACTATAAATGAACCAGATGTTTGATTTAAGAACATCGTGTTAGATCCACCACTACTTGTAGCGGTGGTAGATGCTAGATAACCAGTCGCACCACTCGATAAACCCCTAACGTAAGATGTAAGAGGAACTTGAGTCAAATTATAAGCATTAGATAAGACCAATTTAGTATAAGTTTGAATATCATAAAGATATAAATCCCACTCAGTTGAAGAATCTTTATAACTATCGTCAGTTAGACCAAACCAATAAACTCTTGCCTCTCCAATTTTGGTTGGAGTTCCACCAGAAGAACCTGTGAAAACATATGGAGCACTAGTATTTGTGCCACTTGCACTTTCCGAATATCTTCTCTCCAGATACAAATCAATTTTATTAGTATCTGTTCCACCTCCACTTGCAGGATCACCAATGTTAATATAAGGTGTTCCCAAGACATTATTAATTCTCAACATACTTCCCATTGTGAATGGGATATTTGCATTTTCTATAGTTTTTGTTGTTCTTGGTTTAGGAACATCGAGAACGGTTGATCCAACTAAATCAATATCATATCCTCTTACATATGCGGTTCCAGCAGAAACCTGAACTGCTAAAGTTTCTTCTTTAGGAGTATTTCCTTCATCTGTTACCTCATTTGGAAGGAATAATCCACCATTACCAGTTTCATCATTCAATGATTCTTCAGTTTCAACGACAAAATCATCTATTGCATAGTTTCCAGATTCTTCAAAGGTTCTTTTAGCAAAATACTTTTTAATCTCACTATACTGAGAACTATTTTGTATCTTTTTAATTTCTCCTTCGTCAATTCTAACGAGTTCTATAAAGTTGGTGTCATCATTATCAGTTAATGCTTTTTTAGAGAGTTTAACAGATAGTTTTAATCTATCTGCACCAGGTGCAGCATAGTTGGAAAAACCTTTAGCATTATCATTAATAGATGGATCTTGATCAGAATTTACTACTTCCTCAATTACTTCAAATCCAACTCTAAATGAAGGTTCATTATTATATGGATCTAAAACAATTTGAGAATCAGGTGTATCTACAAAAAGACCTCTTATAAAGTAAACACCTTTAGCAACACCAACAGAATAACCCACTGCTGTAGCGTTGGTAGTAACCAAAGATAAAACAGAATCTTCCTGTACTAAGGTAGTATTTCCATATGAAACATTCTCTTGAAGTATTAATACTTCACCATCTTGAAATTGTACAGTTTCTCCATCATTAGCACCATCACGATACTTGACAAATAATGTGATTTCCTCTACTCCCTCTTCTGGAGGTAAAAAATAACCTTTTATAGATGCTACTACCTCAGATGTTTCACCCTTAAGTTTTACTTTGCCAGAAACAAGTGCATCAAGATAAACTGATACATCAATGCCAAGATGATCTGGTTTAACTTTAACGGTTGTAAATCCATCATCAACTGTAATCCCACCTGGAATAACCATAGAGCCTTCTTTGAAGACATGGCTTCCGTAATTTTCTATCTGATTTTGTAAAATTGACTGGAGACCAGTTAATTCTCTTGCCTGAACAGGATATCCAGGTTTAAATAAAACCTTATAAAAATTATTAGCCTTATCGAAATCATCATAATAAGGGCTTACATTGAGATTAGTCTTCTGTGGCATTTTTTAGAATTCCAGTATAATTTTTAAATCTTCTTTTTGGCGTGGGTTTCTGGCAATACTTGCTCTGTTGTCAAGGTAAATAACATCCCCTGAACCTTTATTTATTTCAGCACTTGCCATACCCTGAGTAAAATTAACACCAAGATTAACTAACTTAGTTCCTGTTGGATTAGTAGTTATTCCAGAGAATGAAGTATCAATTGATCCAGAGAAGTTAGAAGTTTGACCACTAACAGTATTTCCAGATGCTTCAAAAGGATATGCTCTACCGTTTGTTGATATTCCTGTATAATCTTGAGTATCAAAAGTTGTTTGATTGAAGAATAAAGATCTATCAATGAAATACTTTAAAACTTTAGTTTCAACATCAAAAGAAGCAACATAACCATATGCTCTTGCAGTGTTGTTTTGAACAACTTGTTGTATTTTTTCACCAACTTTTGGTGTTCCCACTACTGAGCTGAATTTAAGAGCATTCAATCCACTAAAGGTATTTTCCACATATAAATCATTTGTTCCAACTTTGGTTGGATTTTTTACAATAGATACCTGAGAAAAACTTGTATCTATTGGAAAATCCTTTGTAGAATCATCAAATCTTGCATAAACTAATACCTTATCAGTTCCAAGTTCAGAATATACATCAAAACCATGTCCATCAGATGGTGGAATTATTGGAACCAAATTTGCATTTTTTCCAGTTGTGCTTGAATTAATTGGTCCTAAATCAACTAACGCATAACTATATCCTTGTCCACCGGAAGTTACCACAGTATCAGTAATCTTTCCACCGACAACATCAACTCTTACCTTTCCACCAGAACCATCACCAATCAAATCCATTTCCTGACCAAGACCATTTGCATAGTCATCACCACTTTTTTCAATATAAACTGTCTTGATTTGATTTAAGTTGACTTTTGAATCTCCCGCTTCTCTAACAGCTCTTATCTGAGAATCAGTAGAAGTTTGCCACTGATTTGGTACAGTAATATATTCTGTGGAATCAAATTTTATGATATCACTTGGACTAATAGTGAACAGATATTTCCAAATATATCCATCACCACTATCACCTGCTCTGGATGGTTCCAAATCTGTAAAAGTTGGTTCATCCTGAGAAACATTTCCTTTAGGAAGATCACCACTAGAACCATTTTCAATACAAACATAAACTCTATAATCAGAATTTATAACATAATAATTTGCATCATATAGTCTAGATGCATTGGTTATTGGTGCTGGTTTTAAGACACTGTAGTCGTGCCTATACATTTCGTACCTAGAACCTGCAGTCCAATTGATTCTTCTTACTAATCTTCTGACATTAGCGGAAGTAACTTTCTTCCCATATAATGTAACGTCACCAGAATGCTTATTATAAGAAATACTATCAATAGGAGCAGGTGGATTTGTATTCCAAGTCGTGCTCCTACCAAAACCAACAATTGTTGGATTTGGAAGACCAATAGTAACATAATATGAGTTAGAAGAATTCTCAACTGACTCTACAAAATTACTGGCATTCAGGATTCTAAATTGATCAGTAACAAGTGCGGACATCGTTATGCTTTTTTATGTATTTATATCTGGTTATTGGGTATAAAATGGAAGGTTGTTATCGGCAATCAAATTAGAATCTGCAACAGGTTTTCTGGAGCGAATTGCCCCACTCTTACCTTGCCCAAAATTACCCCTTCTCTGAATTGTTGGGAAAGTTGATAATCCAGAATCAACTACTAATCCAGTAACACCAATTGAAACAGGATTAATTCTTTGTGAATAATTATATATTCTTCCCCAAGAAATTTTTCCAAGAGAAGTTGTCAAACCTGCTTGAGTATCATTAAATAATCCCGTTGAACCAATTCCTACAAGATTACTATTACTATGAACATTACAAATAATTTCACCATTTGCAGCAATTGACATGCCACCAGTTCTGGAATCAACAACATAGATATTATCTAAGAATTGTGTTCCAATACCAACAACATCATTATCATTACCATAAACTGAAGTAACACCAGTTCCAACAGCAGTATCATAAATCATGATTGGATATCCAACCATAAGATCATTCGTATCAGAAGCATTTTGTGCTTCTCCATCTATACCATAATCTTTAAGTGCATTGAAGAAGAATTGAATTGCCTTCTGACCACCAGAACCTGTAGTTTCTTTTATACCAGTAATAATTCCAGAAAATCCCTGAACATTTTCAATATTTGTAAATAATTCAGTATTAATCTTGGGAACTTCAGTTATTGCATGAGTTGTAATTGTATTAGTGTATCCAAATCCAGGATTTACAATAGATACCGATTGAATAGTTCCACCAACTCCAACAGTTCCTATTGCAGTAGCAGTTGTACCAACACCAACTCCTACTGATACTGGTGCCGAGAATTTAATATCAATAGGAGATGTAGTATATCCAAAACCAGGATTCACTATATTAACTTGAGAAATAGTACCAGAATCACTTACAGTTACTGAGAATTCTGCAGAAACTGGTTCTTTATTATCAAATAATAAAGCGTCGAAGTTAAATGTTCCAACGTTCAAATCATAAATGATTTCATCATAATCAAAGAATTGAGCATTATCAACAAAAATATCTGCTGAAGTTTGATTTATATCACTAATTACTTTTGCAGTTGGAAATATTCTGGGTTCAATGGATTCTCTGGTTTTATAAACCAGATCTCCCTTAACAAACTTATCTCTCTTTTGTTTTGTCCACTTTACAGGTTTAAATGTATTTTCATTGATACCTGGTCCGGTGTAAATCGGTGTTTCAACTTTATCAGATCCAAGAATTTCTTGAATGGTTCTTTCGGATAATTGATCAACAGTTTCTTGATACAGTGGATGCTTAGAAACAAATAAATCATCACCTACTTTTAGAGTTTCAGTAACACTAACAATACTGATATCAACACCTTGTGTTCCAACATAGAAGAATATATCTATCTTATCGTTGATACGTGGTGGTCTGGAGAATATGAAAGATGTTCCACCATCAAAGTTATATGCAATTCCTGGTTTTTGTAGAACACCATTGATAAAGATTACCAGAACTGCATCAAGATCAATTGCACTGGAGAGGGGATCATCAGGATCAATTTCAAACGCAAGAAGTTCTCCCTCATAGAATAATGGGAATCTCTTTCTATTTCCATCTTGATAACCTACGACACTATCAATATAGTCCATCTCTCCAAAAGACCATGCAGAGAAGAAATCATTAAAAGTCTGAGTAACTTCAAGTTGGAATTCTGAAACTGGTTCAGATATATTTGCGGCAGTAACTAAACCTGCCACGGTAATTACATCACCTACTTGGAATCCATATCCATTTCTAGCAATCTTGAAATCACTAACACCAACCATTGAACCTGGAGCAATAGTTTTTGTAGGAGTAGTAGCAATGGTTGGATCAACAGCATTTGTTACGATACCAACTAAAGTATGGATAGCAGACTGTACATTTGCACATGTTGGATTTTGACTATCGATTGTAACTGCAGAGTCAATTACTTGCTTTCTATCCGAATAACCACCAATTGTGATTGTTTCGTTTCTCATAGCTTGAACTGCTAAATCTCGTGCTTGCATGAAAGCAAAGATTGTTTCCTGCTCCTCACCAGTAACGTGAGCTCCACTTATATAAAGGTTTGCAGCATCTACTGTTAAATCATTTCCACCATATCTGAGATTGTATGCTAGAGATTCTAAAACATCAACAATATCATCCTTACAATCTCTTCCAGTTGTGCCTGTAGGAGGAGTATATGATGGGAATTGTGCAAGCATTCTTCCATAAGCAACATCTGCAATCAATTCAACATTATCTACAATCAAGTTTGCAGCATCAAAGAATCTATCTCCATTTGCACCATCTGATAGTTGACCCATAGTTAAATTAACTAACAGGTTTTTACCAGAGTCTGTTGTGGTTCCAATTCCAAGTCTGGATACGCCAACAATTGGCATATTTTCATAGTTGGGTTCTGGAATCTCAATAATTGGATTTACATAACCACTACCAGGAGAATCTATATTGAATGTAAGCGTACCACCAATACCAACTGTTGCAGAAACAACAGCACCTTGCCCTGCACCACCTCCTGGACCAACATTTACGAATATAACATCACCAGCAACTTGAGTGATTGGTAATTGTACCCCAGAGGCAGGATCAGTTGATCTTGGATATGGTTGCTCAGTAAAGAAATCATCAGAGGAACATCTAAAGATAATTGATTTGTCTGTAATTTGTATTACATCGCTTGTTGTTAATCCATGATTTGGAATTGTTAATCTTAATTCACCGGTATGTGAAGTGTAAATTGCATTCTCAACAGTGAAAGGACCACCAGTTGCAACTATACCATTTTCTACTGCTCTTTCAAATCTATGCTCATATGCTATATCAGTAACTCCAATAGATACCGGTTCTCTATATCCAGATCCAGTATTTAAAGAGAAGTGCTCATAAATTTCTCCACCACTAATGTAAGTATGGACAATAGTGCTAACACCAACATTAACTACTAATTTTTTAGAATTGATAATGTTAAAGATATCAAATGAACGATTATGGTCTGGATAAACTTTATTAGTTAATCCACTACCAGTATCACATTGGAATATCAAATTCTCTAATTTGACTCTATCACCCAACTTAAGATAATGTTCATCACTGGTTTCGATTTCAATTAAACCAGAAATATTATTATAATCTGCAGATGTAATAGGTGCAGGATTTACCCAAGTATTGATACCAACTATTTCAGTAAGAGCACCTGAAGAATCTTTTTTAGCTTTAACATTTGCTCCAGTTAATGGAGCGTATCCCAATCCTGGAGTGGAACCAAATGAAACAACTAAACCACCTCTAGGAATTTGATTTTGGTTAATATCAAATTCAGACTGAATTGGACTTCCATTAATTGATGTAATTCCAGTAAATACTACGCTTGAAATTCCATTGGTCGAATCATTTTCAAAACTATAGTTATTACCTGCATTATTTTCTGTGGTAGGTGTCTGGAACACACCATTAATGAATAGAATTCCATTACCAGGTTCTATACCTGTAGTGTTAATACCACCAACAGTTGCAGTATATGTTTTTGCTATTCCTGTAAATGAATCAGAAATATCATCGAATAACATATTAGTAGAATAATCCGATCTTAAGAAAGTTCTACCAGAGAATTCTGCTCTTACATAAGGTAGATTTCCTTCATCTCTTCTTGCTCTAGAATTGCCTTTCGGTGGATCCAAAAAGAATACTTCATTTTTAACAATATTGATTGCTCCTCTGAAAATTCTAACTTCTGATTCATCTGTATGAGGTGCAGCAATTGAACCAACAACTCCTCTTTCAACAGATACTGTGGGGTGAGTTGCGGCAGCACCAGATGCAATAATACCATTAATAGGACCTAAGATTTGTCCACCAACATTAGTACTAAGTCCAACCTCAATAACCTTCATATACTCATCATCAATTTTCAGCAAATCTCTAGGTTGAATCGAAGAAATTCCACTCAAATTGAATGTTGAAATTCCTACGTCGATTCCTCCAGAATTATGTCTAAGAATATGATTGATTGGAGTAAACGAAATTGGTTGTTGAACAATACCATCAAGACCGATGACCGTTTTGCTTAACTTATTTGTAAATTCCAACTCATGTGCATTACCCTCACCCGCATCAGTAAATGTTACGAAAATACCTGCTCTCGCATATTCTTCTCTTGTTGATAATCTAAATGTATCAGGAGTTAAAGCAATTGCAAAAACTTTTTGTGGAAGTTTAGTTGTCAATATACCTGCATGATTTGAAGTTTCACCAATGCCAATAGCTGTTTGCCCAACACCAATAAAAGTAGAATTTGGAGTGTAAATTAACTCCTCACCAGTATTGAAGAAATGATTTGGATAGGAAAATATTCCAGATTCATAATCTAAAACATTTGTATCTGCTGGATCAAATGTCTTCAAGTAAATTGGATTGCCATCATGAAGTAATTCGAAACTCTTTCTATTTGCTCTCTTTCCATTCAATCCATCATATGCAGATAGGAATACTCTCTGATTAACTGGACCATATTCAAGATCTAATGCTTGATTATCAAAATCAGATTGTCTATAAAGAACTTCATTCATAGATTGAAGTTCAACATTGTATCCAGGATCTGGATAAAAATCAAGAACGAAATTAGTTCCAACAATTGATCCACCAAATGTTCCTAATCCAGTATTGCCATTTGCAATAGTGTATGGTCCAGGAACAACATTAGTTGTTCCCTTAATATTGTTTGAAAGAATTGCAACTTGATGTATAGATGAAGTATGCCCTGCAGATACACGGACAATTGAATTTGAAGAAGAAACTGTGTTAATATCAAATGTACCTACTGGAATAGGGTTACTTCCAAATCCTATTGTAGATTCATACCTAGCACTCCTTTCATTACCTGGAGGTTGATTATTAAGCAAGAATCTATATGTTCCTATTCCAGAGTTGGTTGTTCCAAATCCTACTATATTGGAACGAACATCATATACTGGACCTTCAGAGGTAATTGCATCGTTTCTTGCTCTTAAGGAAACAATACCAGCATTAGAATCATATGCAACAGTTAAAATTCCTGTTGAAGATGAACTATATGATTTGGTAATAGTATCAAAATAATATTCACTAAGATAAGTATCTGTTCCATCAAAGTCAACGAAAGCTTCAATGTATTGTTCTGGAACTGTGTTAAATCTATCGGTAATTTCAATTGAAGCAAATGCACCATTAAAAGTGTTTGCATCAAAAGTTGCAATAGTTTTAATACTCGTTGTTCCAGATCCAACTAGTTGTGGATCATATGGTCCAACACTATTAATTCCAGAAACAAATGAACCCTTAAACTCAACTGATCCAAAGGATATATCTCCGGTTCCAGTTTGTCCACCAGGTAAATTTTGATAAAGATATGATTTCTTTAGAAGTTTGATGTCATGATCTCTATCAAATGGATCTGTTGGATCAAAGATGAGCGTCTTTCTTCCATCAGTATCAATATCTGCCCTAAAAGTTCCAAATCTATCACCAGTTAATGCAGAGTATTTTTCAAAAACAAATGTATCAGTATCATTAGATTGTACAACAACTTCGGATAGTTGAACATCAGAAGTGTCTGGATCTACTATTTGTATAGTGTATTTAATGTGATTTTCTAAAGAACTAATTTCTTCAATTTCTGCGAATGTATCTTTGAATCCAGTGCTAGAAAACTTATCACTAATGTCATCATGAATAAGAACTCTATTAGTTCTACATTCGGTAAAATCAGTTAATTTCCTGTTTTGAATTTGTAAAGTGTTTGATTTGGGGAAAATTCCAATAGCACTTTGAATTGGTCCATCATCAATAGTATTGTCAAATGTATTGATAGCATCAACACGTTCATCACTAATTACATCTAATACAACAAGTGAAGTTGTAGATCCTTCTAAAGTTGAATCAAAAACTCCTACTGAAGATACTCCAACATCAGCAAAATTCTTCATTCCAGCTGGATGAACCAAACTGTTAACAGGACCAGATAATTGATCCCATGTTATTGGACTCTTAATTGAATATGAGAGGCACTGATAGTAATCATTATCAGGAACAACTTGATAATCTTCACTAGTCTTTCCTATATCATCTGCCCATCCAATATCATTTCTAGAGGAATATTCAATGGTGAATTTTGCCCTCTTTCTATCAATTTTTACAACTGTGGCGATAGCACCGCTTATAACACCTTTAATTTTAGATCCCTCACGCAAATCATAACGACCAAGAATCTTGATATAATCGTCTCTAATAAGAGATACTTTCAAATCTGTATTAAAGAAACCAGTTCCTGTATCAACAAATAATCTTTCATTTGATGAGAATTCTGTTCTCTTTTGAATTACATTAAATGTTGGATAATTTTTCTTGTTTACGATAGTTGCATAACCAGATTGTAATGTCTTTGCAATACCTGCATTTGTAGATAATAATACATCATCATTTCCAGCAAGTTTGAATTCAAGTTTTGCTGGACTGGTATTTTCGTAAGAAATTACCTTAAAGAATTTGTATCCATAGTTTTCAGAGTTGTAACCATCACCGGAATCCTCCATCTGAATCCCTTCAGTGAAAACTAAATCTCCAGCAGCAAACAATGGAGATGTAAATCCTAAAATAGGTGTTGTTAGTATACAAGTTGCAATCCCAGCATTACTGGTGCTGATTGAAGATATACCAACTCCATTCGAGTTATTGATAGCGACTAATCTATGTGGTTCTGATTCTAATCCAAACAATGGACCCAATTCTTCAACTTCTGATATAGATCCATTGGGTGCTTTAGCTACTAGTGAAGTTGCATCTACGATTTCACCTTTAGTTTCATTCCAGAGAATTAAATCTGGATCACTAAGATACCTTGCCCCACCATATACAATATCAATTCTTTCAATAGTGTCTAAATCATCTAAAGTTAAAATTGGTGGAACAAATGCTTCAGGTCTAAGTGTTTTGTCTGATGGATAATCATACCCAATATCTTTGAATCTTACTTTCTTAATTCGTCCAACAGAAGTTGATATTGCTATCACATTTGCATTTACTCCGTTCTCAGATGTTATATCAACAAATTTTGGAAGTGATTCAAAATTAAATCCTCTAGACAATATATCAATCTTTGATATAGATCCACTTATATCTTCTTTTGAATTTTTAACTGTATATTCAAGTTTATCAGTTTGGTTCTTTACGTATGAAAGAACTATTGGCATCTTAGATGGTGAATACTTGAATGAAGTATTATCAACGGAGAAAATATCATAAGTTCCATTATATTCACTGTCAATATAGTTTATTCTAGAACCATTGAATACATCAGTATCAGTAGTGCTAATATATGATGATTTTTCGAGAGTATAGAAAAGATTAGACGGAATATTTTCGGAGTACTTAATTGTTAATGAAGATCCAGTTTGTCCAATTCCACCTAAAGTTTCTACGTTAAAATCTCTACTATCATAGGAAGAATTATATTCATTGATGAATTGTTTTTCACCATATATTCTAAGTTTATATCCACTGAGTGAAGAATCACTAAGATTGAACTGTAAATCACTATTTCTAACTACGTCAATTGGTGGATTTACCAATGAGAATGTATGATTGGTATCACCAGTTCCTACAATATTAACTTCTTTCTCAGTTCCAGGGAATGATTCATACTTCGTTTCAGCTAATCTGAATTTACTAAACGAATCTCTGATTACAAAGTATGATCCAACAGATAAACCTGCAGCTGGTTCTACAGTCTCATAATAAACTTTATCTCCAGTTTCAAATCCATGACCCGAATGATTAAATGAATTACTGGTAATATCAATTGATGAAGAAGTAATTCCTGTAGGATTAACAAGAATTTTTTGTTCATCTGAATTGAATTTCAAAGTAAGTGCTGTGGTTGTTCCAATACCAACTATAGTATTCGGAACAATATTCATTTTTATTGAATCACCCTCCACTAATCCATGAGTTGAACCACAACTTACCGTAGTAATGATCTTATCAACCTCTCCAGTGACTTGGTCTTTATTAGTTTTGAGTAAGTAATCAGACTCATCACTACCATCAGTGAAGAAATATAGACCATCTCCTGTAGTTGTCAATCCAACAGATGTTGTCAATCCAATATAATCCCTTCCTTTATTAATTGCATAAACTGTGTACGTATCAAGAACAGTATCAGGAATATAGAAAGTATCAGTTTGAGAATTATTATTTCCTACAAGAAGAGATGTGGTTGTTAGTTTTGGTGATTTTGTAAATGTTAATTTATCTCCGGTTTGAAATGGATGATTTGGAATATAGATTTGACGTATTGGTACAGGAATAGAATATGGTGTTCCATTTATTTGGAAAGATTTTTTTGATCCTTCAGCAGTTCCTAAACCTACAGAATTTTTAGGATTAAAATATGCTAGAGAATCTCTTTCGGATGCAAATTGCTTTGTTCTGGTTTTTATTGTTGCTGTATTAGATTTTAGATTTATAGTGGATGATGTGGAATGGGCAACTCCAGCAGTGCCATACCTTTGAACTCTTAATAAACCATTAGCATAATCATTCAATACAGTTACTATCTCAGTTCCCTCCGAAGAAATAATTTCTAAAGTACTTCCAACTGATACTTTATTGAATCGTCTATTAACGACTATATCTTCATACTTACCATATGGCGTACCACTATACGCAGACATCGTCTTAGCAAGAGCAACAGTTTCTGTACTGAATCCAATGTTTCTAGAACCAGCAAGTGATGTTATGGAAGTTGATAAACCACTTATAAGGATATTATCATTATTAAGGAAGTCAAATCCACTTTGATAAAATGCAGTTACCTCATAATCATTTTTCCATTCAAAAACAACGTTCTCATACTTATCAAGACTGGTGTTAACTGAAATAACATCTTTTCCAGATAGTTCTGATACTTCAGCACTCAATCCAGTTCCACCACTAGTGGATAAATCAAAATTAACTTTATCCTTTAACTTATATCCAGAACCACCTTCAATGATTTGAATATCATCAATATCACCCTTAGTTATAGATTTAACTCTAGATCTCTGATCAAATACTTCATATCCTTCATTTAAAAAGTCATAATCACCATACACACTATTAACATTGTACGGTAATGTATTTCTTACAACATTTGCATTATTGAAATCAAACGAGTGGTCTAGAGTAAAGTTTTCATCAATAACTTTTGATTTGTAAGTATTACCAATAAAATATGGATAATTTGGTTCAAATTTTGGATTTAGTAAACTTGTGCTTACGCCAACAAAATACGCATAAACTCCATTTGGAAATTCTGGTGTTTTACAGAATCTTCCGTTATGAATATCTAAATCTCCACTGGAATCAAATTGATAGTCATCAATAAAGAATCCTGGAGAAAAATTTGGTGGTCTATCAACAATCGCATTGGTGTTTACATTATATCCGGTTTTTAATAAAGTTACACCAGACTGAATATCATCAGACTTCTTATATCCAAATGGACCATAGATTGGATTACCATCATATGCCCATCCAATGATAGGTGAATGACTTCCATCTAATTTTTCAAATTGTTCTGCCAGATCTTCAGAATATCCATAGATTCCAAATACTAAAGAATCATCTTTTTTACTCTTGGTAAGACTAGAGAATATTTTTTCAGATCTGTTTCTTGAATGTACTGCAAATCTTTCCGCATCATTTACCGTCAAATTTCTGACTCTTACTTCAAACTTTGATCCAAATCCCCTCTCTTTTACAATGATTGATGTTGTGTTTTCATTGTATCCAAGACCCTCATTAATAACAACTACAGAGTCTAACTTACCATCAACTATAACTGGTCTAACTACAGCACCAACTCCACCCGGTGTGGATGTATCTTCAAAAATTAATTCTGGTGTAGTAACAAAATCTTTTCCTCCATTCAAAATTTGAACGTCTTTAATTTTACCATTATCGATAATTGGAGAAAGTTGAACGTTCTTTCCTTTAGAGAGAGATATGACAGGTTTCTTATGGAGATTTAATGTAGTAGAACCATATCCAGTTCCGGATTCATAAAGATATGCATCAATGATAGAACCAGTGATTATTGGTGTGAACGTAATAGTTCCTGGGGTTCCTCCAGAAAAAGTCACGTCCGCCTCCACGGTTAATGGGAGATATTGGAAAATATGATATCCTGTACCATTACTTGTAAGATTTACATATTTTCCTCGGATTAAATCAGTTTCTGTTTGACCATCAACACCAATATCAATTAATCTAAATCTATCCGAACTTAGTTTTTGAATTGAATATTGCTTTGAAGTATCCAATCCTCCAATCTGAGTGTCAGTGAAGGAATACTTTACAATTTCACCATTCTCAAATCCGTGATTTTCGATAATAATCGTATCATATTCTATTGAAACTTGTTCTGGTTTTACTCTAAGTTTTCTATAAGTATATCCAGATCCAGGATTTAATACTTTTACTTCTCTTAAATTGTTTCTCTTTTCAGTTCTAAATTTGTGTATTCCATTTGAAGTTTCCGTCAATCCAATTGTATTGATTCCGACTCCATTTGTTAATGCTTCACCAACAGTGTTATATAATTTGATGGTTCTGGGATTAACAACTCTTACTGCATATTGATCACCAGTAACTAATTGACCTGTTGTTGTATTAGTAGAGTCAAATCCAGTTCCAACTGATAATGGGTCATTAAGATCCTGATTATAAACAACGATCTGACCATTCACCAAATTATGATTTTCTCTAAATGTAATTGTTTCATCTTCAATATCAATTCCACCACCAAGATCTAATCGGCGGCAATCGAATTCAATTTCCCTAAAACGTTTTCCTAAGACAGGTTTTAATACACAACCATCACCATTCAAACCCTTTAAGGTAATCGATAAAACATCATCAACATCAAAATCTTGAGGATCGACGAGAACTTCTTCAACTATCCCTTGAACAACTGGTTCGACTAATGCGGTAGTACCTGCACCAGTTATTGAAATTTTTGGTGGTTCCGTTACACTATATCCCTTTCCACCATTAAGAACCTCAAATTTATCAATAGGTCCATAAAAAACACTATCAGTTGATTCTGGACTGGTAATTTCAACACCATCAATAAGAACACCAACTTTTCCAATATTTCTCTCAATACTCTCACCCTGAGACACTGGATGAGACAAAGGTATCTTTCTTAAAATATTATTCGCTGATATAATTCTATCTTCGTGTCTCTTTAATGTGAACTTATGCTGCCCTGATGGAGAAGATCCTTTCTCACCAAATCTATTGAAATCATTTGTAGATATCTGTACTTTTGATGTGTATAAGTTTATTTTGTTTGGTGCTATCAACTTAACAACATAAGTCTCACCTGAGACTAATCCTTTAATAGAATTTTCTGCATGATATACAACTTCATCACCATTTATAAATTTAACTGGTTCATCAAATACTATCGATGAATAAGTTTTGAAGAATCCATCATAATCATCTAGATATGGTTCTCCACCATTTGGAATTGCTGATTCAATAATTTCATCATTAATCAAGTAGCTTGGTAAAGAATTTGATGCAACATATCCAAAGGATTGATCGTCCGAAGTATAAACATTATGTACATTTGAAATATAAACATCATTCCCAAGTTTTAATAATGTTGGGGAACTCTTCGCTTTAAATAGATTTCTTCTAATACTGTAAGTTTGACTAATAGTTTGACCAGATGCATTTTGATATGGGCTGAATGTACTTAAATTTGAAAGTACAATTTCTTTATTTGTATTATCAATGCTCTCAACAATTGCACCTGAATGTGCGACAATATTACTCTTCTGAACTAAAATATCTACAGAATCGCCTACAGAAAGTTGTGATTTATCGATAGGCAATGTACCTTCATGAAGTACAAATGTAGATGATTGAATCTCTTTAATATCAAATCTTGTGCTTGTATTATATTTCCAAGAGTTTGCAAAAATTTCTTTGTAAGTTTGCTCTCCTGGAGGATTAGCAACAACTTCACCAACATTTCTTACTAGAAGTTCTTCCTCATCTTCCATCAATGGAGTATCTTCCAAAGAAACGAAGTCAGAGAGAACTCCAGTCATACGAAGATCTATTCGGTTATTAATATCACCATTTCCATATCCAAATACAGTTTCATCCGCTCTGATAGCATCACCCAAAGATATTGTTGCATTAATATCAAGATTAGACTTAGGTTCCCATGTACACCCAAAGAACTGATTTACACTCTTTGATGTATATGTAATTTTATTACCACCAGATATTAATGATCCTTGCTCTGGGAATCCAATCGTAGAATCAACACTTATTACAGATGCTCCAACATTTGTAAGAGTATTATATTCTGCAGATTCCAATACTCTAGAAAATCCAGGAACTTCAAAAATACCCTCTACTAAGTCTCTGTCATTATAACCAATGAATAGACCCATTCTATAGAATGTTTTCTCTTTCCTTGTAAATATTTCAATTTCGGAAATAGATGCACTAGTTTTCAAATCATTTGATTTGTATATTGTTTGACCTTCTAATTCTAAGGGATTGCCAGATATAGGTTCAACTACAATAACTTCTCTTCTAAGAAAATTTGCAGAAGATGGTTTGATTAATCTTGATTCAAGATCAATTACCTTTGCAGTAACACCATAAAGAACCTTAAAGAGTATGACTATAGATTCTTCAATACCTTTAGATTGATAAAAATCTCTAGCGTGCTTTATAAAGTTACCGACATTTAGATCAGCAACAAAATTTTCATTTTCAAATCCTGGTGCAAATGTCCTTTTTAATTTCGTATAAAATTCCTGTAAAAATAAAGCACTCAGATTCTGTATTTCAGCATTTGCTGTATGTGCTGCTGCTTCAGTGTCTTCAAAAATTACACTTTGACGATTTGTATTGCTAAAATTAAAACTAGTGGTATCATCATATCCAGTAATTCCACTAAAACCACGAATACACCCTACAAAAGTAGTATCTGTCTTTGAAGTATAAGTGATAATTTCATTATCAATTTTCAACAGACCATAATCATCCGGAAATCCTTTAGTGGATGCTACAGTTATGGTTGTATCTGTTGCACTTATTGTAGAGGAGAGTTTAGTTTTTCCTACAACTACTTCTGGTATTAAATTATCAAGCTTGATATAGCGGTCAAGATTATCAATCAGGTCAACATTACCTCCCTGATATTCCTGAGAGATATAATATTGCTTGAAAAATTCTACTGCTTTTGGAAAATCCGCTACTAAAAATTCAGGAAGTTGGCTCTCAATAATTTTATTGAGTTGCACTCTCTTCTCAAAATGCGACATATTTTATTTCCTCTCTAAATCTCCGTTGGAATAGCTTGAAGTATAATAATCTCTTGTGAATGAGACGCCAGAAATGTCTTCGCCTGATGCTATGACATCTTTAATGATATTTATCTTACTATGTGAAATGTCTAATGAGAGGTAAAGATCTTTCAATCCAACAATATCATTTGATTCTGGGAATGCCTGAACCTCAATTACATCATTTGCTGCAACTGTTTCTATTATATTGATAGTATTGAGAATAATTTCACCTTTTTTATAATCAACCACACCTGCATCTTTCCTTACAACAACTATTTTTCCTTTATCACCAACTTTTACTACAGATAGAATTCCTTTATCTGGATCATCTGTAGGAGTATCTGTAAAATAAACTATAGAATTTTCACCGGAAATTTTAAATCCTGTTGATTTGATATTGAATCCACCTGGATTTGCATGAAATTTATTTCCAAAACACAATTCATATTGTGCAAACTGATTCTTCAAAACCTTCATGTCTCTTCTAATAAGAATCTTAGTTATATTAGAAGTAATAGAATCATCAACTCTATCAATCAATTGAAGGATCTTACTATATTTAAATCTGCCACCAAAGCGATTCATATCGACATCTTTTGAATATCGAGTTAATGCTGATGTAATATTAGTTTTTAAGACATCAGTAGAACTAAGTTTGTTGAAATCGCAGTAGATAGTCGAATCAATTTCAACATAAAGGATTTTAAGATCAACAATCGACTGATTCATACCAGCGACTGAATATTGTTTTAGTCTATTTAAAATTTGTTGCTTATCAAAATCAGAAACGTATGTTCCATTCTTTGGTTTGATGCTGATTTGAACCGTTCCATATCTTGGAGGAGATAATTCCTCACCACCGACCACAGATACTGATTCAGTATTAGGATATATTTTTTGAACTATTGCTTCATAATCTCTAGATGTAACCGCTCTGTGTTGCGCAGCATACATCCTAGGAGCAAAGTATTTTATAGAGGATAAATTCTCTGCTGCACCACCATTCATCGCCTTCTGAACGGTTGTGACGGGGATTGATGCAGTAGGAATGACTCTTACATCGTTTTCATTAGTAAAATTGCCCTGAAAATCAAATAATCTTGCACCATTTCCAGCAGATCCATCAGTTACAATGTAGCGAACAGTAATAACAGCGTTATCTTCTAATTTTTTACCAAAATATCCATCACCAAACAGCAATTCATACTTTTCTTCCTGTACTTCTTGAATTAAGAAGATGTTAGATGAACCATCAATCTTAATAATATTGTCAACAGCGTGATATTCTCTTCCAATACCAGTATCACCTATACCTCTAACATATACTCTGATAGTAGAGGCATCAACATTGGGGTTATCAATGATAAATTTTTGGTCTGTTGAACCATCCACCAAGAATTGAGTAGTAAGGAACGATCCTTGGAAGACATCTATTGGTTTTTCTGTGGTTCCGAACTGTGCAGATCCATTAATTACTTTTGCAGTGATATCTTCTGGTATAGAGAAGCGATATGAGGTGTTATCTACTGCTCCAATACACGTTAAACCCGCCTCAAGCGTTAGAATACCACTGTCAAACCCAACAGGTACTGTGAATGTTACCTGTGCCTTAGCGGCGCTTACGGAGCGAGGTACATAACCTATGTTTCTTGCCAAAGAAACTACATTTTCACGTACTGTTGCTCCATCAAGGAACGATTCATTAACAACTAAGTTTGCATTAAATGCATTAATGTAAGAATTATAAGCAAGAGTATCGATTAAGACTGAAAAGTTGGACCCTTCAAAGTCAAAATCCGTGAAATTTGAGTTAGCACGGAGATAATCTTTGATTTGATCCCTAATTTGGTCGAAATCTAGGTTAGTAAACTGTGTAAAAGGCATTTTTTATCGAGTTGCCTCTAGTATGAATGAAAAGGATTGTGGTGGAAAATCTTGACCTACAATATCAAAGAAGATTGTCACATCAAAACTATTATCATCAGGTTGTGGATCAACTTTCACCTTTAAATTTTCAATTCGATCCTCATAAAAACCAACCGTATTTACAATTTGGTCTCTAATGATAGTAGCAGTGTTATAAGATACCAATTCAAATAGGCTTTGACGGATATCAGTGCCTAATGTAGGATTAAAAAAGCGTTCTGTAGGGATAGTTTCTACCAAGTTACGAACTGAACGTATGATTGCACGTTCATTTGTAATGATTGGGAGGTCTTTTGATACTGGATGAGGATCAAAAGAGAAACTAATATCCTTGAACGCTCTAGAAACCCTTTGAGATGCCATTACAGGGGTAGATTTTTCTGAATTTATTTATACCCTCACTCTAAATTTTGCTCTTCAGTGGTCAATTCTTCAGGTATATCGTTTGTTTCGTGTGGCTTAGTCCAATAATCAGTAATTAAACTGGTAGTTCCCCACATTTGGAACATGTAGTCCTTGTCTCTATCGACTGGTGAGTTGCCCATATTACTCCTGATTGATAATCAGAACTTTTATAGGGGTTTCTATCCCTCATCAGTATTTATTTCTTCCTCTTCTGCCCGTTCCTTTGCAGTTTTCCAATGATATTCATCTTCACGTCCCATACCAAGGCGGTCATAACCATTTTCAACTGAATAATATTGAGTAGATACCTTAAAATCAGGCATTTTAGGATCAACAGGAGTCAAACTATT